>JABAOF010001189.1_pt1 | contig 25720 bp, 20 predicted proteins | sample 7062171 | NCBI WGS metagenome assembly JABAOF01 (sample SAMN14538628, study PRJNA623070) | marine sediment metagenome | biome: marine biome [ENVO:00000428]; feature: marine pelagic biome [ENVO:01000023]; material: deep marine sediment [ENVO:00002113] | place: India: Gulf of Khambhat ...
CCTCTTCTTCGCATCTTCAACCTCAGCAATCCCAGGGTCGGCGTCCTTCCAGAGGGAGAGTAGTTTATCACGATCATTCGCCTTCACTCGCCTCAAACTCTATGAAAGAGCAGATAAAGGAGTTATTTTTCGCCCTCTTTCGGCTTTAGCTCCATGCCTATTTGCTGCATAAAACCTAACATATCAGCCTCTTGTCTTTCCTCTACCACTTTTCCATTTTCAATGCGGAAAATAATGATTGAGCTAACTTCTACTTTATTACCTGTTGCAGGAAGACCCATTTCTTCAAGTTCTCCACTGTGAGTACCTCTGGCAACAAACCTGACAATAACCCTATCCCCAACAGAAAACAATTCCTCGATATTATAAATAAGCTCAGGGATGGCATTATGAAACATCTTTACCATTTCTATTTCTTGTTCTACGGACATGGATTCGGAAATCCCCGATGGAAAGTAGTAAGCAGCATCAGGAGTATATACTTCTTTTAGAATCTCAGCGTTCCCTTTGTCCAATTCCTTAAAGTAATTACGTATGAGTTCCTCATTTTGAGCCTCAACCTCTGCTTGGGCTTTCATCTCTTCTAATTCTGTCATTGCTTCCTTATTTTGGCAGCTAATAGTAAAACAAAGCAGAATGACCAAAGGAATAATCATGAATATTTTTTTCATCCTTAACCTCCTTAATAATAGCTATAAATAGTATTAGGTAAGAAGACTATCCTTCCCAAATATACCGATGATTACAGCAATCATGCCCTTGCATCAAAGTTTTTGTGCGTGTCATTTTAAATTCGGGATTGAAAGCATGAGCTATCGCAAAATCACCGTGGCAGAAAGTAGCATAACCGATGTCTGGAGAATTCGCTTCACGAAAAATTGTCGCCCATAAACATTCAGTATATTTAACTGCAACTACTTTTTCTGTATATTCAAGAATTTCATATGTACAAGTATGTTCCCAGAAGCGAGTTGGCTTTTTTAGAATGCCAAGGAAAGTGGCTAAATCATTTTTAGGCACTCTTTTAGCCCAGTTTTCCGCACGATATGCCCCAGCTTCTGAAGTGGCTTTCTTCAACATTTCAATCAATTCATCTTTTCCAATTGAGTTTGCTAGATTTCGCAAAATTGGAATGAAGCTATCTCGATAAGCGAACTCAAAGACTTGTTTATAGCTCATGCTTGAATCTTCCAAGAATTTATGTTTATCTGATGCAACTTTGGGCTTTTCCTCAGATTGACTCGAGGCAAAAAAATTGCTGCATCCAAAGCAGAATAGTGTTCCTGCTGGCAAAACATTTAGCAGAAATTGTCTGCGGCTTGGCACAAAATTAGATGCGTTAATAATCATTAAACCCTCCTTTTTTGTTCTTAAATTTTGGGATAGAAGGCTGCTATTTTGATTTAAGCAGAAATTTTTCCCTCCTTGCTAGATTCATTTTGCCCTCAGCTTGACTCTTTGACTTATACCACAAAGGAAGATTGGATTCAAATAAGAGAAACAGACTTCATCCCGTGGGCCAAATACGGGCCAAAATCGACTGAAGATTGCTGAAACTACGGTATTAGGATTGAAAGTCCAAAACAGTGTAAATTGCTGAAAATAAGAGAGGTTATCTGGTACGCCCGGAGGGATTTGAACCCCCGACCTTTGGATTCGAAGTCCACCGCTCTATTTTAAAATAGCATATATCTGTGTGTTAGAATCCGCCTAAACTTACCTAACTATGACTATGCGTGACTATCGGGAAAAGGATACTCTTTTAGTCTTTTATTTGATAGAATAGTGCGCGAATCGTCTGGGTGGAGGTTTTAATAGCCTATAAACACAATCACCAAATGAATCTCCTTATTCATTAACATACGCACTAAACAAATGGGACACGCAGGAATTTTTGCCAATATTATCGCATTAATTATCGGGGCTCTGGCTGTTTTTTATTCCTATCAAACGCACAAGACCTACAAATATCCATTTCTGCGACCCTACATGGTCTTCCTCATCTTTTTCAACATATCTGTCCTTGCTGATTTGACAGCCAATTATTTTTATACGAACCTCGCCGGAGACACTGAACCATCCCAATATCCCCTTGCTATAAGAATCATCGCCATCTTCGCCTATTTTTTCTATATCGTAGTAACCTATACTCTGATTCAGGTCACACTTGCACTCAAGGATAAAAAAACATCTTCGCGCATAAAACTATTTTTTGCTGCGGGAACAACAATAGTCATGGTGATTTACGGGATTGGAATCCTGATTTTGCCCCAAAACACTCTTCTCAGCCGGTTAATAATCGTAGAAATATTTATAATGACGACTATCCTTGTCCTGACATATCTCTTTTTAGTCCGGCTTTTGGTCTATTCTAAAAAGCTCCAGGATCCGAATAGGTCAAAGATCATCAAAGCATTTGGGATCTTTTATGTGTCAGGATACACCCTTTTCTTTGCGTTAACCGCTTTCCCGGAATCCATGCGGTTTATCTCTTATCTGGTCCTCCATCTGTTATTCAATCTTTTCCCGTTCCTCTGGATAAAGCAGTACCTTCAGAAGTACTGGAGTGTATCTCCACTCGAAATGGATAAGGTGAATCTGGATGAGATTTATGATAGACACGGCATTTCCCAGCGGGAGCGAGAAATCGCTGGACTCCTGATGCAAGGAAAGAGCAATAAAGAAATCGCGGATTCACTGTATATTGCCCCGAATACCGTGAAGAATCACATCCACAGTCTCTTCCAGAAGCTGCAGGTCAGAAGCAGATTTCAGTTGATGAACTATTTTCTTAAAAACCAACAGAAGCCGTAAGAATTCCCGGCTTATGAGGCTAACACCTAAACGTAGAAAGCCCCCCTCTGTTCAATCACCCTCACTCATAAATCCATATTCCCCATATTAAACACAAAACTAGAGTAAGCTCCTTATTCTACTTTATTCATTTTCCATGAAGGCTTTGGCTCTTAATTCATCGATAATCCTGGCATCCATCCAATAATAACCGTCAAGATTCCTATTGACGATAAACAGGTACTTCCCATCAAAAGTCACTCTGCCCCGTCCTGGAAGATTACCTTGATGCAGCTTGTTCCCCATATAGATAGCCTTGCTCCACCGTCCATCCGGTTTATGAAAACTTATAAAAAGTTCATACTGAAAATCGCCTTTGCGTCTATTCGAACTGAAAATAATGAATTCCCTGTCTTTGCATGAATCTACATAATCGGAATTGAACAGGTCACCAAGACTTTCCGGCTTCGTGTATCTACCATTCACAAATGCCGATTTAACAATTCCTTTCCCCGAAACAATGTAATACAGGGTTCCGTCTCCTGTCACAAAGGGAGATGTTTCAAATGCTTTATCTGTATTTACTTTGTTGCCAAGATACTTTGGTTTGCTCCACCCTTTTCCTTTCCTCTCCACATACCATAAGTTAGAATCTCGTTGGTCAGCGTTGTCTTGAAGCGGCCGGTCAGATCGGAAAAACAGCATTTTCCCGTCTGGGGAGAATGCCGGCGCTCCCGACGGAAAATCAGAAAATGATGCCATTCGCGGAGGAGTCCATCTTCCGTTTTCCTCTCTCATAAACCATATTTTACACATATTCATCCTTCCCGGTATAAAGGGTGCTTCCCAGTATAATTCCTTGCCGTCAGGAGAGAATGCAGGTACAGTGTGAGTTCCGTAAACATCCGAAAACAGTTCCGGGGCAAATGCCTCTAGTGTATCTCCGGGCCTTTTCATGCCCAGATATTTGCCTTTGTATAAGGGGAATTCTCTTTTTGATTCCTTTGCCCCTCTAGATTTCAACAATTCTACTATATGCTTATTTCCTGATGCCTCGGCAAAATGAAGAGGTGTTCCTCCGTCTGTACTCTTTACATTTAAATCAGCCCCTTTTTGGACCATGAATTCAACTATCTCCTGATTGCCGGAAACAGCAGCAATATGTAAGGGAGTTAAATTTCCTTTTTTTACCACGTTTACATTCAATCCTTTATCAATTAAAAAACCCACCATCTCTTTCTTGCCGGACAGGATAGCAATGTGTAGATAGGTTGTATCTTGAAGGGTTCTAGAGAAAATGTCTGCCCCATTTTCAATTAACACGGCAACCGTTGACACATTCCCGTATCTGACGGCAAAGTTAAGTGGAGTGGAATGACCAGCGGTCTCTTCGTCGATATTTGCACCTTTGGAAATGAGATAGTGAGCGATGTCCTTTTTCCCAAGATAGGCAGCGAAGTGCAGCGGTTTCAAGCCAAAACTTAATTCTTTATCTAATAATCCTGGGTTTTTTTTCAGTAGTGATTCGACTGATTCAACGTCCCCGTTTCTTATAGCTTCCTCAAAACTTTGAGCATGTAGAAAATTTACAATAAATATTAAAACCAAAACAAAACAGGAATATCGCTTTTTAATCATGACTGCCTCCTTAGATTTTTTATTGGATTAAATGCCACAATCGTCTAACATCAAAAATTAAAAATTCTCGCTAATAAAATAGGAGGTGATTCCTTTTGAATCAATGAGAAGAAGGTTTAGAATTTTTAGGACTTTGTTCCTATTTCCCGCGTATTTAGAAGTTTTTAGAGAAAATATATTTCAAATAAGGGAGTTCAATTATTTTTTTATCTATTGCATACTATAAGAAAATCATGATACACGTTTTTCTTGCATTATTCTTTATTATCCTGATTGTTGGGGCCATCGCCGGATCTTACGTGCATCATGTTCGAAAGATTTTTCAATTAAATTTTCTCAAGTTCTATGTGCTCTTTATATTGTTCTGGAATCTCTCTTTATTAGACTACTTGCTTTTTGGTTATGCCAAGGTTGGTTTATTCGATGCGGGAAATATTTTGAGATGGCCGCCTTATTTTCTCTCAATAATCGGCTCCCTTCGTTGTCTTTCGATCTTCGGGATATCCTGGTCGTTTGTTTGTGTTCTGCACGGGCTGGAAAACAGATCCTTATCTCCTGCACTGAAAACATTTTTTGCCATAGCTTTAATTATTGTATCATTTATACTCGGGGCGAGTGTCACTCTCTATCTCGTTAAAAACGATATAAGCTGGCTGATGACTATTCGAGATTTGATATTTCAGATCTCTCTTTTTGTTCTTGCAGTACTTTTATTTTTTTTCCTAATAAAAAACAGATCTACTCCAGTGGCAGCAATAAGGAGAAGAAATTCGTGGTTCGCTCTGTTTTATCTGACCGTCTATTGTTTTCTCTTCATCATCTTCAGATTTTCTGTGCTCAATACCCCAGTAACGTTTCTGATAGATTTTATCTATCTGTCAATAAACATATTTCCTATCATTTGGCTTAAAAAGTCCTCAGGAATTTTTCAATTATCGATGCCGGTTTCTGAAGGATTTGAAAAGAGTCTCTTTGCTATTTCAAGAGATTATGACCTTTCAAAGAGGGAGATTCAAATTATCGAGCTTATTCTTCAAGGAAAGTCCAATAAGGAAATTAGTGAGACCTTATTCATCTCTTTAAATACTGTCAAGAATCACATTTATAATTTATACCAGAAAATGCGAATAAAAAATCGCGGACAGCTAATGGTCCTCCTCTTCAATGAAGCGTCCAAAAGTAGTTGATTCCCGTCATAAATCTTCCTTCTGAAAAACATCGGATTTTTTTCTGTCGAGTAAATGCACGATCCGGCCTCTGCTGTCTTTGAAGCGGATGTTCTTCGATGAGATAGAAGTTAAGGTTTATTAAATGATTTGTGTGTTCAATACGGGGAATATGGGAGGAAGTATGGGGATGATGAGTCAGATAATCTGATCAATATCTCAAATATGATATCAATACTTCAATTCACTGCGCGTAAAATATAATTATTCATGATGTCACGGATAAAGAACGGACGATATCCCCCATAATCGCCTGCGGTAAAGACGACGATCATTTCCAATTTGGGTAAAATGATAATAAACTGTCCCCCAAACCCAGCGGCAACGATCCCCTCGGTTTTATTTTTTTCAAAAGATCCGATCCACCATTGATATCCATAACCGGAAGAAAACTCCCTCCATGGGCCGGTATTCTTTATACGAATAGAAGGACTCAATGAACGTCTTATCCACTCCTGGGAAATGACTTGCTTTGAATTCCAGATGCCTTTCTGTAAATACAACTGTCCGAATTTTGCCATATCCCGGGGCCTTAAGAATAGAGTTGAAGATGCAAAGAATGTGTCTTCTGCATTCGGCAAATTAAGCATTTGGAATGAAGTAATGCCGAGGGGAGTGAAAAGATAGGCCCTGGCGAAATCAGCCAGATCCATTCCTGAAGCCCTCTTGACGATCTCACCCAGAAGGACTGTGGTGCCGCTGTTATAAGAGAATTCTTTACCGGGTGATGCAAAAGGCTTTAATCCCAGAACATATCTTACGGGATCATATGCTTCTAATAGTTGATTTATATTATTTCTGTCATTGTTATAGGGAGCTGATTCGCTCCATGGAATGCCCGAAGACATCGCTAGCATGTGCTCGAGAGTGATATCATTTTTGTCACCATCATTCAATTCAGAATACGCGGGGAAAAATGAAAAGAGTTTTTCGTCCATGCCTTTTATCAATCCTTTATCGATGGCAATTCCCACCAGCGCGGAAGTGATACTCTTTGTGACAGACGCTTGAAAATGCAATGTGTTCCGGTCAAACTGGAATTCTTTGAGCACCAATTCACCGCCCAATGAAACACTTTTCAATGTTTCATTTCTAACGTCGAGATCAACGCCATTAAAATATTCTTCGAAAACGAGTTTGTTGTCTTTTACGATGATGATGCTGTGCAAATCATGCTCGTTCTTTTTCAAAAGATTATTCATCATGTTGACGAGAGGATCGATTTCAATGCCCACATCGGCTAATGAGCCGGTCTGCCATCTGTCATCCCCTTTTGTGGGCACTTGGTAGACATATTCCGTCCTATCTGATTGATTACGAAGCTTTCTCAAAGCCCTGTGCGCGCCTTTGAATAAATTGTTAAATCGAATTGTATTTCGGGGATTCATTGCCAGAGCTTTTTCATAGTATTGTATGGCTAGCGAATTATCCCCGTTTCTCATATGGGCTTCCGCCAAACTATCCCAAGCATTGGGAGAATCAGGAAATTCGACTGTATTTTTTTTCAGAATTTCAATCGCCTTAAGTGTGTTGCCGTCTCTTAGATAAATATACCCCAAGCTATTAAACATGAATTCTATCCTTTCCAACGAAACCGAGGGATTTCTCTGTTCCTTTGCCAGTTTGAGCATATGCAAATAACTTGCATAGACTTTTTCGTAATCCTTTTCCTCTCTATAAATTTGAGCCCACGCACGATGTCCCTGCAGGGGATCACGGGCCATTATCTCATCAGCTTGTTCCTTGGCCTTTTTTTTGCTGCCTCCCATAATGCCCGGGGCACGGTGATAGAATATAAACAGAGTGAATCGAGCAGGCACGGATTCACGGTCCAATTCAACAGCCCTTAGAGCGGCATTTTTCATCTTGCTCGCATAGCTGGCTTTTTTTAATAGACCGGATGTCGATGCACACTCCCCATAGGCTTCAGCCAATAAGTTATAATATTCTGAATTGTCATCTTTAAATTCCACCAATTTCTCTAAATATTCCACTGACGCCTCATAATCTCCCTGAATAAAACAAATGCGTCCCAAATGATACAGCGCTTCACTATCCTCGGGATGATCATTCACATATTTTTTTAATGCATACTTGGCCTCAGTATAATTGCCTTCATTAAAAAGGCGAACGCCCAGATCAAGATTATTTTGTGCATTGAGATTTGATACTACAAACAGCAGGCAAATGATGCATACCCATTGTCCACTCTTTTTCAATTTTTCTCTTACCATTTTTTCCTCTTCAGAATTTTTAAAATTTCTTATTACAGTTAAATTTCTTTTTTAATCTATATTTTTCATCTCCTTGTTAAAATTTTTTCTTCACGTAAGCTTTTCCCGACTAATCGGGAGATGAACCTCAAAGGTTACTGCTCATTTATACAAAGAAAAAATCATTTTTGATACACGACATAAGTATTGTTTTTAAAAATCATACTTTAGTCTGAGTTCTGATATTCAAAGACTTATCTAGTCACGTTAAATCACTTGCATAAATATTCATCATATCAATCTCGTCATTATAATCCTCTATCTTATTACATAATAACAAGTTAGAGGAAATTTATAATATGAGAAGTTTCATGGTCTCCTCATATATATTTTTCTTATTTTAGGACGCAATATTATTACTAAAGATGTGGTAATTCTAGAAAGGTTGCTTAAAGCTCAATAATAATATTTAAACATCAAAGCTGGTGTAGGAGAAAGCTTTATTTTAACTTCCAAACCAGCCAGTTTAAGACAGAAAAACAGCACTCTATCCTTCGTCGACGAATCCGACCGCTCATCCATTCAGCCGCCTCTTAATAGAAAAGGAATGGCAAGGCAATTACACATAAGATTACTCTAATAAGATAATGACCACGAAGTTCGCTATGAAGAAAGAGGGTATCAAATTCTCCAATCTAAATCTTCTGAATATTTAAAGGGAGGAAAAAGATGTCGACCAAAAAAACTTTGCCCATAGGGCTTCTCATCATTTTTATTACCGGAATTTCATTCCCGGCTGTTTCGTATTCCAGCCAAGATTGGGTGGCCGCAAGTGACGCCCACACACAGTTCCTTCTCGATAAACTGGGGCAATATGGTCCCGAGACTATCAGCTATATAGGTGGTAAAGGCCTGGACGAGCTAATAACACAGCTCTCCAAGGAGTTCGACATGAAAGCCATCCAGGCGCTGAATAATCTCCTGACCGAAATGGAAACACGGCTCAAAGCGGAAAAGCATCCCCGAGTGAGGCAGGACCTGGATATTTTGATAGATTTCCTGAAGCAAAATCTCGAAGAGAACATCCTCAGCGAACGTCTTCTTCTACCCTATACGGATCCTATCGAATTGATTTTTCTTGGCCTCAACTCCCTACTCGACGACCAGGTGGCAGAATCGCGACGGCCTGCGGCCCTGGTCCGGCTTAGACGCTACACAGGATTAGAACCGGGCTGGACATCGATCCTGAAGCAGGCTAAAGACAGATTGAGAGATAGCATGAAGAACAAGGAACTGCTTGGACCGTTCCGAGGTGAAGTTGAACTCGACCTGAAGTTAGCGCCTCGTTATATCGCCGGCATATCCGCTCTGCTCGAAAAATACAAACTCACCGGAGGAGCTAAAGCCCTGTCTGCACTGAAGAAACAGCTCAAGGACTGGGAAGTCTTTGTCCGCCAGGAAATTCTGCCCCGCTCGCGAGATGACTTCCGTCTTCCCTATGATCTGTACCGCCTTAAGCTGAAACAACACGGGATCGATATGCCGCTCGAAGAGCTCGTCAGCCGCAGCCAGGCGGCCTTCAGGGAGATCCAGAACGAGATGCGTGTCATCGCTTCGATCATCGCGGAAAAGCGAGGTTGGCCAACGCACGACTATCGCCAAATAATCCGCGAGCTCAAGAAGGAACTACTGGAGCCTGAGAAGGCAGTGGCTCGTTATCGTGAGCGTATTGACTACTTGGCCCGTATTGCCAGAGAGGAAAAGATTGTGACTTTTCCTGCCCGTGACCTGATCATACGCCTGGCTACTGAGGCCGAAAGCTCACATATCCCGGGTCCGTCCATGAGTATGCCGCGGATGATCGGAAATACCGGGGAGATGGGTGAATTCGTCATTGCCCTGGGAAGAAGCGACGGACCGAAAATGGATGACTTCACCCATGAGTCTGCGACATGGACGCTGGCTGCTCACGAAGGTCGTCCGGGACATGATCTTCAGATCACTATGGCCCTTGAGATCGGCGTTTCCAAGGCGCGTGCATTGTTCGGACTGAACACGGCAACCGTGGAAGGCTGGGCGTTGTACATCGAGGCGGAGATGAAACCCTACCTGCCTCTCGAGGGTCAACTCTTTTCATTGCAGTACCGGCTCATGCGGGCAGCGCGCGGATTTCTCGACCCTGGACTTCAAATGGGCGACATTTCTCCTGAAACGGCACTTCGCGTACTCACCCATGATGTTGTTCTCTCGGAGCCTCTGGCACAACTGGAGCTTGAACGCTATACGGACAGAGTTCCTGGACAAGCCCCCGCCTATTTCTGCGGGTATACGCGCATGATGGATCTGCGGGCTGAAATGCAGCGTCGGTTGGGAGAGAAGTTCGATCAATTGAAATACCATGACTCCTTAATGAGTATTGGCCCCGTACCAATATCGCTGGTGCGGCGGACTCTATTGGAAGACCTAGTTCCCGCAATGCTCAAGTAAGAATAGGAGGTACTGAGCTCGTTCAATAGTCTATTCTGCTTTCAGTTCCCACAGAATATTGACAATCATCCATTTCCCGTCGAATTTCGCCAGGTGCAGATAGTCAACAAACTGAGCGGATATGGCTTTAACTGAGGCGGTGTTCTTGTAGATGTCTAAGATAATCACCTCATTTTTGAGCTTCTCTCTGGGAAAGCTTTTTCCACCCCCTTGTTTGACATAACCGATCATCATTTCCGCATTGAGGTGGGGGGTGGCCATCTCTCCCGTGTTGGGATGGATAAGGATTCCTCTTTTAGTGAAAAATTCAGGATGAAGCGCTCTCTCCATCCGCTCCGCATCTCCGTCGTACCAGCCTTCAAGATAATCCAGAGTTGCATTTTTGATGGCTGCTTTTTCGTTTTCTATATCGCTATCACCCAAAACGAAAATTGAAAAAATGAGAATAATCAAAATGATGAAAAGTAGAATGATTTTTTTCATATCAATTCTCCTTCCAAACGAGCGTTTACACTTCACTTTAAAAATAACGTTGGAACTAGGCTATTGAAATAGGAAATAGGGACTATTTTTCAAAATAGGAAGGTCTTACTATTGAGAAAAGCAAAAATTGAGTCAGCGGGAAGTTTCTTCTACTTCGGATTCCAATTCATCCTGTACCTTTTTACGTATTGAAATCCGTTTTCATCTTCCTCGATTGTATAAAATTTATTTTTCTTTATCACAAATGGACGCACTTTAAGGGGGGCTTTAAGGATATATTTACCTTCGGCATCAAAGATATCGTAATAAAATCCTTCCCAGTCCGGCGTTCTTTCATATGTCCAAACATAAACCCGGCCTTCATCATCAGAAAACATCGCGTAAAAGGGAGGAAAATGTTTAGGAATATACAAGTTTTTTTTCCTTTCCGGTGTATAATCAGCCATTCTTTCATCAACCTCTCTCTGCGTGACTTCCAGAGGCGTGTAGTCTCTCTCGATTCTTTTTTATGAATAATGGGCAGTTTCATAATTCTTGTTCAAAATCAGAAGGCTATCTTAATTCCTGCTCTTAATGTAAATCCAGAAAAGTCCACTTCGGCTTTTCTTAAATTCCTTACTCCAACTGGCATGAATCCATCAATGTCAACTATACCCACTTTTGGATACCAATTTCCCATGGAAGGATTTTCATAATAATAAAGAGTTCCTTCAATGGAATCTAACGTTTTTCCTTTAAACTCTCCGATTTTAGCGTATCTTCCCTGTCCTTCCAGGACAAGAGCAAAACGGGATACTAACTTAAACTCAAATCCTAATCCTCCGTGAAAACCAATGCCACTAGCCTTTGCTTCCTGGTCTATAGTGGACGCCATCCAGTCAATTGACTCAGACCATTTGGCAAAATAATAGCCTACTCCCCCATTTAAGAAAATTCGAATCCGAGAAGACACGGGTAAAGAATAACAGACTCCTAATCTCACTGGAATAGCACTCATTTTCATTCCATACGCATAAGTCCAGACTGAAAGGATTACCTTATTTGCGTCTTTTATCTTGTTGCCATAGATATAGCCTGAGCCAAGGCTTATTCCCAACCGAGGAGACAAATAAAATATGACATCTCCTTCTAGGTCTAATCCATAATGAATTTGTTCGATTTCACCTTCTCCAGTCACACCCCAAAAAATTGCCAAGTCATTCATAAAGTCTGCAAATCCTTTCAGTGATGCGTTTGGGTCTCCCACTTCAAGATAATTTATTCCGCCTGTAAGTTTTATTCCAAATCTTTCAGCTTGACTCAATCCTGGCAAAATCGGAATGAGCAATAAACAAATAATTAAGATAGGCATCCTTTTTTTCATTTCGTCCCCCCAATCATAAAAATTCTAACTTGCTCAGCATCCTTTTTCAATCCAGGATGGCCATGACTTTAAGGGATATGGACTGTGTTCATTTCCATCCTATCGAGTATATCTTGACTACCGGCATACCCTCCTCGTTTTCCCTGATTATGCAGTAAAGCTTGTTGTTCTTGATAGCGGCAACCTGCTCGTTTTCAGGAAGGGAGAAGCGCGAGATATACCGTCCCATTGGATCGAAGACGTCGTAGCAAATACAGCCCTTTCCGTCCTTCTCGCTGGTTTTAGTGTAAATTCGGTCATGGTTGTCGACTAGCAGCCTGGATACTACAGGATAACATTCAGGAAATTCGAGTTTGATTTGAAGGGGAGCGAATGTTGATGACTCTTCTTTCTTGATTTGCTCCTTTTCTGAATCTGTTATTTTTACAGGTTCATAGTCTCTTAGGATTCTCTTTACAGTTTTGCCATTGGGATCGACGACATGAATGTCATAAGTGGACGATAAAATCCAAATCAGGTTATCATCTTTAGAAATGTCAAAATGGTATCGCTCAGGAAAAGGATTTCTCACTCGTTGTTTCCTTGTCTTTTCAAAGGAATGGAATTTCATGATGGGATTCAAATCCGGATCGTACTTGATTAACTCATAAATCCTCTTGTCTCCGCGATCCATTTTATAATGGTACACAAATCCCCTGCTGTCGATTCTGATTGAACCCTGTGGAAGTGTGTTTACTGATACTGTCTTCAGGAACTTACCCTTCAAATTAAAGTAAGTAATTCTGCGACTTAAGACATCGGATACGACAAGAACGCCATCCGGCATGACCTTTATCCCGCCGGGCCCACTGAATTCCCCCGGTCCCTGTCCCCTCCGACCGAAAGTCCTGAGGAGTTTTCCTTTGGAATCGAAAACTCTTATCTTAATTTCTTTGGGATCAATTGTATAAATATTCCCTGAATCGTCAACCGCGAGGGAATTCAGAAATGAAAACCAGTAATCCTCTTTCTCTGTCTCTTCCCCGATAATTAAGTCCTCTTTCAGAATAATTGTCGAGGGAACGCCCGGGAGTGAGATTGGTGTCTTCGGATTATATACCACCGTCACACCATTTTCGGTTTCAATCTTGACCTCTTGCCCCCATGAATTACCAAGAAGAAAAACCAGAGGAATGAGGATAGCCAGATTAATGGAAGATTTTTTCATTTTTACCCCCTCACTAAAATTCTAAATCGTTGAGAATCAATTTTCAACTCAGAGAAATTCAGGGGGTTGGGGGATTTGGCGGTAATTTTTCTTTATCCTAAACCTTTGAGAGAGAGAAAAAAAAGAAAGAGAGAGTTATCGGGTATTCACTGCGAATATTAGCTGATGCGGTTAATTCTGCCTCTCTCCCGTGGCTGGCTGCTTGGGAACTCTATTGCTCTTGAAAATCCTGATTCATCCCTTATGAGTGAATAAACATTGCCTGCTTAAAAATTAACTGAGGATAAATAGCACAATTCTCCTCCACCTCATTATGACCAACCAAATACAAGGACAGAAAAATCCTTGGGACCAGATCTTAACTATTCTTTGACTCTGAAAACCCGCTTGGTCAGCGCCTCAAATTCAGCAGATGCTTCCTGGGCGACTAGCTGTAAAGAATATTCTCCCGGTTTAAGCTCAGGAAGACTTAGCTCAATCAGAAGAATGTCAGTCTTTCCTTTTTGTTCTGATGAGATGATTGATGAAGATATAGGGAATTTTTGTTTGGAGGGATGATGGAAGAGACTGCTGCTAATTTCGACATTCGGTTTCTCAATCCCGAGGACTGAACAACACAGGACAGCCACGAGTTTGTCCGTTTCTTTATCCAATTCTTCGATAAGTGGAGAGTACTTATTCGAAAGGAAGGGATAGATGTCTACCAGGGAAAGATTATCCTTTTCGGCTTTTTGCCCTTTTGCCGCTGATATCTTGAGAAAGTTGTAATCCTCATCAGGCACTAAAACAAGAGGGGGATACAGGATTATACCTGATTCGACTGGTTCCGATATTGTCACAGATGTAGCTCCAACTGCCCCTTGTCCTGTCGTCGTGTTCCTTACCACAGCACGGCATTCATATGTTCCTGGAGAGAGTGAGGCAATGGTGTAAGGAAAAGCCTTTTTTTCTTTGAGCATAGAGAACTGCACTTCACCTTTACAAAATTCAGCAAGGTTTTTGTCCTCATCAAAAACTAGAATGAAGAGTTCAGATTTTTGATTAGCGATATCTCCCAGCTTTCCCTTTTGTATTTCAGATAGAAGCACACAATTGGCTCTGTTCTCTTCAAAACATGGCAATGCGATCAAAGGAAAACGTAAGGGTTCTTGGGAATATGGTTTATCACTGAGAGCTAAATCGATCAGATGAAATTGCTTTTCGCTTTCTGAGAATTCTGAAAACGGTTTTGGGTTGAAATAGCCTTTTTGGGCAGTAACCTGGCATCCCTCTCGCTTCACTTTAACCTTGATATCATGATATCTTCCATCCCATTTTTCATCGATGTAATACCCAAGCACATAGTAGTTGCCGGTAATATTCTGGATTTCCTTTGACACGGTTTCATAATACTGTACATCTTCAAAGTATTTTCCACCAGAGAGCTCGGATAACATCTTCAGAGAAAAATCTCCTCTTGTTGAACTCGGATTGTAATGAGCCCTTGCTCCCTCTGTATTCACAGCATACACAGGCGTGTTCGATGAGGCCAGCTCTTTGCCCATATCTTCGTAGCTCTCTCGTATGATCTGGTCAGGTTTATACAGCTGGCCTCTTGGAATCCCTGCAGAAAAGAGTATCAGATTTTTATAGCCTGGAATATAACGGAAGGCTTTGGCTAACTCCTTTATAACTTTTATGAAAACATAGGCTTTGTCATCCTCGTCGCTAATATCTGGTAAATCAACATAGTATCCGCCGCCAATATGTAATCCTCCAGGTCCACTTTCAGTTGGAGATTGCGGCATTCCCCCAGTCCTTTTTCCTGGCACTTCTCTTAGTTTTTTGATGGCTTCACTGATCTTTTCGTGATCAGTCGTTAAATACTCATGAATCTTCAATCCTGCTACAAAATCATAACTTAAGAGTGCAACCTCGTCTGATGGCTGCAGTTCTGTCTCGATAAAATGAAGAGCCGCTTTTTTTGATTTTTGTATGCCTTGCATGTCGTTTCTGGCTGTGTCAATAAAAAGAAAAAATTTTCGGTTCATCTGGGTGGACAATTTGTCAGGAGTGGATGGTTTTGTTTCAATCGCTTTTTCTTCGGCTTTTTTCCCAGGTAACGTAAGAAAATGTTTTTCAAAATCCGTAATTTCTTTGAGCTTTCCGTTATCGTAGAGGATGAAATCCGTTTTTTCCAAGTCCCTGACGGGATTCCCGTCTGCATCCGTCACAAAGACTTGGATAAGCTTTAAGGTGACGGTGACTTCATACTGGAATTTTTCCTGAAACTTATTTGCATGAATAGGTAAAGGATTCAAGTTATAAGAAAAAAATAAGAAAAGAAAGATTAATAAGAAAATGAGTCGTGAAATTTTTATATTCATCTTTTCCTCCTTATTTTCTTGAAAGTCTATTTAGGACTTCTGATTCATTCGGATTGTCGTTTTCCACAGGATAGAAACATCATGAAGAAAACAATGAATATAATAGCTAAAGGCAATTCAGTTTTAATTTTCATTCATATCATTCCCTCATCGAGTTCCCCCCAGGTTAATTCATATTATCCAAGGAGATGTTAATTCCCGCACTTTTTCTTTCATTATTTAAATACGCAATATGAACCTAATTCGCTGACTTATGATTCTATTTGTAGGTCATCTAATAAAGTAAAGATTTGACAAGAACCATCTTTTGCCTCTCTATCTACAGGACATTCTTAAAAAATTCTTGAAAACCAGGGGTTTTAGGGGATTTATGTTACTGAAGAAGGATGTAGATATTCTTTTTCTTGGATGACTGTATTGTATTCCTGAAACTGAGATTTTTCCCTGCTGACCTTTGTACTTCTGAATAAGGATTATTATCTGTTGGAATTTACTCCAAAGTGGTGGGAGTTATATGCAAAGAAAATTATCCGTGTCATTGTGAACGCAGCGAAGCAGTCTCATAGAGAAAAATTCATTTCTCTTTTGTGAGATTGCCACGCTGGCTCGCAATGACATTTTTTTGAGATTTCTTCGCTTTGCTCGCATGTATGAAAGTGCTTCTTAGGTCAATAACATATAATCTTGTCGCTTGGGGATAAACTCATCTATTGAATTTCAGCATTGATTATGAGTATAAGCGCTCTAGCGCCTTTTCCAATCCAACCGAAACCGCTTATTCCAGCCACCAAATATCCTTTTTCTTTCAATGTTACATTATGCGTATCAATTAGAGTTTGTTCAGTTTTATCTTCTAAGCCCGCCCGCCATTTCAGTTGCACTTGCCCTAGTGAGATGAGTCTTTCACCGGGTTCTTCACCTCTCACTTTAACATTCCAGATATTCATAAAAAAATACGAAACGTCAGAGACTAGCCTGAAAGAATCCGATCCCGAATTATCTTTAACTGTTAAAAATGAAGGACCATCAACTTTATAAGATTTAAAATTCCACAGACTGTTCAGCTCATTTAAGACTTTCTTTAAATCCTTGTTTTCTATAGCTTCATTTCCCTCTGGGTCTTGTTCTTTTGAAGCAACTACTGTGAAAACCCTGAATAAAACAGTCTTTTTTTCCACATCCAGCTTTTTTATTATCTCCTCTAGCTTGGGAACATTTCTTCTCCATATTTGTACTGTAATGGTATCTCCGGTCATAGTCGAATCAATAATATAAAACTTTGCAGCACTCAGTATTTCCATCGGTCTGGCGAATTTCAGGGTGTAAGTTTTAATCACTATTATAGGCGTATCCTGAGAAGTCTGCTTAGTTCGCTTTGTTTTCGCATAATTTTCTGGAACAAGTTCAGTTGAAAGTAAAGTCATTTTCACCGGATAGACCATAAACATAAAGACCAAAGCCATAAACAATACCAGAATATTCTTTTTTTTCATTCTGTTTCCTCCTCAAAAAGATTGAAATCCTGACTTTGTATAAAGATTATTTTTATATTCTTATCTCTTAATTCAAATTCAGTGATTATTTCGGTAATCTGGGGCTCCGGTGCACGGTGAAACAAAGGAAATAGGAACAGAAAAGCCAATATTATCATGGCCGCACTGGTCAGGATTCCCAGGGATAGAGGCAGTGGTTTTATCTTTGTTTTATGAAAGGGACGGATGGTTTCAGTGGTCGCTAGAAGCTTCTCTTCAACTGTAGCGGGAATAACGGATTCGATGCTCTGGACAATCCTCGATATTTTTTCGTCAATATTTTTTTTATTGGCCATTTTGTTCTCCAATTATTTTTTTGAGGCTGGTGCGGGCCTGGTATAAAATGAACTTGATATTCCCTGGTTTCAATCTCGTTATTTGAGAGACTTCAGAAATGGTGAAACCGTTGTAATAAAAAAGGAAAAACACCTCTCTCTGCTTTGGCTTTAGGCTTTCGGCATACTGATAGACTTCTTTAACCAATTCCCGAGATTCATTTAGCTCTGGCGCTTTCAGCCGATCCATGTCGTTAAATGAGGCATGTTGACTCGCTTTTTTATAGTGCTTTTTAATCTCGTTGTGGGCAATAGCAAAAAGCCATGTGTTGAATTTTTTTTCCTTTTTATAGGACCTAAAATATCTAAGAGCATGCAGCACGGTCTCCTGGAAGACATCATTGGCATCTTCCGAAAAATTCAGTGATTTTCTGATGAAATTGTAAAGCTTGTGTTTGTGAGGGCTTACTAGTTCCCAGAATAAGGCTCCCTTCGCGACCAATTCTCTGTTTCTTTTCATTCGAGGAATGTCTGCCCTTAGCTCCTCTTCTCTATTAAAAATCAAAGGACGGGAATTTTCAAAGCATGTTTCACTGGTTTTCATACCCTTTATATCTCAGAAACAGGGTAAAGGTTAGAAAATTTGGTGCTTTCCCTTGTATTCACCATTTTCCATAGGGTAAAAACTTCTGCCAATTTTAGGGAAGAAAAGAAAAAAGGCGCAATATTTAACGCTTGGGATTAGCGAATATGGTTTTTAGTCTTTATCAAGTTATTCTATTTCTAAATCGTGCGGTAACGCTTCAGGATTCGTTCACCTGTTTCCTCATCTCGTTCCATGGTGCTCCTGGACATGCATAAATGCTCTTTGAACGCACAAAAAGCTGTCAAGAACCTCCTTAAGCCTGTCTATCTACACGACCTTCTTAAAAAGTCCTTTATCCTGTTGTGAAATTCATCTCGAAAGACCATCGGAGCCATGTGTCTGTAGCCTTCAGGGAATAGAAATAGCTCTGTATGAGGAAGGTGTTTCCTTAAAATGTCTAAATCTTTATAACACGGATCATCCTTACTGCTTACGATAAGTATCGTCCCTTTCCAATCCTTGAAGTCTTCGACAGTGTATTCTTCATCCTTATGGAATTGAAATGCCATATTGGCTGCATTCATCAGAAATCCTTTTGAAAATTGCTGATCGATAACCTGCTTCATAAATGCAGATTTAAACTGCATCCTCTCTTTTGCATCCATAGGGATCTCAGCCGCAGGAGCCCATTTGTGCATTTTTTGTTTGAAAATGGCTTTTAGTAAGAAAAAAGGAAATAAACGCAAGAGAGTCAGCGCCCATTTCTTACTTTGCTTTTGGCTTGGAGCAAAAGTATTCGTAAGCACCATGGCATCAACGGTTTTGCAGTTTCTTTTAAAATATATCTGGGAATACATTCCTGAAAGAGATTGTCCGGTGACAAACACTCGCCCTACTCCTTCTCTTTCAAGCACTTTATTGACACCTTGAGAGAACACAGAAGGACTTTTAAACAACGAAATGTCTACGACCACCATTCTGAAGTCATTTTCAAAACCAAGAACAGTCTCGTATACTGTTTCGAGCCCGCTATGTCCCCCACTGAAAGTGAGTATGGTTTGCTTCCCTTTTCCACAGGAATAGTATTTTATGGATTTCCCTTCCACATCAATTTCTCTTATCTCGTGCGTTTCCAAAAAGTCTTGCAACCTTTTAAGTTCAGTTTGAGAAACGTCAGCATAATACTTCTTTATAGATTGTTCATCTATCATCGCAAAATCCTCCTAATTGACTGCTATCATGCTTCATTTTTCTTCTTCTTTGATTATCTCGATAGATTTCTTTCATATTAGATAACGAAAAACATGCCAAAAGGTTTCAGGGGATATGGTTTTCAGTTGTAATGAATTTTCTAATAGTTCCAGGTGATTTTGTAGCGTTTCACAAAGGGATTGCCCTCTGAATCTTCATCAACCACATAGAGCTTATCCCCGGTCAGGATCACAACGTACGGATAAGTAATTTTAATAGGTATTTTACACAGAAATCTTCCCTCAGAGTCAAACACATCGAGATTATATATCGATTCCACCACTTTATCTTCGGGAGTCAGGACGAATAAATGGCCATCATCATCGAGAAAAAAGTCGAAAAACGGGCGATAATATTTGGGCCATTCAAATGTGGATTGGGGATTTCTTTCTTGTTCCTTTTTTTTCACCTCATCCGGAATCGGCATCAAATCATACTTCTTTTCAATCATCTTCACAGCCTCCCCTTCCGGACTGAGGATCTTGAATGTATAGTTGCTGGGATAACCAAAGACAAGGCAGTCATCCTTCCCGACTGCAAACTCGGGAATCTGCTCGAATTCTTCTTTTTTCGCTTGAGGTGAGATTTCCACTTTAACCAAGGTGGAAACGATTTCTAAGTTTGAGTTTAACTTCAGGAGATCAAAACCTCCGCTCTTGGATCCGGACTCCCGAATAAAATTCAGGACAAAATAATCCCCCATGGAGTTCCGCGCTATGTTCATGGGATAGACTGTGTTGAATTTTTTGGATCCCAGGTAGTGGCCTTCATTTGAGAAGGAATGGAGCTCTCTCCGTCTCGGGTCAACGACCCTAAGCTCGTTGTTCATTGTTATAAAAATTTCAGATGGCCGTCCGATTTCACCCGGCCCCTGTCCAGGTCGGCCGATTATCCTGAGATGCTCTCCTTTACGGTTGAAGATTTTGATGTGCATCTCGCCTTCGTCAGCGACATAGATGTTTTCCTCATTGTCAACGGCTATAGAACTTATCTTATAAAACAGGTATTCCGGCCGGTTTTCCTCCTCTCCGATTCGCAAATCCTCACTTAAAGTTAAAACCGGCTCATCATAGATGGGTTTTTTGGGATTTTCGAGAACTGTAATCCCATCCTCCGTTTTTATTTGTCCTTTCCATTCTGCCTTTTGTTTCTGGCAGGAAACAAGCATCATAACGGCTGAAAGAAATAAAACGAGTGAGACTGCCTTTGTTTTATTTTTCATTTTTATCCCCTTATAAAAATTCTAAATCGCTCTACTTTCTTTCTCACAATCCGGGAAGTCAGGGCTTTATAGGTTTTGGCTTCCAGTTAGACAAAATCAAACATCTTTTATTGATATTCTTAATCCCTTTTCTTCCTTATTCAATAACCTTGTATTTAACTATTTGATAATTCTCGTCCTCATCGCTTTCTCTTACGAAAAGGAAATCTTCGTGCGTTGCAACAAGGCTGCCGTTAATGTTGAGATAAAAAGAGTCAACAAACTCCCCTTCCAAATTATAGACATCAATAAGGTATCCTTTTTCATCATCTTTTGTAGATGTTCGAACCCATAACAGGTCTTTGAACATAAATAGTTCGCTTATATCATTGAAAAAATCTGGTATGGGTGGCCCGACCCTCTTTCCGCCCATATAGATACCGCCAAATCTGTGATCCTTGGGAGGTTTAACTCGCTTGTATTTCCTCGTAAAATTTCGAAGCGTCTTTTGGGCTTCGATATCATACAGTTTTACCAGATATTCTTGAGCATGCGAAAGGAATAAGTATCTTTTCTTATAGGGAACACATATCAAGCTGCTCATTTCAGTCCGAGCACCACCTACTGAAAAGATCTTGATGTTAAAAGAGGCGATTTCTCTCTCATTTTTTCCGTATCGATCCAATGCAATTAAAACCTTCGGCATGTTCATTATCATTGGCTTCCTAGTCTGTTGTGGGGTGCCAGATTTAATAAAATAGAAAGTATCATCCTTGAGGAATTGAAAATGAAGAGATGAGTAAATGTCTTGAATTTTAACATCATTGAGAAATTCACCATTAAAATCGAACCAGACCATTTTATACGGATTCGCATTGAACACAATGAGCTTTTCGTCTTGAAAATCATAGTTGCGGACAAAGTTGAGTTCCCCTGGACCCTGTCCCTTTACAAAGAAGTTATGAATGAATTTTCCATTCTCATCGAACCGTAGAAGCTGCTCTTGGTCGTATATAAAAATGGTGCCGTCGGGTGCTTCTTTTATATACCTGGGGCCAGCGAAGTAAAACTCTTCCCCTTCATCGGTAATCCGCAGCACCTCCTGGATATTGAGTATTCTCCCCGCATTTGGGTTTGTTGGTTTTTTAGGGTTTTCAATTATTTCCTGAGTAAAAGAAACAGAAGTAATAATCAGCAAAAACAAAAGTCGTATAGCAATTTTCCTCACACGCACCTCCCTACAAATTGCTTGATGAAATTCTAACTTGCTCTGCTGTCTTTTTCAATCCAGACAAGCCTAAGGTTTAGAGAATTTTTGTATTTGGTTTTCAGTTTCAATGAATTCTCTAATAATCCCAGGTGACTTTATACCTTTTGACCGCCTGGTATCCTTCCTCATCTTCTTCTATGGTGTAGAGCTTGTTCTTTTTAAAAATTTGAGGTCTGACTTTAATGGGAATTTTGGCTATATATTTTCCCTCCGGATTAAAGACGTCGTAATAATAACCAGGTGTATCAGCTATCTTCTCGTATGTTTGAACGAAGATTCTCCCCTCATCATCAGTGTGTAAAAACTGAAATGCATTATGGTATTTTTTCCAGTTCACCTTAACACCTGAAGGAACGCCACTCTCACCAAAAACAAACTTGATCCACTCCTGCTTATCCTCTTCTGTTATTTCGACTGGATTAGGATCCTTGATTATTTTTTGAATAACTTGTCCATTCCTATCGAGGATTTGTAACTCGTATTTATCAGCATATCCCCACACTATGCTATCATCTCTTCTGACACCCCAAAAGCATTGTGGAGGATAAACACCATAAATATTCGGATTGACTACATGTTCGTAAGAAAAAATTTCAAATAATTCATTCAGTTCGGAATCGAATTTTGTCAGGACAAAACGGACTTCAGCCGCATCCATTATAGTTTGTCTCGCCACTATGTTATTCTGTGTATCAACCAAAGGCCGAGATAATCTGCCTTGATATACTGACCTTATGTGTTCCCCTCTATATGTGAAAAAGTGAAAATGTCGAGCCGCCCGGTCATTGATCAGGATTTCATTCGTGGGTGTGATATGTATATTTATTGCCCGCTGTATTTCTCCAGGGCCTTGACCTTTTCTTCCTATGGTTCTTAAGTATTCGCCGTTTTTTTTGAATACCCTGATATGAGCTTCTAAAAAATCAAGAACATAAATATTTTCTTCATCATCAACTCCCACATCAATCACTCGTGAGAACATATATTCTTTTCTTCCCAAAGATTCTCCGATGGATAACTCCTCTTCCATCATAAAGACATCCTCCCCATACATCGGGTCTTTCGGATTCTTGACCACTGTGATTCCATCTTCAGACTCAATCGTCCCTTTCCATTCATTGGCGGCTTTTTTGCATGTTGCAGTAAGAATAAATACAAAAATCACAAAGATGGCGTATTTCAATTTTGTGAAATTTTTCATTGTCCCCTTAAAATAATATACTTCGATTCAAAAGAAAATGTGAACCATAGAAAGCAAAATAAGAGTGAGAAGAGCTTATTTTATAAAGCTCCACTGGCCATTTTGTTTTTTATAGTTTGCCGCTTTTAAGCTCTGCATCCCCTTTGCTACCACATAATCTGTTGGCCCGTGGAACAAACTATTGATGCCGATGATATCTTCGGCTTTCTGGGCTGTATAAATCACCATACCTCTTTTTGGATTCTGGGGATTCGGCCAGGCAGTGATGAAACGCAGGTGATCGCCTTGATAAACGGTCTCTGCCACAATCCGGTCAGATTCAATGCGAACGGGAAGCTTGGTAAGAATTTGTGAAAGCCAAAGGTTTCCCTTGGGTGTGCCGTAAATAACAAGAGCATTACTGGAAAAGTCTCGGTTCAATGCCTCTTTATCTGTCAGGATGGGTGAATCCTTGAAGAATGAATCATGGATTGTTTTCACATACGCATGGATTTTCTTCTCTATAGCCTTATCGCTCTCGTTTGTGGGGACGATGAGAATCACGGATTTATCATCGACAAAGACATTATTGATGGTCCCGGTGAAGGGAGTAAGCAGTACAGTGAAAAAATCTTCACCCAGTTCTTTTTCAGACAATTCTTTAAAGACTTTGATGAATTCAGGATAAAAGTCCTTAATAGTGGGGAAGATATTTCGTTTGGCTTCATAATTTTCTAGCTGTTCATACAGAGGTTCTACATAGAAAAACCCTCTCCTCTTCTCTGAAAGAATTCTTTGGTCTCCGGCTTCTTTTCCCTTCTCAAGTGAAGCAAACCTGGCGCTTACTGCCCTTATGATGTGTTCATTCACACAGGTCATCCAGTCTCCATAAGCCTGGTCTTTCATCCAGCTTGAAACAGGGTCATAGAGTGAAGAATATTTCGAGATCTGTTCTTTGAAACTTTCAGTGATGGGATTGATGAAAGAATGGCTGAATTCATGCAAGAGAACATGCTTTAAGGCTTCAGCCGAGCCAAACCCTGGCAATGCATTCTTTATACTCCTTGGCCCAGTGATATTATAAATATCATAGGTGCCATCGGTTTGCTTAATACGAGGGCCGAATCCACCCACAAAGAGAGGCACCAGAATGATGTTGTAACTGTGTTGTTTCTGGCCGTAGTATTTCTCTAAATCGCCAACATAGTCAGTTCCTTCCAACTTCTTTTTTTCGTTAGCAACGATTTGCAGAAATGTCCCCTTATGTGCGTTGAAAAATGTCATGAATTGAGTCTCTCGGGCAAAGTCACGGAGTGTATTAACGAATCTTTCCAATTTTTCACTTCCTCCTGCTCTTGTTTCAAGGTAATCAGTGAAGGGCATTGTCAAACGCAAATCAGGAGGAGCGGAAAGGAAAAGCATGGCCCCCGGAGGAGCGTCATAAGTAAACCCAGCCGCACTCATCTCGGCAAAAAGTTTGACTGCGGAGTGATTCTTGTAGGGAGAAAAATATTCCAAAATATCGCGCTTATAAGGAAAGTCGTAAGATGTAATCAAATTGAATTTCTTGCCATAACCGCTTAATAATTGAACGATTGAGAGAAGTTCAAACCGGGGATCGACGGTAACATTCAGTGATTGGTCTCCAGCGTTTGAGTTGATGCAGTTTGAGCAAATGAAACAGAATAATAGTACAGATGCGAAATGTTTTTTCATTTCCGTCTCTCCTCTTATTAGACTAAACAGAAGTTATGAACAAAAAGTTGACAATGAATTGTACAAAAGAAAGAAATCAATTGGGTCAATTTTCATCTTCAATGATATACTTTTTAACTATAATATTCCCGTCTTCATTTGATTCGCCGACAAATATTAAATTATCTTGAACTGATATGAGATAGCCATCCAAGGCGAGGTAAAAATTATCTACAAATTGACCTTTATTATTGAAAACATCAATCATTATTCCTCTCTCTTCATCTTTTGTTGAAGTCTCAACCCAAAGAAGCCCCTTATATAGATGCAATCTTTCAATATCCGCTTCATATTTCTTCCTTGGGGCATTGTACTTTTTAATAAAGTCTCTTTCTCTTTGGCTCATTTCATGGCGAATTCTTTTATATTTTCTCTTGAAACTTCTGATGGCTTCCCCCTTATTCAAATCAAATATATGAATCATGTATTCTCGTGCGCATGACACATAAAGATATCCTGAACCTTCATCAAGCACTGAATAAAAAGGGTCCCAAGACATCCCCCCTCCTCCAAGAAATGAAGCTATAAGAAATATTTTGTTGGAAATAATATAGTTTTCCTCGCTTGTTTTTCCATCCTTAGATAGTTTTATAACCTTCCATTTGATTTCATAGAAACGGGATGTCTTTCTGTCAACACCAGGAGGCCAAACACGCTTCATAAACACAAGCCAATCCCGAAAAATACCCTTAAATTCATTATATTGTTCCGTATAAGTCTTAAATTCGTTAATTAAGCTTCCATCCTGTTCCATATGAATGACTTTCCTTTTAAAAAAATCGTAAATGTATATTTCATTTTGGGAGAGAGCATACCCAAAGTTGTCTTGAATCTCCCCAGGTCCTTCTCCTTTCTTATATAAGTTTGAGCCCTTCACGAAACTTGTAACATATT
>JABAOF010001354.1_pt1 | contig 25685 bp, 29 predicted proteins | sample 7062171 | NCBI WGS metagenome assembly JABAOF01 (sample SAMN14538628, study PRJNA623070) | marine sediment metagenome | biome: marine biome [ENVO:00000428]; feature: marine pelagic biome [ENVO:01000023]; material: deep marine sediment [ENVO:00002113] | place: India: Gulf of Khambhat ...
ATTGTAGATTATTAATTTTAACCTGAAGAATGAGTTAACCTAAAACCTTCAATATTTTTGACCTTATTATACTCATTCCACCCGTTGCTTTTGCTAATATATTACCACAGACCAAACATGTAACATCTTTTGAAGTCTTGTTGAAGATTATCTGTTCGTTTTTACATTTCAAACATTGAACTTTTAGGAACCTCGATTTTGGTGTTGGAATAAGTTCATTTCTCAAAAAATCACCTACGTCTTAACTAATTCAAATTTTTTAACCCTGAATCCTTGACCTTTAGTATGTTTCTTCCCGCATTCCTTACATTTATACCTCAGGTCTAATTTTTTAGTGGGTTTTTCGTAATCTGGTTTTGGTCTAGGAAAGCTACCATAACCCTTTAGTTTTCTTTTAAACCTTCTCTGTCCCTTTGCCATTTTTCTCCTTGATTTTTTCTTTGCCTTTTCAACAGCATGTTCAGTATGTTTATTACAGAATGGACAGTATATTCTAACTGTCTTGGGCATTCTCAATCATTTCACCTTCTTAGCTTTTTTAGCCTTTACCAACAGTTGAGCGTTTTCTTTTGGTATTTTTGCTTTATCTCCTTTTTTGAAAGGTCCGTACTTCTTTAAGTCTGTACCGACAAACTCTTCAACATCATCCGTGAACTTTATCTTTTCAAAATCTTCTTCTTTAGTTTTTTTGAGTAAAGTATTTAAAACTCTTTCTCTTTGTGTTTTTAAACTATTGACGATAACCTCGAAGAAGTCTTCTTCATCTTCAATTAGGTTTTGGGGTGGTATATCAGTCCTAGTTGTGATTATGGCATGATTAACGATTTTTGTCTCTCTCCTGTTGAAAATGTCTTCTAAAAGTATTTCTACGTTCTTTACTTCTATAGATATGAGCTTATCCTTTCTTTTTTCAGATAATTTTATCTTTCCCTCTAAATAGGCCTTGGCTTTCTGATAGAAATCATCTGGTATTTTAGACAGCCTTGGCTCTTTCTGTTCTTCTCTCTGTATTCTTCTGATAAATTCGAAAGTTATAGGCTCTTCTGGCATACGTTAGAATTTAGGAGATAAAGATTAAAATAGGTTATAAAATTATTTCTTTTTCATCTTCCTGAACGGATAATTAACAGGATTCTTTATCGTAACTTTTTTCGTCCAACCCTTACAAACTTCATCCGGTAAATGAACGCCCATACTAACGTAAAAATTCTCATTCAAACAATTAGGAGGCAATAAATTCCTTCTCTGTCTCTTATGCCATCTCAACTGAGTCCTTATGTATCTTCTTGGTAACGGTGGTGAATTCTTCTTGTTCCAAGCCAAGATTTCTTTTTCAACCTTGTCCCAATCCCATCCCATGTTCCTCAAATAATTGGCAAGGATGAAAACAGATCTCTTTCTCCCATCACTCAACCCGTTTAATATCTTCAAAATACATGGAGGGAAGTACTTTTTGTTCGTTATTTCCCTAATCTTTCTTTTAGGACCAGTATAAGGAACCTTCTCTTCCACTATTTTATGCTTTTCTGCCCAATCCATCGCTTCAATCACTAATGGACTTGCTTGTTTTAAGTCAACCTTTCTATGAAGGAATTTAGTTAAGACTTTTACCTTGGATGGATGAGCATCCTCCTTTTTTAACCTTTCCAATTCAGAAGGATTAACGGGTAGACTGACCAGTAAACTCTTTTCATGGAGACTGAAGGGTAAACGGAACATGTGCCTGGATGTAACTAGCATGGAATCTATTTGCACTACTTTGAAAGCATTCAACCCATCTTTATCAGTAATTTCAGTTATTGATTTTCCTACCCTTTCAGCCATAGCGAGTGGATTATCTAATGAGAGGAGTTCTTCTTTCAGTTGTTCTTCAACATAGTCCTTCATATATTCCAATATATTCCTCGGTAAATCTGGGTAGAGTTTCTCTGTCTTTTGAAAGTTTATCTTCTCTGGGAATGTTTCGAAAGGAATGCCTATATGGAAAGATTTCCCACCAGTCAGCTTTACCGAATAATTAGTTATTCCATGATCCTTTAATGCCTCTAGAATTATCTTGGTCGTTAATTTTGCGATTTCAAAATCAGGACAATCTGGGTCGATTATTAAATCCCAACCTATCCTTAACTTATCCAGTTGTTGTTTAATCATTCCTGATTCCAAAGCCATGGGATTGGACCATCTCTCCACAGATCCATGGAAAGAAACTACACCTTCTTTAACCATCTCCAAGATATCTTTGGGATACATCAAGACATTAGGTCTCTTACCAAAATTACAGTTAGAAAAAACTCCCACAATTTCCCTGTCCTTTGCCACTTCTAATAATGCCTCTTGCACATCCTTCCTAGAGTAGTAGTTCCAGATTAAGGAGAAGTTTTTCATAAGTCTATATTAGTCCTTAAATAATTAATTCATTCTCAAAGAAGATTTAAATTTGCTCGTACCTATACACTGATAAGTTTAGGTGAGTCGGTGGGACAAGTAAAAAACATTTTCATCAAGAATTTAGCGAAGAGTCTAATAGAAAAATATCCCGAAAAATTCACCAAGGATTTTGAGAAGAACAAGAAGGAATTGGATGAAATAATAAAACTTGAATCCAAGAAGGTCAGGAACATGGTGGCCGGTTACCTTGTACATGAAATAAGTAAAATGGAGAGACCTGGGTTAGAAGTTCCATTTCAAATGAAACGATCGACTGACAGAAGAAGGAGAGGGGGAAGAAGAAGACGCAGATAAAGAATTTAATATTTGAACTATCATCCTAAATTTTTAAATAAATTAAATTAAATTAATTATTGGGATAGTGATGAATTGATCGTTCCAGCATGATTTAATGATTGCAGAGGTAGCTCATGAACTATCCCCATTTTCTTAAGATATCTTGTCAAGAATGATGTGTGATATATATCCTGAAAGAAGGAAGAGAAAATAAACCAGGGAGACACGGAAAGAAAATTTGAATACAAAGAAATAAACTATCGTAATTATGAATGATACTGATACTGAAAACCAGAAGTTGTGTGTAATTCCCCTGTGTTTAGTCGGAAAAAACCTGAATAATAAGTAGAGGATTACAAAGCTGAAGAAAAAGAACGTTAATGACTCTACGAATGAGTTAAAAACAAAGTAGAACAAAACGATTAAAGACAGTGTTATTGCAAAAAAGTTTCTCATATCAGATTTCGTTGAATCTATGTCAGGAAAGATGGAGAGGAAATAGTTGATAAATATCATGAATATTAACAGAAGATAATCGTTGATAAAACCATAATTAAAAAACAAAATTATCCAGACGATAATGAAGAAAGTGTTGAACATAAGATGGGTTTTCCAAGAAGGCATTTCCTCACTTGATGATTATTCTTGCGTCAACAGCCACTGCTCCATTCGGCAAAGCAAAAACAGGATTTATGTCCAATTCCTTAATCTCTGGATTCTCTTCAAGCATTTTCGAAGTCTTCAGTAATATATCAGTTAAAGCTTCTAAATCTACTGGTTTTTTGCCTCGATAACCTTTGAGAATCTTGTAACCCTTTATTTCTTTCATCATTTCTATAGCATCTTCTCTTGTGATCGGAACGACTCGAAAACTTACATCTTCAAAAACCTCAACAAAAATACCACCCAAACCGAAGGCAATAGTCTGACCAAAAGTAGAATCGTGTTTACCTCCAATTATAACTTCAATTCCTTCTTTTACCATTTCCTGAATGAATAAACCGTCTATAGTTGCTTTTGGTGCTTTCTTTTCTACATTCTTGATGATCTCATGATAAGCTTGATAGAGTTTTTTTTCATTGTCTATATCCAGAATAACTCCACCAACATCAGTTTTATGGATAATTTGACGAGAAACTACCTTCAGAACTACAGGATATCCTACCTTTTCTACGAATTTTTTCGCTTCTTCCAAGCTCTTGATGATTTCGCCTTTTACTAATGGAATTTTATAATATTTTAGAACTTTCCTAGATTCTAACTCAGTTAAATTGTTCCTTCTTTTTCTTTTAATTGATTCAAAAATCTCTTTTGGTAACATTCTATCATATAATAAATTGAAAGGGGTTTAATAAAACATTTTTTTAGTTGTGGAGAGTAGAAAAGTTTAAATAATATTAGTTATTAAGAAATAAAGGATAAAAATGCTTTCTTTAGAACCAAAATTTTCTCTAACACAATCAGGTAAAGAAAGGGCTTTAATTAAACATTCGGAATATCGTACTAGAACAGGTGGTTATGTAGATAGAATCTTAAGTGTGTTAGGTAAATCAGACCGTCCTTTATCATCGAGGGAAATTAGCAGAATTTCAGGGATAGATAAGATGTATGTAAACAAAACAATACATATGCTTGAAACAGCAAGATTTGTGTATGAAAGTGTGAGTAGATTTAGAATATATTAAAATAATTCTCAACCCTTCTTTTGCAAATAAATTCGGTATCGAATAGAATATAAATACTTTTACTGTATAACATACAGTGGAATTTATGCAATCAAAAGTAATAATAGATACAACTGGGGGAACCATAGAATCTAAATATGTACCTAAAGTAGGTATTACACCTGTTAAGAATAAATATGAAACTATAGAAATTGCGGGTTATGAACTTCCATTGTATGAAATTTGTAGATTAGATAGTACCGATATAGATGATAGAATTAGAAATAAGAAAATTGGACCAACAATAGTAAGACAGGCAAATGAAGGTTATAATGTTATAGTTTATCATGGCACTGATACTTTGGCTGATACTGCAGGTATAATAGGTTACAATCTATTTGGTAATAATAGAAGAATAATTATAACGGGTGCTTTATACCCACCAGATTTTCCTAAATCTGATGTTGAAAAGAACAAACGAGATTCTGTAATTTTTGCCATGAAGGGTTATGGTCGATCTGGAGTTTTTGTAGTAATGGGTGGAAGTGTCCTTTCTCCTTTTTTATGGAGCAATCATTACTGGAGAGCGCATGATCCAGTTATTGAATTACTCCGTCTTAGCGATGAAAAGGGCGTTTTTGAAAAATTTGAAATTGAACTTCATGAACCATTTGCTCCTATTGCAAAGATTAGGGGAGAAGAAATTATATATGGTTTTCTGAGACCTACATACGATGAAACAACATATTTGAGAGTTGACGATGAATTTCGAATTTCTAAAGGTGGAGAAGGAAAAGTCAGAAGTCTTGATTTTAGAGGATCTGCGCCTTATACGGGGGAAATACCCGAAATTAACGACATCATAAGTGAATACGGAAGACTTAAGGAAATTGCTTTGAATTCCCCAGAAAGAAAAGATGAAGCTTTAACTAAAGTTGAAAAACTTCTGAAAGATTTAAATCTCGATCCTAAAATTTTTACAGTTTATTGGAAAGATTTAAAAATACACTTTGATCCTAGAACAAACTTAGAAGAAATTCTTGTCATTGGAGATCCATACAGCAATCCACTTGCTTATATAAAAGGAATAAAAGATGGTATATGGGCAGGCATTGTGATAAGAGGAGTAGGTTATGGACACATTAAACTCAATAAAAAATGGAAAAAAGTACTAAAAACGGCAAGGAATTATGGCGTGCCTGTAAGTATTGTGACAGATGAAGGATTAATCACATCAAATGAATATGCAGTTGCAAAACCACTACACAAAGAGAAAGTAAACCCTTCTGGAACCTTGAGTGCGAAGGAAGCTCAAATAAGAAAAGCTACAGGTATAGGTAATAAGAAAAAAAGAAAATTCATGAGAGAAAATGTAGCAGAAATTTTTGGTTTAGACCCATTAAACATATTCAGTGCATTCTATGTGTCTGGAATGCTATTTAAAGATTCTGAACAAAGAAATGATTGGGCAAAAAAGTTTCGTTATTCGACAAATATAGATGTGGCTTTTTCGCCGTTGTTTAAATGGGAAGAAAAAATGCTATTGTCAGGATTAAATCATGCATATGTTTCAGGAAAAACTCCACGATATAAGTGGATATAAAAATTCTTCGTAAAAGTTAATTTAATTTTATCCATTAAAATAATTCTTAAGGTATTGGAGACTCACCATAAACTCTTGGAAATAGACTCACGTCTTTAATATCTGGTAAACCTGTAATATACATTAAAGCCCTTTCTAAACCCATTCCTAAACCTGAACGCTCAACTACACCAAATTTTCTTAAATCTACATACCATTTATAAGCCAACGGGGGTAATTCTTTCTTAATTATTCTATCTCTTAGTAATTCATAATCCGTAATTACTTCACTCCCTGTTGCTACTTCCCCAGATATTGGTGCAAACAAATCAAAAGATTTTGTTATATTTGCTCTTTCTGGATCTGGTTTCATATAAAAGGGTCTTGCTCTTACAGGATAACCAGTAACAAAAAATGGAACCCCAAAAACTTCACATAGAATGTCCTCTTCATATAAATCAAACCCTCTTCCCCATTCAACCTTAAACTTTTTACCTCGTTCAATTTCTATTTTTTGGGCCTCATCAAGTATTTTTATTGCTTCATCATACGTAATTCTCTTTAATGGGGGTTTTACATAAAGTGTTGATAGGTCTCTTCCTAAAGTCTCTAATTCTTTAGAGTTTACATCAGCTACAGTTCGGACGGTTTCAGAGAACAATTCTTCATTTAAACGTATAGTATCGTCTAAATTAGAGTAGGCTTGTTGAATTTCGACTGTCCAAAACTCAGATAAATGTTTTCTTGATGCTTTTTCTTCTTTTCTATATGTTGGAACGAGGCTCCATACTTTTTCCAAAGAAGGAAGAAGCGCTTCAAGATACGGTTGTACAGTCTGACTTAGATATGCAGTCTGGTCAAAGTATCTGAGACCAAACAAAGTTGTAGGGTCTTCAGCAGCCATTTTAGTAATCGTAGAAGGAAAAATCTCAGTAAATCCTTCTTTATTCAAATAATCACGAATTGCATTTACTGCAGTATTCATAATAATTATTGTTGCTCGTTTTTTTTGCTCTCTAACTTGCAGATGTCTATTTTCTAATTTAGAAATTTCTTCTGGGGATGGGTAATTCTCTGAGGGACTTAAAACTTCTAGAGAACTGATTCTTATTTGTGGTGTTTTATTTTTTGAAAAAACGGTTCCACCGATCTTCACAGCAGATTCTCTTCCTATTTTAGATGCTTTATTATAGAGTTCCTTATCGATTTTAGCTTGTATAAACCCTGTTCCATCTCTAATAACCCAAGATATAGTACCATCTCTATGGATGATCCTGTAAACCCAACCCCTGACTAAAACTTGTTTCCCTTCATATTCACCGGTTAGAATTTCACGAGCTTTGTATGTTTCTAGCATAAAATCCACTCTCTATAGAGAGTAAAATCTGTATATAGAGTAAAATTTAAATCTCTATCCTTTACTCACGAGCTTCGATTTTTTAACAAGAAAATATTAAATCGGTTTCCTCAGATACAAATCTGGAGATTCTTTTGCTGTTACCCAAGCATCACAAGTTAGAGTTCTTCCAACTCCTTTTATTTTTCTCAGTCTGTCGATGACAAAACTGCCTATTTCTTTTATATTTTTACCCCTAGCCTTCACAATCATATCCCATTCTCCTGCTATTATATGAACCTCCATTACAGTTGGAATCAATGATATTTTTTTTGCTACTTCTCTTTGGGATAATGGTTCTCCGTTTGGGGAATGAAAGTATTCCATCCTAACTAGAATAAAAGCTACTATATCATTGCCTGTTTTTTCAGGATCTAGAATGGCTTTATAACCCTTTATCACGCCTTCTTTCTCTAACTTCTTCATTCTATCATGAACCGTTGTTATTGGCATACCCAACTTTCTTGCTAATTTTTTAAGTCTCTGCTTACAATCTTTTTGAAGCTCGTTTAATAAGGCTATATCCTTTTTATTCAATTTCATTACATCACCTATTCATTTCGTTAAAATTTTTGCATTGCCAAAAATTTTTCGGATTATTAATAAATTTAACTTAAAAATTAATAAATTTTTCGGTATTTTATGAAAAACTTATTTATAAAGGGGTAGGTAAAGTATGGGATACTGGGTGGGGACAAATCTCGAGGAGGTGTTCCGTTACAACGCGTCCTTCCACCCTTTAAAATAATTAAGGATTTTATGAAAGAAGATGACAACTTAAAAAAAGATGATGACTATATAAATTGCCCCTTTTGTAACCAACTAGCTAGGCGAGAGGATGTAGAGAACGGTACACACGCTTGCTGGGGTCCACACGATAATTCACATAGAACTCTTGGAATTTGGGATTAAGGTGATTTTTATGGATGGTACTTGGTGTCCACATGCTAAAGAAATAAGTTATGTAGTCTGTCAATCATGTAAAGAATTAGTGAAGAAGAGGGAGATAGTCAGGAACGGTCTGAAAATTTGCTTGAGATGTGCTGAAGTTTGATTGTTTATTCTCTCTTGATTACTCTTTTTACGATACTGTTGCCCAGTATATCGATGTAACCTTTATTATCCAAGTATGCCAAGACGATGAAACCTATTATTCCAATCATAAATATGATATCCAAACCAATACCAAATAAAGACAGAACTCCTTTGGCAAAGGCCCCTGCGACTGCTAATATAAAGCATCTTATTAATGCTCCTGGAACAGTTGCTAAAAGATAATACTTGAATTCCAGTTTAGTCACACCTGACATATAGCTTATGAGATCGAAGGGAATTATCGGTATTAATCTTGTTAAAAAAATGCCCCATGTACCATTCTTCTCGACCCAACCGTCTACATGGCCGACCCACTTTTTTCCTATGAGTCTAGTTATTATGGGTTTACCCCCGATCCTGGCAATGTAGAATGCTATTATTGCTCCGATTATCGTACCTAAACCACCAAAAATAACTATATCGATAATTTCGATCCCAATAGCACCAGAAAAAATCAATAAAGCTTCAGAAGGTATGGGAGCGATTATAGTCTGAATTATCATCACGACCAATAGTCCAATCTGTCCGTATAATGCTATTGCTGAAGTAAGCATTGCTTCGAAGACCATATCATCATCTCTTAATATTTTGTTTTATTTATTTATAGCCCGGACAGGATTCGAACCTGTGTCTGAAGGTCCAGAGCCATCTAGTTAACATTTCTATGCTTGACCATTCTGCTCGATTAACGATCTACACCACCGGGCTACGCAAAATTAGAAAGTTAACTCTTATATAGTATACTCAGCTTCTCATTCCTTTCTGTGTTACCGCAAACGTTGTTTCAGAGGCATATAATGGGGTTATAAAACCTCTTTGGACGAGCGTCTTTGTTATAGAATCGACAACATTCTTAGGACTGTGTGGGTTGCCTGTAACATCCCTCTTTACATGTTCGATCAATTCACTCTTCCTGACTACTAATTTCTCTTTCATCAGCGTCATTATTTTTCTTTGTATTTTTTCATACATTTGCAACTAACTCTTTTTTCAGTCTTTGTGCTTCAGCTGGGTTCAAGATCTTTGCTACGATCTTCAAGGCAAAGTTAATCGCGGTTCCTGGACCCTGTGACGTAATCACGTTTCCATCCGCAACCACTGGTCTATCTCTCGGATAAGGCAACATTTTTTCAAACCCTGGATATATGGTTGCTTTTTTATCGTCTAACAACCCTTCCTTTGCCAATATTGTAGGTGCCCCGCAGATAGCACCGATGAGTTTATTTTGACTATTAAAGGTTTTAAGTATTTCCATCAATTTTGCACTCCTACCCAAATTCTGATAGCCCGGTGAACCTCCAGGTAATATTATCGCATCATAGTCCTCGGGGTTTATTTGATTTAACGTTCTGTCGACAATAACTTTAACTCCGTTCTTACTCTGAATTACTGAACCTATAACACCGATTGTATCAGTCTTTATGTTAGCTCTCCTTAAGACATCCACGACAGTAAAAGCTTCTATTTCATCAAACCCATTCGCCAATGGAACCATTACTCTCATTTCTATCCCTCCTTTTATTATATAGTTTTTTGAGAATTTATTGTCATCTGTTCAACGAAATAAAAATATAAGAGTTGTTACACTATATTTTAACACTCGATTAACGTGATTGAATGATTGTAGGGTTCGGTATTAAGTCGATTTCAGCTGAGAGAAAGAATGTCCCGAAGGGCAGGATAGACATAAGTTCAACACCGAAGATAGTCTCTGTTGATTGGCCAGATATGAAAGTGTTTACTAAGAAAAAACCGATAAACATAAAATTTGAGTTTACTACAAGGTATGAACCTAACGTCGCCGAAATAAAAATTAGTGGCCACGTCCTGTATTTAGGCAAAAAAACAAAGGATTTAATAAAAAAATGGAAAAAATCCAAAATTTTTCCGAAAGAAGTGGACATGGAAGTTAAGAATTTTCTGTTCAGAAAATGTTTATCATTGGGCGTCAACCTATCAGAGAACATGCAGTTACCTCCCCCTCTAATTTTTCCAAGAGTTGTGCAAAGGAAAAAGGCTGATTTGAGATATATAGGCTAGAAGATGTTCAAACAGATCATCATCATAAGAAACGATTTGGGCATGTCTGTGGGTAAAAGATGTGTTCAGACAGCTCATGCTTCTTTAGGCGCTTACAAAAAAACTGATAAAAAAATAATCAAAAAATGGGAATTAGAAGGACAGAAAAAAGTCGTATTAGAAATCGATTCTAAAGAAAAGATACTGGATTTGTACAGGGAGTTAAAGAAAGGAAAAATACCTTGTTTCTTGGTTGAAGATGCTGGATTAACAGAACTAAAACCTGGAACTATAACTGCCCTGGGCATCGGTCCAGAGAGAGAAGAGGCCCTGGATAAGACCACAGGAAAGTTGAAATTACTTTAAATTATTATAAACAATATTGAGAATTATGCTGGAATTCGTAATAGACAATCTATTCTTGGCAGTAATGATAATTCTAACTATCATATACGCCTCTTGGCTTTTTCTGTTATTCTGGCCAAAGAGAAAGGGAATGGAAACAAAATTCTATCCTCCAATATCGATGATAATTCCTGCTCACAACGAGGAAGATAATATAGAGGAGGTTCTGGAGAGTTTAGTCACTTCAGACTATGATGAAAAGGAGATCATCGTAGTAGATGACGGCTCCACTGATAGGACTTATGATATAGTTAAAAGGTTCTCGAAAAGATATCCTGTCAAACTGATAAAAGGCAAGCATCAGGGAAAGGCAAGAGCAGTGAACTTAGCGGTAAAAAAAGCTAAGAATGATTATCTGGTGATCGTTGATGCCGATACAACAGTCAACAGGGATACTCTAAAAAATCTATTACAACCATTCCAAGAAGATAAAGTTGCTGCTGTTGCATCCAACACTAGGATAGATTTGACGAGAAACATTATCACGTGGTTTCAAAGTTTAGAATACTCACTTTCTACTGCTTGGAATTATATCTGTAGTGGTATTGGTGGACTTTCTGTAATGTCACCGGTCTGCGCCTTCAGAAAAGATGTTATCGACGAGATAGGTGGTTTTAGGGGAGATACAGCCGCAGAAGATTATGATATCTGTATGATAATAAAAAAGGCCGGTTATAAGATTAAAATGGCGCCATCTGCCATAGCTTATAACAAAGCGCCACAAACAGTATCTGGCTGGATAAAACAGAGAATGAGATGGGAAATAGGAACATTCCAAGTCATAAAAAAACATTTTGACATGGTGTTCAACAGAAAACACAAGGGTATTGGGTTTTACTCAACACCAACAAAAATCTACTGGTACATACATTCTTTCATTTATTTGCCTGTAGTTTCTTACCAGATATTCTATGGATATTTCAGATATTATTTCTTTCAAGGAAATTATCTCTCATTCGAAGTCATGAAATATTTTTTCTACTGGCTCACAGTTTTTGGGATGGCAGATTACACATACAAGTTAATCATCGGCGTTTATCCTTTTGATATCATTTCCGCCCTGATAATGTTCGTTTTTGTGTCAGTCACTAGTTTTATTTTTTATTCTTTAATAAAATTTTCAGATAGAATAACCATTTATCACTTAATTGCTTTCGTGTTTTTTTTCCCCTATACATTGATTCTTATTGTACTAAGGATTTTCACGCTTTTCTATAAGATGAAGAGTTCAAAGAAGTATGTAAAATGGGAAAAGGAAAAATAATTAAAACCTAAAGTATTTCTTGAATAATTCTATTATCTTGATGCTGCCGAATTTTGGTGTTCTGTACCAAATCATGGGTCGATTAAAAACAGCGCGTAGAAGAGCATTAGCATTGAATACTGAGAGTATGACTCCTAAAGTTAAGGTTGAGAAGAAAGCTGATTTGTACATGTTTAATTTGTTTTCTTTTTTAAGAGCAAGGAGGGCAACAGCGAAAAACCCACCAGTGGTGGCAAAGGTTTGAATCGTACCCAATAACTCTTGTGTAGTGAGGGGATGAGGAATGCCTGTTATCATTCCCAACAAACCAGCAATGGTCATCACTACAACGAATGGGAATATTAAACCGCCAAACGTCAAATAAGTTATTAGAGCCTTCTGAGATAAAGAGAAATGTCCACCAAACCAGATAGATCTAGCATTATCCATGAATGTTCTAGTCATCCCATAAGTCCATCTCATTTGTTGTTTTATGAATGCTTCAAACGTAAACGGTAATTCGCCCCTGACTTTTAAATTCGGCAGATAAACACTCTTGTAGCCTTTCTTGAATATCTTTATCGACAACTCAGCATCTTCAGTTAAGTTTTTCTCATTCCATCCACCAGCCTCTATGAGTACATCTTTCCTGATCGCCCCGTGTGTTCCACAGAAAAATGATATGCCCAATTTGCTGCTGAACGGACAGTAAAAGTTATGGTATATCATCAACAGGGTTGATGATAATTTTGTTATGAAATTTTGGTTGTGGTTTATGTATCCCATCCTAGACTGAACTATGGCCATTTTTTCATCTTGGAAGAATGGTTTCACTATTTTCTTCAGGAAAGTCTTCGATGGAACAAAATCAGAATCAAAAATAACTAGTATATCTCCATTTGAATATTTCAATATGTTATTTAATGCGCCGGATTTGAATCCTTTCCTCGATTTTCTTCTAAAAACTCTTATTTTTTTGGGATGTTCTTTCACGAAGTCATCTATAACTTTTTTTGTCCCATCAATACTATCATCAGCAACTATTATCTCAAACTTATCCTTGGGGTAATCGAACTTCAAGCAGGATTTCATACATCTTATAGCAACAGGATCGTTGTAAACTGGGATTTGAATCGTGATAGAGGGCCAATTAGATGGTTTTGGATATTTTTTATATACTTTTTTTGAGAATATGTTATATATTGCTGCCATGTAACATAAGACTGAGAAGAAGACAACTGGCAATAAAGCTGTCTCGTAAATAAGAATACTCATTGAGTTGATGTCCATAAGTTAATTTAGATTCCATAAGTTATTTAAGTATTATTCTATAGGATCAGCCGAATAATCAGAGTCGCTATTATATAAAAATAGGCATAATTTACCAGATAAAAAAAGGCCATGAAAACTCGTCCTTTTGGCAAATGATACCAATAAATATAGTTCATCGGATAATTCATGTAAAAACTCAGGAAGAAAAAATCTTTTGTGAGTAAAAGAAGTAGTGCGAGCAGCAAATTCCATTTATTAGGTCTAAAAAATTCAACTATTTTATTTTTCTTTAGTTTTTTCATGACAACCTTAAAAGTATTAATGTATTCCTATAATATGAATATTTAGACTATAGAGAGATGAGTTGATGAAGAAGAAGAAATTGCTCATAATCGCGAGTATAACAACTATCATCCTTTACTTCATGGGTATTTTGACCGGTTATTTTGTCCAAGTAAAAGTCTTGTCAAGAACACAAGAAGAATTAGAAAAAGTTCAAGAAGAATTCTATGATTATAAACAAAACCTTGAGAACATACAACTCGAACAATTATACTTAACGACCCATCAAGGTGAGCTGAGCTGCAAAATCCTAGTTTCTACTATCGATGAGATGCACAATAACTTGGCATATTTCTGGTCTAGACTTCCATCAAAACTAGAAGTATATGAAAAATACAGCGAAGTCCAGCCAGAATACGTTAAACTGAAGAGAGATTACACCTTGTTATCGATAAGGACTTGGTTACTCTCTTTAGATGTGAAAGAGAAATGCGGAGAAGAAATAATACCTGCTCTTTACTTTTATTCTCGGGACTGTGATAGTTGCATTGATCAAAGTTATGTTCTGGATAATCTAAAAGAAGAAAACCCAAACTTTTCTGCTTTCATAGTTGATTTCAACTTGGATGAACCGATAGTAAAGATTATTAAGAATGTTTACAACGTTACAGAAGTCCCATCTTTCATCATAAATGATAAGCTATATCCGGGTTACCAAAGTTTGGAACAAATGAAAAAAATAATTTCCAAGACATCATAAACGGTTTAAGTGTTAACGTTGAACCAAAAATTAATCCTCAGTGTAATCATTCTCATAAACATTTTACCCGTAATCTATTTTTTTGGGATGAACCGAATTCTATGGTGGGATGAGGCTGTCTATTTGTCTTTAGGGAAGTCTATACTGAATGGAAGATATGAAATCGTTCCGGGAAAGGATACTTTCAGACCAGCTCTGTTCCCATTTTTAATTGCTTTAAGTTTTTTAATAGACGGGGAAGTTTTAGTAAGGATTTTGGTTGTGGTTTTCAGTATTTTTAGTATCATCGCAACATACTACATGGGTAAAAAATTGTTCAATGTTAAGATCGGTTTATTGGCATCATTGGTTGTGTTGAGCTTTCCTTTGTTTGTCTTCAACAGCAATAAGATTCTAGCTGAGATGACATTTCTTACTTTCACTCCTTTAGCTGTGACAACATTTTATTTTGGAGTTGAAGGGAAAAAGAAATTTCTCTATCTATCAGCTTTTTTTACTGGTATTAGTATTTTAACGAAATACTTTGGCGGCTTTCTTCTGATGGTTTATCTCGTGTATATCTTATACCGAAAGAAATTCCAAGTTCTTAAGAAACGAGAGTTCTACATTGCTCTAATCATTCTATCTCTTACACTAATGCCTTGGTTTATAGTCAATACTATCTACTATGAAAATCCTATTGGTGGGATCTTCGATAACGTAGATATCTATCTATCTTCGCTAGAACATCCTTTCTATATCTTCTTTACAAATTCTTGGGAAATCTTTGGACTGTCGGCAATATTAATTCTGGCGGGAATTTTTTATGCTTTCAAAGACAGAAAAAGTAATATCCTGTTGATTTTACTCTATGTTTTGATACCATTTCTATTTTTTTCATTCATGCACCATAAAGAACCAAGATACCTAGTATCTTTCTTCCCAGGATTCAGTTGTCTTGCAGCTTTTGCCGTACAGAGAATACCAAGAAGGTTTAGGACTTTCGCGTATGGATTACTGATCGTTTCATTGATACTTGGTTTATACATTGGTTGTAAAAAAATTTTTGACGAAGAGGTTGACGCGAATGTTCTGAAAGAAGGATCATTATATGTCAAACAAATAACAGATATCAATGAATACATAATGTCCGAATCATATCCTTACTTAAGTTATTATGCGGGCAGGATGACTATAAGACCTCCGATAGATAAAGAAAAATTCTACAGTTTGATAGAAGAGTATAACATAAGTTATGTGCTCATCGATGTTACCGAACTAGGAAACCCAGACTATTTCCTAGATGAATTAAGAACAACAAGTTTTGAAGAAGTGAAATCGTTCACGAACCAAAACCAAAGAACGGTTACAATATACAAAAAATTATAATCAGAGTTTTTTAGAAAAAGAAAAGGAAAAAAAAGAACGGCAATATTTTTTTAACGGCTATTGTCCTAAAGCGGTGTTATACCAGCTGTGGTTGCACTTGTTATCTCTATGGCAACAGCTGTACTACCTTTTAGCAACGTATCGTATTTCTGTAGCACTGAGGCAGCCATCTTAGTTTGTTCTTTGTCTGTACCAGCAAAGACTAAAACAGTTTGTCCTGTCTTGAAAGCATCCTCGATTAACCAAATGTATCCCTTACCTGTCACCCATCCCTCACCTGGAGATCCACCCGCACAAGTGTACTTGGCGGCTAACTTACCGTTGTCCACCAATTTTTGTACGAGGCTGTTAGCACAGGAACCTCCGACTAAGATGAGGTTGTAGTCGACAGTTGCAGGATCCTGGATGTCTGTATCAACTAAAGATACGGACCAAGTTATCGGGACTGCTTGTTTGATAGTTCCTGTTCCAGTTCCTGATGTGGTTGTTGCTGCTCCTTCTCCTAGGATGAAGAGGTCTGCGTACATTTGACTAGATGGATACTTAACGATGACTTTTGCTTCATCCTTATTGTAGAAGTTAACCATCGTACCATATGCGTCTATGGCATCACTGTAGTAAGTATCGCTTCCCCAAGTTGTCCATTCTACTCCTCCACTGCCATCTCTTGTAGAGGCAGTATCGGTGAATGTAGGTTGGTCAACCTTAACTGTCTTTGTTGTTGTTCCTGTTTCGGTTATACCGATGTATATGGCATGGTAGTTGTTGTCTGCTCTCTCTTCCTCTAGTATCATAATACCGCTACGATAGTTCTTCAACGGTGTTGGTACTACTCTTACGAGAGTTCCTGAAGCATCGAATGTATAGTTTAACTGTCCTTTCAAGAATGTACCACCCGCAGTAGTTACTGCATTTGAGGCCTTAGTAGATCCCTGATATGGCACAATTACAGTACTATTTGGAACAGTGGTATAGTTGTTAACGAATATTATGTATTCACCATTCTTTCCCTTGATTTGTGGGAATAGCGTGTATTGCCCTGCCACTTCATAGGTTGCACCTGTACCTGTATCAGTACTAAGGGAATTTGAGTCCTCCCAAGTTATCTGGACGTAACTGGCTGCTTTTGTAGAGGCGTTACAGACTGCTACATAGTAGTCCTGAGACCCTATTCTCATGGTGACATTAGCACCATTAGTAGCACAACTGTTCGCACCAATCTCGCTTGTTGTAAATGTATGTTCGTACAGTGTACCAGAGAAGACATCTGTGAACCTTAATACATCAGTTGTCTTTATCTTTCCTGCTGGTACGTTTGTCAGCTGTAATAGATGAGTATCGTCTGCTTTATCGAGTATTACATAGTCTTTGTAAACTACGTTTTCTCCCTCTTCTACGATATATTCATACGAACTACTGGTCATCAAGTACGCTGTAACCGTTCCTGAAGCAGTATTGTTGTCGTATGCGAATGGGATAGTTTTTTCTGTACCACCGTAATCAGTGAATTTAATCGATGCTGTATCTGAACTTCCATCTATGGTTAACACGCTGTTTGTATCAGCGTCCATAGCTGGAGTTGTACCTGACAATTCCAACTTAAACGTTCCCCACACAGGATCTGTATAGGATTCTCCTACTAGGATGCTATCCTCTTCGGAATCCTGTGCTGGTGTTGCAATCGTGAAAGCCGAAACTGTGTTGCTAGTTGTACTTCCAGTAATTGTAACCGCTGTCTCATCCACGTAATCACTCGTACCGACTAATACCTCATCACCGTTCTCCAAAGTTAATTTTTGAGAGCCAAGACTAACTTTTGCTTGACTGATTTGTCCTTCCTTTGGATAGTAATAAACGGCTGACATATATACGTCCAAACCACTGATCTTCTTGGTGTTTCCTGTATCCATTTGTTCTGATACTCCATTGACAGAAACGACTGCCGTATTCTCATCACTAACACCACCTATTCCAACGGTATATTCAGTTCCACTAACCGTTACCGTTACTTCCTCGCCTTCATTTATTACCTGTGAATCAGCTCCACCATACAATATTAATGTATCGCCGTCAGAGTTACTACCGACGGTGTATTCGTTTCCAAATATGGTGAAAGAGTTGTCTATTATGTCTGTACTGTTGACAGGCACGGCCTTGGAGAAAGTAATTCTTGTCGTATAGGTTGGGCTACCTGAAGTTGCTACCATTTCTAGGTGGTATGCTGGATCTTCTATATCGTTGTCACTGTCGGAGAGGTATAGACATGCGTTACCATTTAGTTGTATATCTTGTGTATAGTCATACGCAGTTCCATCATCTCCATACAATGTTCCGTCTTCTAATAGAGTTGGCATTTCTGTATCAGTTATAGTAGTTCTAGCATTGTTAATACATTCCGCTGGGATTAGCCTGTTAGAAGATGTATCTAACCTAGCCGCATCCCCTCCTGTAGCGGTTGTTGCACTTTCGCCTGTGGTTGACACTAATGTGTAAGAGTCACCACTCAATCTGGCGATTACATCTGAACCACCAGCTAGGTCCTCAGCTTTCGCGTTCGAACCATAGACAATGCGGAAGTTTGAACAATCACCGTCTGCACAGAAAGGTTTCGAATAATCACCCAGCGTGTATGTCGCTGCTAGTATCGGCGCTGCTATCATAGTTGCCATAATTGCCGTTAAAAACAAGGCAATTATTTTTTCTCTCATTTTTTTTCCTCCTTATATAATCCACTTCATCTTTTGATCAGTGGCTAATAATAACTAATATATTTCCTTAAAAACCTTGTTTTCAAAGGTATATAAACCTTTAGTGAAACAGTTTCAATTGTTTCATTGGTTATGTTAAAATAATGTATTTTATTGGATTAAAAATCTAAAAAATGTTTTAATTGTTCCATTAAAGAAATAGATAATATTAATAAGAAAATAAAAGAAATTAAGTCATTAAAAGACAAATAAAACGATTTAAAGCTTATTCTTTGAATGAAATCTTCCTCAAACTGATACGATTCTTTCTTCCTGTCTTTTCAACAGAAACAACGCCTCTGCCCTCAAGGCTTTGAATTATTCTGGATACTTTTGCTTTAGAGAAACCTGATTGAGCGACTATTTTTCTTTGATCAACCTTATCTTTCCCCTGTTTTTTTATGATATTTATCACTATTCTCTCGGCTTCATTTAAAACCGAGAGTATTAGTTCTGATTTTTTTGACATTGACCTATAAACGAAGAATATTACGACTATGAAAACTAGAATAAAAACAGAGAGCCATCTGTAGATGAGATTTTCGATTGGTGTTATGGGCAAACCTTCATAGTATATTCTAATTGGTATGAGATCGCCAGATTCTTTATTCCTAAAAACCCATGATGTAGTAATTCTTCTCCCTTCTATCCCTTTCTTCTCTCCAGAAGGGGAAATAGGTAAAGGAACTTGATCTTCTTCTGCGATAAAAACACCATTTGGTAATTTAACTTTCATGGATATTCTATCAGTATCCCAAAGTAACGGTATGTCAAATGAAAAGAGAGTTATATTACCGTGTCTTTCAGTCAATCCCTTCGCTTCAAAACTCGTTATGATAGTCACCTCACCAATCATAAACGGTGATGGGGGTTTACAATGAAGTTCTTTTTCAACTTTCTGAGTAACAAAACATTCCCCATATTGTGTTTTTATGTTTTCGATTTCACCTTCAAAAGGAAAGATAATCTCTTTTATTTCTTCAGTGAACCTAAATGATATTTCTACGTCACCCGAAACATCGTCGTTAACGTCAACGGAAATGTTCAACTGGCGCATGACTTGAGCTGATGCTGTTGGAATTAACAACAAACTGAACAATAAAATCAATATGAAACGTTTCATAATAACTAATTAACCTTATAAAAATATATTAATCCTTTATTACGTTAATTTTGAAACCACAGTTAGGGCATCTATCTTCATCCATATTAATCTCATTCACAAAAATCCCTGTTCTTTCAATGACAGGTTGCCTACAATTGTAACAATATGTGTTCTCGAATTTGCTACCCCAAATGTTACCAACGTAGGGGTATCTCAAACCAACATTCGACGCATCTTCAGCAAAATTTTCCAGAACACCCAATGAAGTGGGGGGCACATCAGTCATTTTAAAACAAGGCGTGAAACCGAGAAGATGATAAGGCACGCTTGAATCTAAATTATCGATAATCCATTCGACGAGTTTGTGGTTATCTGCGGGACCATCCCCGATCCCAGGAACAATCAAGTTTGAGATCTCTATGAAAACTCTATGTTTTTGAAAGTTTTTTAGAGCTTCATATATCGGTTCAACATTAGGAACGCCCATGTATTTTTTATAGAATTCGGGGTTACCAGAAGCTTTTAAATCGACAGTGACAGCATCCAAATATTTACCAATTTTTTTTATCGCATCAGAAGTTAGGTAACCATTCGTCACGAACACGTTCTTTATATTGTAACGTTTCGCTAATCTAGCAACCCTATATGCAAACTCAAAGAATATCGTTGGTTCAGTGTAAGTATAAGCAATTATTTTGATATCTTTTTTGTTGGCGATCTTAATTATGTCATCGGGTTTGTATGTTTTTCCTTTTATTGTTTTTGATTGACTAATTTCCCAATTCAAACAAAATAAACATTTAAAATTACAACCGACAGAAGCTAAAGATAAAGTAGACGAACCAGGATAAAAATGGAAAAGAGGTTTTTTCTCAATCGGATCAACATCCATTGAAACAATTTTACCATAATTTTTAGTATACAAAGTTCCTTTTTTATTGACTCTCACTCTACAGAAACCAGCACTACCTTCTGGTATCAGACATCTTCTTGCACAGAGAAAACATCTGATGTTTTTTCCTTCTTTAGACCACAACATGGCTTCATGCATATATATATTATATTGTGAAAACAGAGTATTAAACTTGTATGAGGCCCCGGTGGCTCAGCCCGGTAGAGCAGCTGTCTCGTAAATCCAAGAAAACAGCGGGTCGTGGGTTCAAATCCCACTCGGGGCTTGGGTAAAAATATAAAAATTATAAATTTATCAATTGTAAAAAATAATCGGGTGAATAATGATGGAAATTATCTTTAAAATCGAAAAGCAAAATTTGCAAAAGGTTAAGGATATTTTATTAAAAGATGAAACAGTATCAAAGGCCAGTATAAATTTTAAAGAATCGAAGGGTCTAGGTCTAGTGGGAGATCACTATTATTGTTATATATCAGGTTTGGATGAAGCTTGTGAAAAAGCCAAAGAATTAACTAAAGATTTGGCTGAAGTTGTTAATGAAAAGGCTGCAAAAGAAATAATCGAAAAAATTAAATCTGAGGAAGAATCTGCAATGACTGGATTCGGCGATATCTTTGGATGAGCGGCTGTGGTCTAGCCTGGTTATGATACGAGCTTGCCAAGCTTGCGACCCGGGTTCAAATCCCGGCAGCCGCATTAAATCTTCTGGAAAACCATAACTTTATTTACTAAAAAATTTGATAAATTATTTGGAGGGTTTATATGGCATTTTTCAGAAGAAAGAGTAAAGAGGAAGATTTAGAGGAACTTAAAGACATGGTAAGAGATAGAAAATTCGAACCCGAAATGACAATAGACGTAGAAGAAAAACCAGAAGAAGAATCAACATCAGAGACAATGCTCACAGAACAACAACCAGTGGAGGAAGAGAGCCCAACGATCTCAGAAGTTCCACCAACTCCAGTATCGAAGCCTCAAAGACCAGCATTCGCTCCATTATTCGTTAAGATAGATAAGTATAGAAACGTATTGAACTCTATAAACGACCTTAAAACTACGATAATAATGCTCAAAAATGCTCTCTATATCCAAAGACAGATTGAAGGTTTGAGAGATGAAAACAGAAAATTCTTAGAATTAGCAATAAACAAGATAGATAAAAAAATTGTTTCATTGGATACAGAATTCTTGAGACCGAAGGGTTTGGAAGAAGAGTTTCCACCAGCAACTTTTGAGACTGAGGGTTTGGAAGGAGTAGTTGGCGATCTTAAAAAACAAATTGAAGGTCTTAAGTCTGAATTAAAAACGATAACTTAAAAAATTTCTTTTTCTTCTAATTTTATTAGAATATTACTAAGCAGGGGTCGCCAAGTCAGGTCAAAGGCGGTAGAATCATTGAGCGCTGATTAAATGATGCCGATGCTCAAGATCGTTGGGGAAACCTACTCCGTTAGTCGGTTCGTGAGTTCGAATCTCNNTTATTTAAATTTCCTAGCACGACTTAATTTAGATAAAATGGTAAAAAGAAAGGGTTTTCCTGAAATTGGAGAAATCGTCATAGTTTCCATTACCAGAATCACTCCTTATTCTGCGATGTGCAAATTAGATGAATATCCCGGGAAAGAGGGTATGATCCACATATCTGAAGTTTCTGGAAAATGGGTTAGGGATATCAGAAAATTCATTAAACCGAACAAAAATTATGTCGTCAAAGTACTGGCAGTGGAAGAAGAGAAAGGTCATATAAGGTTGAGTTTGAAGAGAGTTGCTAGGATCGACAGGACTAGAAAAATGCAGGCCTATAAACGTGAACAGAAGGCTGAAAAAATCCTTGAAAAGATCGCAAAAAAACAAAAAATGACTCTGGATAAAGTCTATGAAGAGATTGGTTTTCAACTACAAGAAGAGTTTGGAGAAATATTCAATGCCTTTGATCTTGCTTCAAAATCTCAGGAAGCGTTAACGAGTAAGGGTATTAAACCAAAGTGGGCAAAAATCATACACAAAATCGCAAAGGAAAATATTCAGAGGAAAAAGGTGAAGATAAAGGCTGAACTAGATGTAAAATCCTACTCTGGCGACGGCATCGAACACATAAAAAAGTTCTTGAATAACCTAACCAATAAATATAGAGTAAACATAAAATATATTAGCGCGCCGAAATACAGTGTTGAGATAGTGAGTGAAGATCCAAAGATGGCGAAGAAGGAACTTAAAGAAAATTTAACTGCTGCTATCTCAAATCTTAAAGAAGGCGAAGCAAGTTTTAAGATGATAGGTGAATGAATTGGACGGGACTAGAATTAGAGTATTTAAAAAGATTCCAAAGTTGAACAACCCTGTGTTCGTAGAAGGATTACCAGGGGTTGGTAATGTTGGTAGAATAGCTGCTGGTTATTTAGCTGAACAATTAGGAGCTCAAGAGTTTGCTGAATTGTTTTCAGCCCATTTTTTACCTTTTGTTCTCCTGCATCAGAGTTCAGCTGTCCATGTTCTAAAAAATGAATTCTATTATTGGAAGGCTAAGAAAAAAAACCAGAGGGATTTGATAATTCTAATCGGTGATAGTCAGAGCATCGATCCAACAGGACATTATGAGATCGTTGAAACGGTTTTAGATTTTTTGGAAAAGTATGGAGTGAAAGAAATCGTCACGATAGCTGGTTTGAATGTGGGTAAGCTAGAAAAACAACCTAAGGTGATAGGTGCAGTCAGTGAACCAGATGTTATGAAAAAATATAAAGGATACGGCATCGATTTCCAAGCCGGTAGTAAGGTTGGGACGATTGTTGGAGCTTCAGGTCTTTTCTTGGGTTTGGGTAGATACAGAGGAATGAAAGGCATATGCCTCTTAGGAGAAACATCCGGCTTCCCAATAATTCCTGATCCAAGGAGTGCAGAAGTCGTGTTGAAGATATTAACTAAAGTCCTTAACATTAAGATCGACATGTCAAAACTCAAGGATAAAGTAAAAGAGATGGAAGACTTCATGAAGAAGATAGAAAAGGTTCAGCATCGAGCCATAAAACAATTATTAGCACAGCAAATGAAAAAACCACCCGCGACGAAAGAACAGTTGAAGTACATAGGATAAACTTATAAGATTTCTCGTTTATAAAGTGAATTCATGCCAGAAGAATTTTTGATACCGAAACAAGATTATTTGTCTGCAGGTATACACATAGGAATGAAGTCCAGGACCAAGGATATGAAGAAGTTTGTCTACAAAGTCAGGGAAGATGGCTTAGCGGTCTTGGATTTAAAAACTCTAGATGAACGTCTCCGTGTTGCTGCAAAGTTTTTAGCCGATAAAAAGAAAATTCTCGTAGTCGGCAGGAAGTTAAACTCACACTTACCGATAAAAAAATTCGCTGAAGCTGTAAAATGTGATTTTATCATCGGAAGGTTTATGCCAGGGACATTAACCAACCCGAATTATGAAAAGTTTATGGAACCTGATGTTGTAATTCTAACAGACCCTCTTTCTGACTATCAGGCTTTAAAAGAGGCCTTGAACAGTAGGATTCCGATAATCGCTCTATGTGACACTTTCAACGAGACTAGAAATATTGATTTAGTCATACCTTGCAACAACAAAGGTAGGAAATCACTCGGTGTCATATACTGGCTCCTGGCTAGAGAAATTTTAAAGGGCAGGGGAGAAAAGGAGTTCAAGTACAAGTTAGAAGATTTTACTGCAAAAGAATAATTAAACATTTAAATACTACTTCTTCTAATAAACCCTTGAGTGAGTTGGTTAGATAGCTTCGCCTTTCCTTCAAAAGAAAGGTGAGGAAGTTCCGTCCACTTTAGGATGCTGGAAAGCGAACTGAGAAGTTCGTGGTCGATATCAGAAACGATACCATGCAAATGGATGAAACGGATCGGTCACATCCGATGAGGTGCAAGCTGAAAAGCGCTTAGACGAATGCTATCTTAAAAACAGAAGACGGACTAAAACCAACACACTCATTTTTATATTTTCACTGAGTTAATTATTGAGTGATAGTATGGCTAAAAAAGACAGAGTCAGAATGCCTGTAGGTATGGCTGGATTAGTCAGATACGGAGAAGCGGCAAAAGATCAGATTAAAGTTAAGCCTAAATATGTCGTAGCCATCTGCGTAGCAGTAGTTATATTCGAACTAATTTTAGGAGTTTTCGGTTAGAAAATTTTGTTGTCTTCTTTAACTTTTAAGGATATATTAATATTATGAAGAAGTTTGAGTTTTTGGATATAACTACTGCGGATACTGCTTTTGCTGCTTATGGGAAGGATTTAAATGAAGTTTTTGCGAATGCTGCTTTGGCAATGTTTGAGGTTATGGTTAACACAAAACAAATCAAACCAAAGGTTAAAAAAACTTTGAAAGTTAAGAATGACGATCTTAAGGGTCTGTTGTTTGCTTGGCTTAATGAGCTTCTCATATTCTATGGCTCTGATAATCTTGCGTTTTCAAAGTTTGAAGTGAAAATAGACGAAGAAAAAATGGAATTAAAAGCTGTTCTTTATGGAGAAAAAATAGATATAAAAAAACATGAAGTAAGAACTGAAGTTAAAGCTGCTACTTATCATAAGATGGAAATTAAAAAATTGAATGGGGGATGGAAAGCAAAAGTTATAGTTGATATTTAACCTTTAACAACACCCATCGGTCTTAATTTAGCAACTATCTTTGCAATACCAGCTTCTTGACAAACTCTTACAACTTCATCCACATCCTTGTAAACTCCTGGTGCTTCTTCAGCTATCCCTTTCCAACTCGCAGATCTTACTAGAATTCCTCTTTCTTTCAACATTTGTTTTACTGTCTCTCCACGGAATCTTTTCAACGCCTTATGTCTTGACATTAGTCTACCTGCCCCATGACAAACACTAGAGAAAGTCAAATCTTTAGCCTGATCAGTACCAATCAAAACATAACTTCCTGTCCCCATGCTACCAGGAATTATAGCTGGCTGCCCAATATCTTTATAAATTTCAGGAATATCAGAAGTTCCTGGACCAAAAGCACGTGTAGCTCCCTTTCTATGAATGTATACTTTCTTTTTCTCACCATTCACTTTATGTTCTTCAATCTTACCCACATTATGAGCAACTCCATAAACT
>JABAOF010009181.1_pt2 | contig 25683 bp, 23 predicted proteins | sample 7062171 | NCBI WGS metagenome assembly JABAOF01 (sample SAMN14538628, study PRJNA623070) | marine sediment metagenome | biome: marine biome [ENVO:00000428]; feature: marine pelagic biome [ENVO:01000023]; material: deep marine sediment [ENVO:00002113] | place: India: Gulf of Khambhat ...
GCGGTTAAAAATAACGTGTAAAGGTAGCTCCAATGCGCGGTAGGGGCATCAGCTGCAGTTTGTGGCCACCACATCTCACCGAAGGAAAAACCTTGGTTGTTAAGCAAGCGTAGTGCCAAGTTGTGGTATGAAAATTGATCTGCAGTGCCTGGGAGATCCTGTAACGCTCCACCTAGATAGAAGGAAGTTCCGATACGGATCAGAATAGATGTGCCAAGGATTGCAATCAAGAATTTACTGGAGCGCTCAGACAAGATAATCTTCTCTATTCAGTATGTAGACCTTATCGAGCTGTTTTTGCACCACCCGACAGTCATAGTGTTTCTCCGCCAAGCACCTTGCATTAGCAGCTAATTTAGCTTGTAAGCCCTCATTCTTCAATAGACTGACTACAGCCGATGCAAAATCGGTCCCCGTGTCGGCGACGAGAACATCTTCGCCCGGTTTTGCACAAATGCCTTCCAAACCCACGGAGGTTGTCACGATAGGCATAGCCCAAGCAAAACCCTCGAGGATGCGCACTCTCATCCCTCCACCAGCGCGGACAGGGACAACCATAACACTTGACCCCTCTAAATAAGGAACAAGATCGGGGACGTACCCGGTTACACGTATCGAGCTTGGATTTCGATGTTCAAGCTCGATGATATCTTTAGGTGGATTTTTACCCACAATCGTAAGTTTTGCTTCAGGGATATCCTTTCGGATTTGGGGAAAGATATCATTCGAGAACCAACGGATCCCATCGGCGTTTGGGGGATAATGCAGTGTACCCAACGCAAGGATAGTTGTGGAGTCCATTCTGCGACGTATTGGCTGAAGACGACTCATGTCTACGGAGATGGGGATCACGGTGATACGTGAGGTGTAAGCCGTCTTATCCACCATGGGCTTAGAGGCGTTATCGGAAACATCCACAGCTTGTAACAAGGCTTGGCGGTCGGGTTCTGTGACAGCTAAGGTGTGATCAAAGGAACGGATGACTTGTCCTTCATATTCTTTTATCCGCCATGCTTCTATACGTAATACGAATCGAAGAAACCAAGGCGCCGTTTCACGCATCCGTTCGACGATGGTCCAGACCGCGTTGTGGGCGTCGAAGATGAGAAATGGGCGACTTGAAGATTTCAGTTCCACATTCCTCACTACGAATTGAGCCATGGCTAGCTGATCAGCGTGGATTACGTCGAACGTCTGTGTGGCAAGCAAATATTGAACAAGCTGATGCATAGTCTGGAGATTATCCCGTTCGACAAGAAAGGGACGACCGTTCAGAAAGCTTCGCAACCAATATTTAGCATCGGCAACCCGAGATCGTCGAATCGGCGCGGTATACACCGATGCACAGATCTTCTGTAAAGCAGGAACACACTTTTCTTCTTCTGGGCGCACAAACGAAGCCAAAACAATTTGATGACCTTGTTCCGCGAGATAACGAAGGACATTCAAGGTCTTGACTCTGGGTCCAGCATCCGGTGGATATGGAATTATTTGGGTTAGAAATAAGATACGCATACGAGAGATGGGATTCACATTCTTGTTACGGATTTTTGGCTTCTGGTGTCTTCTAGACGTCAATCTGAGAATCCGCCTTCCTTGATCGACTAACGCCGCTTACTAAGCGGACAAAAAACTCTCCACCCCAAACCCCAGTATATGCCGCTAAGATGATTAACGATGGTGCGATTGGTAGTGAAAACCGCGTGCCTCCTGAGAAGACAATGGTCATTACAAAATAGTAGGCAATTAGTGCAACCAAGAAATACATTCCTTCAGTTCTTTGATGATGAGCAAATCGATCACGAGTCAGGAGAACAACGCTCGCAAAAGCTATGAACAAGTAGATGCCATAAATAGCATAGATCAAAAATGACAGCTCAGTCTGAAAGCGCCCTGTTGCACCCATCTCCAGAGGGGAAATAAATTTCGAAATCTTTAATGGCCACAAGCGGATAAAATCAAGTGGATTATCAGCAATCCAATCTATTGCCCGTTTCGCCAAGTGGCGATCCGATTCGACTTCTGACATGCCAGAGAGCACATAAAGTCCATCATAAACAAATCCACCATCGGCATTCGGATTGTTGCTTCCATATAGGTTTACGCCACCATCTGTCGCAATCGGAACGAATGCACCATGCACGCCATAATTCCGAACAGTCCACGGAGACACGACCAGCAAGCATACAGTCTGGATCAAAGCTAAAGATACGAGAAGAGTACGCTTTTGTCGAAGCACGATTCCAAACGCGATACAGACCAATGGAAATGCGAGGACCTCGGGTCGGATCAGACTCGTCAATCCCAATAGAACGCCACACAATAAGGCATAAGATATTTGTTTCGTGCGATATAGCAGAATGAGCATCCAAAAGGCAAGCCAGAACAAAAGAATGAATAACGTCTCTGAATATAGCCAAGCCGTCATATAAATGAGCAGAGGATGGACCGCAACGCCAAGGGCGGCGAGTGTAGCTACAAGTCTCCCTGCTAAATAGATGGTTATCATAAAAACAGGGATGCAAGTTAGTGCTCCCAATCCAGCCTGAATTAGCCGGATAGCCGCCGGATTTATTCCGGTTATTTGATATGACATTGCCAAGAAAGCTGGATACCCTGGTGCTCGAAGAGAAGTGGCGTTTTCTCTGTCCCAACTAAGCCCATAACCTTTCAGTAGATTGACCGCAAGCAGATGATAGCCTTTCGCATCTCCATAGAGGTTATCTTCACGAAGTATAGGGTCATATCGTGGAGCTAGTAGGACCCAAGCGATTCGGATCATCAACGCGAAGACGGTGATGGTTATGACGAGATTTCGCTCACCTATATATCGCTTGGTCTCTCGGTCATTCATATCTCATTGACCTTTAAGGAGTCCATCTTGTCCATAACTACATCCTTGGCAACGTCTTTATGAGCCTAAAATAGTTACCCGCCAAGAAGAGGTGCTTTTTGCGATTATTCGGGCTCTCTAGCCACGCCAGAGGACTTAATAGAAGGCGAACTAGGCTTGCAGAAAGAAGGATTAACTTATAGGCTTGATCTACTAATATGCCATGATGTTTGCGAAAGTAGAGAATTTTGCTCTTGTAGAGCTGTAAAAACATTTCAGCTGAAACTTGACCAGTACTTTGTCCCCCATAATGAACTACCCGAGCTTCAGGAACCCAGTAGATATCCCACCCGGTCCTTCTCAATTGTAGGCAAAGGTCCACCTCCTCAGAGTACATGAAATAATCTTCGTCAAGACTTTCTACCTCCGCCAAAGCTTCCCTGCGTATAACGAGACAAGCCCCTTGTACAACATCAACTTCTCTAGGTGCGTTTACATCCCAACGAGTCATCGGATAATGGGCGAATAGTCTTAGTTCATCAAGGTGGAACAATCGCCAAAATTCACGGGTTAGGCTCGGAGCAGGGTAACAGGATGTTTGAAGTGTTCCATCGGGGTTTATGAGGCGAGCCCCAGCTGCCCCAGTGGATGGATGCGCTTCCATAAAACGGAGCAAAGCTTCAAACGCACCAGGCATGACCCTCGTATCCGGATTCAACAGCAGAATATAGCGACCTTTACTGCGGCGAATAGCTTGATTATTAGCAGCAGCAAAGCCGATGTTTTTATGACTCTCAATCAAATGCACTTGGGAAAACTGATCTTTTACCATTTGTGTACTGCCATCGTCTGAAGCATTGTCCACGACCCAGACTTCGAATGGTCTATCATAGGATTGTGTGAAAACCGAACTCAAACAACTCGACAAAAGATTGCGCGTATTCCAATTGACAATGATGATCGATAAATCCATCATACCCTCGGTGTTGTATTGACATCGTGAGACCGACTAGTCATCTGCTCTACTGCCACAAGCCCTCCTAAGAATAACCACCCAAATACACTCGTCCGGAACCCTCCTAATCCGATGTTGTAAACGAAGGGCAATACCCAATCACCGAGCATTGCTGCTACCATCGTACCAGCCAAACCACCCAGAACTCCATACACATACCCTTGCGCGAACCCTGCCTCGGCTTGTGTTCTTACCCGCATGCCCAAGCGTGCCACTTCCCAGCAGAACCACAAGAAACAGACCAGACCCAAAAAACCTGTCTGCGCGATGATATCCACATAGTTATTATGAGAATTAAAGCTCACAGACCACCCCAAAATGGGAAAGAGAGGCGTGTACCAATAATAGTTTGCTGGCCCAAGCCCTAGTATCGGATTATCTCTAATAACCTCTGCTATGATTCGCCATGCCTCCAGCCGAGTGACCAAGCTATATCTATTCCCTCCTAGTAGCAACAAATCATAAATTCTTTGCGCGTTCAGTGCGGCTCCGATCCCGCCAGCCAGTATCAATGCTGGTGCTAATCGTGGAAAACCAACCAACAGCAGAAAGGCTAACCCCACCAAGGCGGGTAGCCAGCCCGAGGTCCAACCTGGTGTTATTCCTAAGTTTGAATAGAAAATGGCTAACACCAAACCTCCAAGTACCAATCTCCACACCAGATGCAAACGCCGATTGAAGATGGCCTGGCCAGAGGCCAAGGCAACTAGCCAAACCCAGAATATACTGCCTGTTGCACTTCTATGGACAAGTTGGCTTGTGAATCTGCCTATACCTGGTACCAATCCCCCAATAATGTATATGCCAGCAATCAAGATAAAGAGCCACGTAAGCCACTGGAGCCATCGCAAATTACGCACCTGGTGGGCTACAAGCAGGAAAGCACCACCCGAAAAGAAGAAAATAGCCAAGCCTCCGAGTTGGGATCGCAATGGAGCTGAAGGGGTAGTTGCAAACCATGGCAGCTGACCAAAACCAAAGGAAAGCACCGCGAGGAGGAGAAAAATCAGTATCGGAGGCACTGTACGGGAAGGCACAAGCTTTTTTTCTCGCTTCAGAATTACCAAATTAATCAACCAAAGAGCAATGAGCACTGGAATTAGCAATACAGTGATGTTGAGGCTGGTATAGGTTCCAGTATCAATGGAGAAATCGACCGTGAGGCTAGAAATGATTAATATCAACAGACCTAATGGCGGCCAGCGTAAGATTAGAATAGCTGAATAGAAGATCGATAAGGCTACGATCAACAACTTAAAGCTAGGAGGAGATGAAAAAAAAGCAATCCCTACACTTAGGAATAACACCCCAACGACAATCAGTAGTCGCAACCATATGCGTATATTCTGCCCATGCCAGCGACGAATTGCGCTGACTGCAAGAAAGCGGTTGATTAAGGTTTCGATTGTGACACCACTGCCTGTTGGAAGTAACACAAAGTCAGAATTGCTGGTAAGGAGAATTGGATAAACAAGCTTGGTAGAGGCTTCTGGAGCATATTTAGAAGTGCGGAGACATCAATAAGACCATGCAAACCATCCCAGTGTTGAAATAGTTTTATGAACGAACTCCGAAACGAGCTGTCATCATACCACCAGTAATCTAGTGGATCAGGACCAGACGGTATGGGAGATCGCGCACCGATTGATGCTAAGTGCTCATTGTGTTTAGATTGAACATATCTCTTTAAGATCAAATTGTCTATCACCGTAGCTGGCATCTTGATTAGAAGCCAGTCTTGCCAGGAAGGAGCAATTGATTGGAGGAGCCCTTTATTCGCGATGGGAATCTGCGCCAAAGGAAGAAGATCATCTATAAAAATATTGTAAACAAGCGTGTCTATTAGTAGACGCTGTTGATATCGTAATTCTAGTGGAACCCGTTCGAAGAAATCAAAAAGATCATAATCATAGAAGGGCAACATCCAACGACCAAATTCCTCGTATGTACGTAGCTCAGATAAAATGAGCCTACGTTGTCGATTCTCGAAATTCCAACGATCTATTGAGCCAAAAGGATCGTCCGAACTGAACTGCCAATTTCCTAAGATTAACTCTTCCCTATTTTCCACTGACCAATGTTCAGGTATAAGTTCAGCACCCATTTCCTCCAACACAAGAAGCCCATGCATGTTAATAAGGTGTTGAGACGCATGTGATTTTATGCGTGCCCTTAGGATATATCGATTTAATCTGCCACCAGTTAGGGTATCGAGTGAATGACCTGGAAGAAAGACATCGCATTTTTTAGAGTCAAGAAGGGATAGTTGACCGCCAAGACCAACGGTAAAACGGGCTTTCATGCCTACGCGCTTCGTCATAGTCATTATGAAGGAAGGCTGAAAATAATTTGGTTCAGCTATAGAAATATTACGAAAGGAGAGACCAAGCGCTGAANNCATATAGGGTTTCGGTATTTCCTGGTAGACCGTAGGAAAACGCGTCGACCCCTACACCATTGCGGCTAATCATTCCAATAAGTAACCGGCTATCTTTCCCGCCGGATAAAGGCACATGAAAGTTCCAGTTTCGAGCCAATCCCGCCCTAGTGTGGCGACAAATAGCATCATTCAATTTCTGGGCAAGAACATTACGCCATTCCTGGAGTTTTCGCCTTGATCGAATTCGGTACGAGAACATCCAATATCGATGGCTTGATAACTCAGGAACATTATTGACAAACGAAAAACGATGAATCGATGCCTGGGATAATTCCGTGATTCCCTTAAGAAGTGTTCGGTTCCCGGCAACGTACCCAAGATAGACCATACTCAGGACAGCAGTAACATCGTACTCTATAGATACAAGTCGGTTGACTATTTCCCAGAACCTATCACTAATCACCAATTCACGATTTCCACTAGTGTAATAGATGGGAATTGTGCCAAATCGATCAATACCAACCTCTAATAACCTAGCCTCAAGCCAGACAGCGATCACGGCAAAGCAACCGTTCATCCCCGGAACAAGATCAATCAATTTATTGATTTGAAGTTGGGTTGCCAACCATTCCATAATTTCATCATCAAGCCACATCCTCCCATTCGAGTCGAAGAAGTAACCTTTCGCCCACAAAAAGCAGGTTTCCCCATTCTCAAGCACTTGTTGTTTGAAGCCCTCTTGGAGCAGGTTGCCTTCGTTGTCCTAATAGATAAACATACGACAATATCCCTAATTTATAGGGTAAGCACGGTGTCGAGGAATTAATCCATTCTCATTACCACAGCGCCTCACGTGGCGTAGGTATTCAAGAATCTCATAGGAAATGGGTTGACGATGGGACGATAATCTTGGCCATGCAACCAGCCCATCAAATAAAGCTCTAATAAATGTGTCAACCGACAGTTGGCGCCTGATTATGGATCTGAGATGGCTTCCTAGAAAGTGCATCGTTTCGATCAGCATCTGCGGATAAGGATAAAAAGTCCAGGCATACCATAGGTAGTTTCGCACGCCAAAATAAGTCAAAGGTCGATTTACCAAACCCGAGGGACGTCTGTGCCATACTTCGATTGAGGGAAAACAGCGAACATCCCATCCGGAGTCAAGCAATCTTGTGCAAAGATGCAGCTCCAACCACGAGCGAAAGAATGGAAATGGATAGTATCCAACTTCACGTAATGCTGATGTACGCAAGCCAGCCCCCGTTCCGTTATATGCCGCTGCTGAAAATCCTGCTTCGGCATTACCATCTGGGGCAAATTGAGGGCTATCAAAGGCTATTCGCCCTGTATGCTGCATTCTTATCGTGCATGCTACAGCCCCGAGGCGAGGGTTAAGCTCGAAACGTTGAACTACTTGTGATATCCATTCTGAACTTGCAGGTAGACCGTCATCATCAATGACAAGAACATACTTTCCTCTGCAACTCGCGAAACCAAAATTGTAAGCAACCATGCCATAATTCCGAGGACAGCGAAGTATTTTGACATCCGAATAACTTTCTTCTACAGCATTCACGCTTCCATCTTGCGAGTCATTATCCACCATAATGAGTTCAAAATTGGGGTAGTCCTGATACCGCAAAGAATTTATCAGTTCCAGGAGGTAATCGCGCCGGTTGTAAGATAGGGTAACAACACTGACTAATGGGGGTTTGTATTTACGCATGGGAAGTCCATTATTAATCAATGAATCACAAGTACAGAGGGCTATTCATAACCCCGACCGACACTACCCTTGAAATAATCAACGATACCCATAACAAGTGCATCTCGTTCAACCCTCTTGTGGTGCCATCTGGGTTTCACAGACCATGCAACAGCTGTAAGTAGTTGTCGCAATAGGACCAGTGCGAAGCGAAGCTTTCTACCACCGTGCTTCGCAAGCAACATAAGAGAGTTCCTGGTCATGTAATAGGTAATTCGCGGAAGCTCATTACCTCTCACATGATGACTCCGGTGCCATACCCTGGCCTGAGGTACGTACAGTATTTGATACCCTAAGTGTCGAGCCCGCATGCACCAATCAACATCTTCTCTGTATAAGAAGAAATCAGGATCAAGTAGACCGACATCTTTCAGAACATCCGACCTAACCAAAAAAGCAGCACCTATTACATAATCTACCTCTTCCAATAACTCAAACTGACCAGTATCGCGAGTATCCAAACCACGTTGTCGGGAGCGCCATAAACTATCCAGTTCCCCACCTGCTGATTGGATGTAGTCAGGTTTCTGAAGGTGAAAAACCTTTGGACCTAAGAACGCTGCATTCGGGAATCTCTCGGCAGTAGAGATAAGATGACATAAGGTATCAGGAGCAACGCATACATCGTTGTTGAGCACGAATAGATACCCAGGATCGGTATTCAATGCGTGCTGAATACCGAAGTTATTGCCTTCTGCATAGCCTAAGTTAGCACCCGTCTCCAACACTTTTATGTCGGGATAATGACTATAGATACTCATCACGGACGAGTCCGTTGAACCGTTATCTACGACGATGGTGGAGCTATTGGGGTAGCAAATCTTCGACAAGGATTCAAGGCATGACAGGGTATCTACCGCATTATTCCAATTGAGGACGACAATAACAACTGAAGGTAGAGTCTGACACCCACTTCTGTCAGGGCGAGACAATGGGCACTCCGATTTTTCACAGAATAAAGGATACTCTAAACGATCACTAAACAAAGCGAGCCTCACCTTTCCTGTTTTTATGAATTTTGAGAACCTTCTCATAGGCTTCTAGTGTAATCCTTGCAGATGCTTCCCAAGTGTAGTTTTCCAATATACGCTTGCGAAGCTTTCCAGAACGAGGCGCGTTCAGTGCAGAAACCACAGCTTTTCTGATAGAACTATAATCCGCAGGATGACAGTACCAGGCTTCATCTCCAAAATATTCATATGCGGTTCCAATAGAAGTCGAAACAATCCTGCAGCCTGCTGCTGCGGCTTCAAGACTCGCAAGCCCAGGTGTTTCACGCCAACTCGGTAATGCATGCACCGCCGCTAAGACGTAAACCCCTGGCAAATCATGATGGGGCACCCAGTCTACAAAAAAGACACTACCGCGTTCTGAGGCACGTTCGTGACAGATGCGCACATAATCGGGGTTGCTTTGCGACGGTCTACCTACGAAAATAATTGACACATTAAGATCCCACAAGGCCTCAATCAACCCTAATGAGTTTTTCTCTGGTGAGAGACGGCCAACTTGCAGAACGAAATCATTGATTCCAAATTCTGATCTAAAACTAGTGAGAGGTTCTGGTATTGGATCAAATAATTGCGGCTCAATCGCGTTCGGCACGATCGATGCAATCCCAAATTTGCTTCGTTTGAACCGGAAGTCTTTGAGTATCTGGTTGAATTCGCCGTTAGAGTTAGGTAATATCGCAGCGGCTGAAGCGAGGATGTCTCTTTGAATTTTCCACTTTCTTTTGACTGGATTCCGGTATCGGTGCCATCTTGAATAAATTCTATAGCCCAATTTGTAGCCGAGTCCTTTACGTATGATTGCCCAAATCATTCTTCTGTTTTGAGCCTCCTGGAACCAAGCCGGTAACGGATCCCAATAGATTGGAGAGATCACAAAGGGTAACCCGCGAGATTTAATACTCTTTAAGGCTTGCCAGGTTTCGTTCGCAGTCTGAATATTGAATAAATGCACAATATCATAATTCCATTCGCCTTCATTTAGATAACTCGTAAACTTTGAATCAACTATCAACCCCATACGCTTCAACTCACGTTGTGTCTTTTCCATTTGTACTGTGTCGCCACCGATTACCTCGTAGGAATCAGCGCGATTAATCATTAGTACTCGCATAGGCTTATAACGAATGGGTCACCATTATTCTTAAATCTAGTCATCCTTGATATTCAAAAAAAGGTCATCGGGGGATGACACAACCAAAATTGCCGATCACACGATTATTGGAGGCCATTCAGATTTTTTTGGTAAGAGGGGTGGGTTCGATATAAATCATCTGAATTTGGTCGATGGGGCTCTTAGGATAATAGTATTAGAGAGGTCGATAGGTCTATGAGGCTAAATCACACATGAAGCTGATAATTTATGATGGTTAAACCCTTGATCTCATAACCTTGAAAGGGGTAACTTCTGGAGGTTTTTGTCGGATGAACCTCCTTAAACGAATGGAAATGCTACAGATCATCGGGTTGATGCTATAAAGGGCGATCACCACATGAGTTCGCCAATCTGAGCGATCGAGTTCCCTAGATTCTTGAAGCCATTGCTCGATGTTCAAATTATCCTTTCCTGTCACAATTGCCTGGCTCGCCATCAGCCGCAACAGCTTTGCGCGCATATTCACTGGCAAATTGAGAAACTGAGGCCATTGAAGTATCTCTGATTGTCTCTCCGGAAAACCATTCAGTCGGTTTACTAACAAATCATAAAATACCACCCAACGGGTTTCGGCTGAACATCTATTAAAACTTGGCATTGTTATTGCCTTCGATCTGCATCTCGCTAGGGATAAAGACCGTTGTCTTGCATCTGTTCGAACTGTAATATTTGTATGGTGTATGCGGTACAAATACGAACGATGATTTGTATAACCAAATGTAGCATGATCCGCAATACGAGTTAGGAAATCCCAATCTGGACCAATGACGATTTCCGGATCGAATCTTAGAACAGATCGCGGCACTGAATCAGCTCTAAGCACAACACAGCCTAGAGCACCGAAAACATCAGATGCCTTTATAACTTCTTCAAAGATCTGACCTTCAAATGGTCCTCGACGGCGTGCCGATAAAGGCAGAAGAAGTGATCCCTTTTCGTCGCAATAATATCCGTCAGTATAGACAGCCCCGTGTTCCGGACGAGCACGAAAATAGTCAAAGGCAACTACAAGATGCGTGGTTGAATAAATATCGTCAGCATCGAGAAAACAAATATATTCACCTAGTACATAATTAAAGGCTACGTTCCTTGCTTCAGCCTCGCCGCACCTTGACTGACGGATGAGCCTTATACGTTTGTCGCAGTAGCGTTTAGCAACTCGAACAGTATTGTCGGTTGAGCCGTCGTCGACGATGATTAATTCCCAATGAGGATAGCTTTGTGCCAAAACACTCTCAATGGCCTCCCCAATGAACTCCTCGACGTTGTACGCTGGCATAATGATACTAAAGAGTCCTGATTTTGCTGACATATTCATTTCTAGTTAGGCTCAATTCAACTCAAATCGAATTTTCAAAACCAATGTTCCACAATACGATCAATTATGTTGTCGAATACGATGTTGCATAACTCTTCTACAACGGCTCATGACTACTTGATTCTCTTTTCTGCACAAAGTCGAACTTTGCCAGTCGGCAGTGTAGGATCCTTGAGGGTGCAAGCCCAATTCTGCAAATATTCTTCTGTCTCAACTTAATCTCGCTTTAAGTACTCTTTTCATATTCTGGACAGTTTTATAGCCAATAAGCACCCGCACCATCCAGATTAACCATGTTGTGTGCCAGAGGATTGGTGGCCACTCGGACAGACTTTTCAGTAATAACCGTCGTGCGTTTACATCATCGTGAGGGACGGAGTAGGCCAACCTTGCCAAGGCAAGATACGCCCAAGCGTATGCGGTAGACTCTAGGTTTCGAATAAAGGCCGGTAGATCCGATTCTGAGAATAGCGAATCAAAGGATTGTATTAGTACTCGCTCAGCCATTTCTAAGTCAAGCTCATGTGTGAATTTGTAATTACTCCGCGACTGCTCCGCACATGCAACCCTTGTGTGGAAATCAAGGTTGGTCAATAAGTGTGTATCGGTATATATGGCTTTTTTGAACTCTTGAGACGCGTCATCAGGCCGGTTTAATTGCCATGCCAAGATAGCGAATTGGGCATGTTGGTTCGAGTATGCGCGACGGCGCATCTTGACCGCCACCGATGGTAAATCATCCATTTGATAATACTTGTCCAGCATAGCAAAGTGTGCTGTCCTTCGACTCGCCCAATCCAGGTTCAGGTTTTGATCATGGACTCGATAACGTAAAAGTGGTCTCTCGACACACGAGAAACGACAACCTTTCGTTGCCCAACGCAGCCACATTTCCCAATCATCCATCCCTGGCGTATACACTCCCCAATCCTTGAAGCACCTACTTCGAACCAACGCTGATGAGGGCAATATTGGAAAACCCATCAGGAGATACTCTAAAAGATATCCGTTCCTGGGCTTGGGCCCCAAGGAACCTTTCACGATCATGTCATTACTATCAATGAGTCGATGTTGTACATAGACAACATCGATGTCTGAAGCAGATTGCATTTCATTTACGCAGGTTTCCAACATCTCGGGTTCCCAGACATCGTCAGAATCCAGACAAATAACAAACTCGCCTTTCGCTTTACGGATCCCAGCATTTCTTGCCACCGCATTTCCTTGGTTCGTCTGCCTATGCGTGGTGATACGCCGATCCTGGTAAGACCGCATGAATTCTTCAATGTCCTCTTCCGAACCATCATCAACTACAATCAATTCCCAATCGGAATAGATTTGGGACAATACACTCTCAAGAGTTTTGCCTAAATAGAGGGTTCGATTATAGACAGGCACAATAACACTAATCACAATAAAGTAAGCCCTCTCATTGGACAAATTGCCGACCAAGTAATTATGGGGTAATTAATTTCTAACAATTTAGCTGAATCCCTGCCATTAGACTACAGCGAGGGGATTAACCAAACCTTGAATGCAGAATAAGCCAAATATCTCTAGGGCAATTCCATCCACTGTTGATTTATTTCATTTACAATGGATCGTAACGACTTAAGTTTCTGCGCTCACATTCAAACCTATTGCTCGATGGAGATCCAATCGACAAGGGACAGAAAGTGTGTGACTTGCTATCATTTTCAATCGTGATTGCCTATGATCCCATCTACCTCCCACAACGATCTGGGGACATACACTCCTAAGCTCTCATTTTCAATGACACCAGGCCCAGACACTTGGAACCACGGCGTATACCCTATAGCCAATGGAATAGCATCAGAGCTATCAAGAATGACTATTTCAGCCCTATAGACACCACCATACAGCTGTAACTCCTGGAGTCGTAAACCCACTTCACCTTTTCCCTCCAGGATCAAACCATGAAGGTACGCATCCCGTTGATTCGATCGTACGGTAAAACAAGGGGTACCATCATCGCGCCAAAGACGGATATGAATTATCGGACCAGCGATCTTAGAGTACGCTTGATAGACAATTCGGATTTTGGCGGCTTCGTCATATTCGAAAACATCTTTTGACCTATTCTTACTATCAACGATTTCAACATCCTTGATCTCAATCAAATCTTTTCCAGATTGATATCTGATCAATTGACTGGATTGAGCTTTCTCTTCTTTATGGCGCCGAATATCAGATTCATAAACTTTACATACTTCCTCCGCCTCTCCCTGCAGTTTGATTTTTCCATCCGATAAGTAAATGACTCTGTCACACATCTTCTGGACCATAAATGCGTTATGGGACACAAAAACAAGTGTTATTCCATCTTGACGCATTTCTTCCATTCTGGCTATACACTTTTGCCGAAAACCGGCATCACCTACAGCTAACACCTCATCAATAAGGAGGATATCGGGCTTTACGTGTGCAGCAACTGAAAATGCCAGACGCACATACATTCCTGATGAATATCGTTTCAAGGGAGTATCAAGAAATCGTTCAATGCCGGAGAAATCCACAATACTTCTGTAAGCCTCCTTGATTTCTCGTTGGCTCAACCCAAGGATTGATCCATAAAGATTAATATTCTCACGGCCTGTTAATTCTGGATGAAATCCTGCACCAAGTTCGAGTAGCACCGATACACGGCCATTGACGGTAATAATCCCCGATGTGGGCTTAGTAATATCAGCCAACAATCGAAGTGTCGTTGACTTACCCGCTCCATTGGGACCAATCAAGCCCACCGCTTCGCCCGATGCAATTTTGAAAGAAACGTCTGACAACGCCCAGACTTCGGATTGTCGAGAATCTGTATCTTTCGATAAGATAGATGAGAGGGCGGATCTCAATGATCTTGTGCGTAGGCCCAGTCGGTATCGCTTCGAAACATTCTTGAAGTTAATAGTGTGGGTCATATTTCAAATGACATCAGCGAATGCTGGCTCAAGGCGCTTGAATAACGTATAACCAACAACAAGTAATGCAAGACTGATAAAGGCACCTGGAATCAGAAAAGGCCATGCTGGACTTATGCCGCGGACAAAAACATTACGGTAGGACTCAATTAATCCCACCATAGGGTTTAACGCCAGAAGATGTTGCAACCTGCTCGGTACAAGACTAAGCGGGTAAACAATAGGTGTTGCATACATCCAGATCTGTACACCTATAGGCACCACGAAGCGAATATCGCGATAAAACACATTTAACGCTGATCCCAGAAATACTACTCCGAGAGATAATGACATTTGAATCATGATGAGTAATGGTAACCAAAACACATTGCGATTAATCGGTACTTGGAAATAAATTAACATCAGACAAAATACTACAAATGCGCATAAGAAATCAACAAGACCAGCTCCAATAACACCCATAGGCAGGATTTCCCTAGGGAAAGCAGCCTTCGTCACCAAATTCATCCTGTTGGCAAGGCTCGGTATTCCCTGGATAATCGAAGTGGAAAAATAGGTCCAAGGAACCAGTGCAACATAGGCAAACAATGGATAAGGTATGCCATCCGAAGGTATACGAGCTAGGTATGAGAACACCAACGAAAAAACTGCGGCCAGGACTGCAGGTTGAAAAATCGCCCAAGCAACACCAAGGAGCGATTGCTTATACCGCACGCTGACCTCGCGCCTGGTCCAAAGGTAAAGTAACTCACGGTAAGTCCACAACTTAACGAAGTGTGTCACAAACAGGTTATTGTCTCCGATGGATGGATTGATACACCACAATTACAACGATGAATACCATACTAGGCAACACAGATATGAGCATCATTCTCCCAAGCGAAGTATCGGATAGCGGTAACTCTTGATTTATTACGATGTCAGATCCACCAGATACTGATGTTGGCATCTTATCCAATTCGACAGGATTAGCACCTATTTGTTCAATAGTAGGTGTTGTTGTCGGGATGGGTGCGTATTCCTCATTCATCAGTTCTGGGGCTAATGACTGGCCCTCCATGTAAGGGATTTTTTCAACCCAGACTGCGCTTCCAAGCTCAGTATGATCAATCCAAACTATATGTAAACGATTACCATTAGTAATTTCGATCTCAGGCTCCTCTCCATGGATGAATGCAAGAATAGTTTCAGGTTCACTCCAATTGATCCCATCCCATCGAACATAAGCCATGTGATCAAGATCCACACCTCCATAAACGGCATGCAGAGTTCCCGAAGAATCCAAAGCCATATCAGCCCCTGCTAATCCCGACCCCTCCCCAATAAAAACTGCTTCCGACCATGTCCGACCACAATTTTCAGACCAACGATGATATCGACCTTCAACACCAGCGCGGGCGATATAGATTACATGTAAGTCACAATCAGGACCGGGTAGAATAGAAATCATTTCGTGGTCATCTGGAGCAATTCTTCGTGGTCTTGTCCACGTTTCACCACCATCAATGGAGCGCGCATAGAATGCTCCGAGTGGGGGATAGCCTTCTGGAAGTGGAGCAAGGCTCCAGACCAATTGCAGTTCACCATTAGCCGAGATTGACAACAATGGATTATAGGCTGTCTGTTCGTTAGTCATTGTGAGCGCTACAGCAATCTTTGTTGTACTCCATGTCTCTCCCCAGTCGGCAGAGGAGATATGATAGATTGCATCAGCTGCGGCAGCATAGACAACATGTAATATTCCATTTTGATCAAGGGCAATACTTCCCCCCACCTGAGTTCCAGCTGATAAAGCGATAGGCTCTTTCCAATTCCTCGCACTTTCGTGCAGCAGATTAACACTCCGGGTGTAGAATAAGAGATCATTTTCGCCGTGAAATACAATGTGAATTCTGCCATATTGATCTACGATCCCACGTGGTCGCTCGACTCTACCCACCGTTTGAGATACGACATCTATTGGCTCAGACCATTGATCGTTCTCCTTCACCATATAGTAGATCTGAGGTGGATCCCGGTCATCATCTCCCTGTCGGTCATTCTCCGCCCACATCAAGTGCAATCGACCAGCTTTATCACTTAAGAACAAAGTCGGTTGGCCAATTCTCCGGTTACCGATCTCATACAATTCAATAACTGGTTCCCAATCTACCCCCTCAGTTTGATTTTGCGGCAGGTATGTAAGGCAAATGATGCATATGACTAATGAATGGAAAAACTTTCTCGCCGAACTAATCATCCAGTTATAAATCCAATTTACTTCTTTTATTCGAGTCAATCGAGCGTTCAGTTAGGTATACACAATTCCAAATCATGGTCAGATCTAGCATGTTCTCGTCAGAGGCTGGTTCCTACCGGTTCCCATTTTGTATTCCAAAATCTCATCTGGAGTTTCAGGTGATCAATATAAAGAAACACTCAATACTATTGAGAACATCGTAATTCGACAGCAGATGCATAACGCATATTAAGGGCAATTGCTTTAACAACTTAGTTAAAATAATGGATTAGCGACTTTGCGAGGCGGGATAATTGGCACCACAATCCCCGGAATGATTTGATATCAAGTAATTAGTCTACGTAAGCAAATAAAATACATCGATGAAGCACTATTTGGAAAAAATCTGAATATTATCCGTCAATTCTTCACAATATAATCAACAGTCACCTCTTCAGCACATCGGATTTGACCAAGCACATAAAGTTCGCAATATTTAGCCGCAAGCCTAGCTTACGATAATGTCTTTTACGTGTTCTATTCTAGTCACTATTCCCTGAGAGAGGGATTTCCTCGCTCAACGCTTGCGCGGTAATCTGATGTCCCTTAAAATTTGGGTGCATCCAGACATCAGCGAAAAGCAAGTTTTCATATCCCTCGCATGCACTAGGCGTGGCGGTTTCACACACCTGCCTATACATCGGCAAGAGATCTATAATCTTGACTCCTTCGATAGTCGCATTCATTGTAAAAATACGTTGGGGTAATTCAGGATGTTGAGCACTGTTGAGCTGAAACGCGGTTGGAAAAAGTATCACCACGAAGCCAATTTCACGCTCCCGGCATGCTCTATCCATCTCCCTGATGAATCCCCAAATCTCCTCCCAAACCGGACTATCCTCCTCCAAAGGATAATAGGCACTGGCATCACGCGGAGGATTCAAGACAGGGATCGCCTCTGGTCCTTTCTGCTTTGCCAATAAGAAGCGCGCCTGAGTAGTTAAAAACGGCCAGCCATATGTGTGATCGCGCAAGAATTGAAAAATCGTCTGTTGCTCCGATACTGCAGGCCCACGGCCGTAAATATCGTTAACAATCGTAAAATCAAGCAGAACAAGATCAGGTTGATATCCAAATCCCTCCTGTAATAGAAAGTTGCGCTCAGCCTCAGGAGTCCAGGCTGGAATAGCGGCATTAATCACTTCATATTGGGTCCCTTCATTTCGTTCGTTGAGTATGCGTTCCAACTGCTTGCCATAAGTGTCTTCGTAATGAATTTCCCAACCGAAGGCAATTGAGTCACCGATATTAAGGATGCGGTATACGCCATCAGGCTTAGATTTTTCAAATTCTTCTTCCCGGAAACCAAGCGAATTTATATGGACCGGAATACCTTCCCATAAGTATTCCTCATTTGGTCGAAAGAGGTAATATGGTCGCTCATCTGTACCTCGGCGCACCAAATCCATCCGTCTGGAGGCGACAAGTGTCCAACCTAGATACCCTTGGGCAGTCTTCTGCTCCCAAACGTAGCCTGCCAACTCAATTCCAGAGATGCACAGAAGCACAGTCCCAAAAGATATCATTAGCCCGATCAACAGACGGTGTGCTCTTCTGGGCTTGNNTTGGTTGAGTACTCATCTTAGAACAATGTATATATAAACGGTCCTATACCCGAGGCAGAGGCGAAGATCAGCAACAAACCCAACAACAATAGGATGCTTACCATCGGGATCAACCACCAAAGCCTTCGTTTCCAAAGAAAGGAAAGCAGCTCGCCGACGACACCTAGGTTCGACATCATGCTCCGAATGAAGGCTTTCATCGCTCCTCCTCAAGAGAAATAATCTGCACCAGACCATGACCTATCGCCTACGATCCTACAACAGCACTCTTCCTGACCACAAATCCATCCATGTACAGTGCATCGATGTCGCTCTTAGCATAAGTATTTATTGCGTTTGCAGGCGTATTAACGATGGGATCACCACGCAGGTTGAAGCTGGTGTTCAACAGAACCGGTACGCCCGTCGCCTCACAGAAAAGCTCGACAACCCGATGATATAGAGGATTCCAATCGCGGCGAACAGTCTGCATGCGTCCGCTTCCCCCTTCATGGGTAACTGCCTGGATTTCTTCACCCTTTCCATTCAGCGTCTTGTATACCATCAACATGTAACGCAGTGGATAATGGCGGGCAGGATCCACAAGATCCGCGTAATAGTCGGATGCTCTTTCTTCTAATACCACAGGCGCAAAGGGCCGGAAGGGTTCGCGAAATTTGATCCGCGCGTTGACGATTTCTTTCATTTCTCCTCGACGAGGATCAGCTAAGATCGAACGGTTGCCCAGCGCCCGCGGTCCCCACTCAAAGCGGCCCTGGAAAAGGGCGACCACTTTGCCAGCCAGCATGTCGTCCACCATCATTTCTGCTTGACGCTCGAGGTCTTCTACACGCTCGTACTGCCAACCCTCAGAATGGATAGCATCCCGTACTTCTTGGGGCGAATAACCCTTGCCCCAGTACGCGTGTTCCATCACGAACTTACGTGGATGACCTAAGAGCACGTGATATACATATAGGGCTGCTCCTAATGCACCCCCGGAATCCCCAGCAGCTGGTTGAATCCAAACCTCTTCGAAAGGTGTCTCACGCAGGATGCGACCGTTAGCTACTGAGTTCAATGCCACCCCACCAGCCATACAAAGCTTCTTCTGTCCCGTACGCTGGTGGACGTACTTGGCCATCTTCAATAGCGTTTCCTCGGTGACGCATTGGATACTGGCGGCGATGTTGGCATAGTGTTGATTAATCTGAGCAGTGGTGTCATCCCATTGAGGGTGATCTTTTTCTGGATGCGTAGTCGGCGTGTAAAATACCGAATCGTGCACCCGTGGCTCGCCGAACAATTCGATAAATTTATTGTTGAAGGTCTGTGAGGTCGAATGATGATACGAGAAATAATCCATGTTGAGTCGAAATCCGCCGTCCTCACTCACCTCGATCAGCTTGTAAACATCCTTTATCCGCGTAGGTCGACCATAAGGCGCCATGCCCATCACCTTGTACTCGCCATTATTGACCCGGAAGCCGAGGAAGGCTGTGAATGCAGAATAGAGCAAGCCCAACGAATGTGGAAACCGGATTTCGCTAAAGAGCTCAATGGCATTGCGCGACACTGATCGTTTATCACTAGATGGCGCTTTACCCTGCTGCCCTAGATCCTCAACCTCCCCAGTCCCCTGTTCCCAGAAAGCCGTCCCCCATCCTACCGTCGCCGTGGTCCACTCCCCTACCCCGTCTACCGTCAAGATGGCCGCTTCGTCGTATGGCGAACAAAAAAGCGCACTTGCAGCATGACTCAGGTGATGTTCGACAAACAGTATTTTTTCATTGGGGATACCCAGCTTGGTGAGGATTCGACCTTTGATCCATAGTTTCTCGTTGAACCAAGCGACCATGGATTCGCGAAACACGCCCCAGGATTGGGGGAAGGTCCCCAGTGTAGTCATCAAGATGCGTTCAAACTTGAGCAGTGGTTTCTCGTAGAAGACAACGAAATCAAGTTCCTGGCTGGTGATCCCCGCTTGAACAAGACAGAAGTCGATAGCGTTATCTGGGAATCCAAAATCGTGTTTCTTTCTTGTGAAGCGCTCTTCCTCAGCCGCAGCAACCAACATCCCATCCTGTAATAAGGCAGCGGCTGAGTCGTGGTAGTAGCATGAGATCCCTAGAATATACATCAGGAGAGCCCCCTGGCATCCTCAAGATCAGGACTCGTTATCGTACGTTCCAGCCACAGTGTTCGCGATCTACCCCTGATCCATAACGGATCTCCAAATAACCTGAGTCCCAAGCCGAAGGGGAGCATGAGTGTGAAATAGAAAATGGTAAGCACCACTCGGGCGATCAGATCTCCAATCGCCTGTCCAACACGTTTCCAAGTAGCCCACACTCTACGCAGAATAATCATTCGCAGCACCATCCTTTCTGCCTATCATTACGTACCGCTGCGACCTATCAAAATGGTTCCCAAACAGATCATAAAGATGCCCAACCATCTCACTGCAGGGATCGTCTCTGACAATACCACCCGTGAGACGATAGCGATCAACACGAAATTCAAAGACAGAAACGGATACGCGTAACTCAGATCCACGCGCGAGAGCACGACAATCCAGGCCATGGCACCCACTCCATACATTAAGAGACCTAACAGCACAAGAGGCGTTCTGAATATCATGGCAAGCAAACCTACAGGACCGGACGCCACAAACCCCGTCGATTCGTAATTGTTCAAGCCAAGTTTTATCGCCAACTGTCCAGCGACTCCCATGACCACGGACAGGCCGATAAGCCAGAATGTTGGCAAAATCTGTTCTTTCATTAATAAACTTTCAGCAGTTCGTCATTGGGAGTTACTAAGCGTCTTTACCAGAATCCTGAAAACTGTCACTACGAAAACTCCTTACCCCTCTACACCGTTATGGATGTACAACTGAACACTTGCTCAAGCCTCGCAACTAAGCTGTCCTAGATCCCGATACGCACTCTCATTTCGTCGATATAACACCCAAAAGATGTCGTCACCTGGATACGGAAAAGAAAAACCATTCGGTACAAGCGACAACACCCAAGCTACGAAACGACCCACTGTGGAACCGTCAAGCCCATTCTTTAAAATAGACTTCAAATGCTTGGCATCGATCCTCTTGAAGGGCCTGCCTCGGGCAACTTCCTCGAACCCAAATTGACTCACAAGGCGACCCAGACCTTCGAGCGTGAACCAATGCAGCACACTGGGTGGGGAATACTCATGCCAGGATCTTCCCATGATCCGAGCGATCCTACTTTCCCGATTCCAAGTCTCGATGAGCCAAAATCCACGAGAACCCGTGATCCTTGCTGCCACCTGGAGTGCTTCTCTGGGATCTATGAAGTGGGCAATCACTTGAATCATACTAATCAAGTCATAACGCTCGTCTCGCTTCAGCTTCTCGAGGCTCCCAGTTTCCACATCCAGTCCCAGAATGTCCCGTGCATATTCGGCCATCTGCGGATTTGGCTCGATGCCACTGCCAATCCAACCACTCTCTTCAAAACCTCTGAGTATGAAGCCGGCTGCGGTGCCCACGTCGAAAATAGTCCCGGGCTCCATAAAACGTTCTAAGAGTTTCGCATACCTTCTTCCATAGAAGACTAGATTGTCTTTAAAAGCGAGGTAGTTAGGATAACCAGCCTTCCCACCTTCGAAATAGGTAGCACCGTACACGCGTTCGATATGGTCATCACGTCGGGTGATCTCAGCACAGCGATGTCCACAAGTTACACATTCCAAGATCCAATGGTCATTTTTTTGGAAGACCTCTCGGGTTTCACATTTACATATGGGACACATCATCGCAGTCTGGTAAAACCGCTATCGATCGTACTTATGTTTCGAGTTTCGAACTAAAACTAGGCAGAAAATCCTTAGATGTTTCCTGTACGAAGTGCGTAGTTCGTTAAACTCCAAAGGTCTCTTAACGAGAACGCTCGGAGTAAATCGACCATTTTTCGCGGCCGTAAGTAGAATTGTCGATACGCGCTCCGTATCAGATTTCGAACCTCAACCGGAGATAGGTCGCCAACCTTATGGGTTCTAATTTCCCCCTCGTGATAACTTTGTGTCTCAAGCAGCGGATTCTTGTCAAGCTGCACACTATGAGCGATCAGGTCGAATAACTCTGTCTTTGCATAAGGAATAACTTTATTGAACTCCACGATCTCACAATCCAGCTCCTTGGCAAACTGTATCGTTTCTTCAATTTCTTTCCTGGTTTCGAATGGAAATCCGATCATGAAAAAGCCGAAGGTCTTTATTCCAAGCCTCCTGCACGCCCGCCTGGCTTCAACGACTTGGGAATGATTAAAACCTTTCTTGATCTTCTCCATCACTTCAGGATTGCCAGTTTCAGGAGCCAAGCCGATGAGCCAGGTTCCTGCTCGTTTAAGCTTCTCGAGCAGGTCTGTATCTAGATTGTCCGCTCTGAGCCCATTTGCGAATTGCAATTTGATAGGTACTCTTTTTTCAATAAGGAGATCACAGATTCTTTCTGCGCGATGCTTGTCCAGCGAAAAATTGTCATCATAGATACAGATTTCTTTTACACCGAACTCCTTAACCTGCCACTCGATCTCACGGACGACATTCTCTGGAGAACGCGGTCGCCATTTTTTCCCCATAGAATGAGAGCAGAAGATGCAGCTGTAGGGGCAACCTCGCGACGTCAACATGGACGAGATTGGCCGTTCCCTTTTGGGGATGCCGTTATACTTCGTTATGTCAACCTTGTGGAAGGCAGGAAACGGCAGTGAGTCCAGGTTTTGGATCCAGTCTCTCTCCCCGGTAAAACGATACTCTGATCCATTTCTCAGGTAAATCCCTTTTACAGCTTCTTGATTCTTTGCAGTTACGTATTCGAACAGAGCTTCCTCACCTTCACAGGTGAACACCGCATCTACATCGCCGGTTTGCATGAAAAGCTCAGGATTACTCATCGGAAGTGGACCACCAACGACGATCTGTTTATTAGGAAACTTCTTGAGGATGTCCGCAAGTACCTGCATGGAAATCTTTCTATTCGAGATGTTGATGCTGAACCCAATCACATCATAGAACTCCGGCTTGATATTGGCTGAAGGATCGATAGAAAAATCGATTACATCCACACGGATTCCCTTTGATTCAAGAAAGGAAGCGATACCCAAGATCCCAAGCGGTGGCAGAATATTAATAGAAAGCTTGCTCTCCCCACCCCAGCAAAAGATGAGTAACACGGATCGGACCATCAGGTTCTCTGAACGTGATTGGTATTAAGGCTTGGTTGCACTACCGGGAAGCTGAATGTCTGTGAAATCTGCTTAGCATGTTCCGCGACAGTGAAGATAGTGAACCGCTTCGAATAGATCTGCAACACTTCACGTACCAATCCAAGTTTTATCTCTCGAAGCAACTTCATCGCGGGGAAAAATGAAAGCTCACTCAAATCATCACAGCCTAAAAAATCAAGTGGATGAAGTAACAAGGAGGGTTGGATATTCGATAATCGACATAGCAGCAAAGCCAGTTTAAAGTAAGCTAATGCAAGTCTGGGCGAAAACATGCTCAAGTAAAGAATGTAGCTAACGTGGAAGGGCACCTTCAAGATCGGCATGGTCGTCACCGGGATCTCGATGAGGCCCTCGCTCCCTGACCCACCATACACGCACCATTTATACGGTCGTATAGGCTGAAAACCATCACGAAATGAACCGAACAGTTTTTTGCGTCGCCTCTTTGCCTCCCCGCTCAAATCTGTGGTCATTAAGTAGTAAGACCGCGCTAAGGGACCCAGAAAAGTCGGCAGTGTCGTAGCATCGTATAAATACCCTCGTCGCGACAAAACTTGGATCGTCGCACTCGATAGACTGTATCCCGGACCCCGGAAACCAACAGGTCTTTGCCCGGTAACACCCTCAATATATTCCTCAGCTCGCCCAAGTTCGGTTTCTAATTGATCTTCGGAATAAAGGTGTAGCCAGGGATCATGGTGAAAGGAATGATTACCAATTTCGTGTCCAGCGGATGCAATGGAGCCGAGAACCGCATGGTTCTTATACAAAGCAGCATCCTGGCCCACAATAAAGAATGTGATCGTTAGATCAAAGTCTTCTAAAAAAGTGAGAATACGGGGCACCACGACATCGAAGTAAGAAGGAAAGGTTTGCCAACCCTGATCGCCATGTATTTTCATGTACGACCACTGGTTGTCCAGGTCAAGCGAAAGGCTGGCTATTGGCTTGCTTGTTTCCATGATTATTCTTTCGAACTGCTATTCAATATTGATGCAGTATTGATTCCTAACAACGAGATTCGTCGCACCTGACGCTTGGTCTGAGCCATGTCCTGAGCTCGCTGAAGGGTTGTCGATAGAGCGCTCAGGATGACAATTTCCCAGAAGCAAATGTGGTTTCACGCCTCGTGCAGAAGACTTAAACAACCACACGCTGGTGATCAACTTCTCGCGATACTTGCTCACTCTTTGGGAGAGAAGAATCCTGTTGCTCATCAAGGATCATTTGAGCAGCTCGACGAGCATGCCTACTGACGGATTCGCCGTTGGTCAGCTGCGGAAAGATCTGAGCCGAAGTTATCAGATACAGGTTCTCAACCGGCGTGATAATGGAGGGAATATGATCCGTCCCGTTGAGCCTATGTAGTGGTTCGGCGTATCGCTCACGATGAATGAGGAAGTAACGGATCCAACTTCTGTCGAAGGATGGGAACATGGCTTCCAATTCATGGAGCCAGATCGTTCGGATCTCATCATCGGAAAGCTGCCGCCACCAACTATCGGGAGCCGTATACTTGGGCAGGTATACCAGATGATGTCCCCCAACAAATTGCGAATCAATGTACGTTGTGGTCTCAATGACGCTGGTGTAGGAAAAACGCTCGTCCGTGATATTGAGCGTCCAGTATCCCGATAGAGGGCGATCCAATACCAGTAGTGGGGCGATGATGCCCATGTACTCTGTCTGGTCGAGAAGCATATGATAGGTCGAATGTGCGTCAGGAATCAGGCGCCGATAAATAGGTATTTGCATGGTAGCGACCACACCATCAAAGGGGACAGCTCTGTTTCCGAACCTCAACCCCCACGCCCTCCCCTTTTCAACCATGATCTCATGAACTGGACATCCCAAATGGATCTTTCCCCCCGCTTTTTCAATCCACCTTGCCATGGCTTTGATCAGAGTTAAATGACCACCGATGAGATGCCCTACCAGTTCCTTCTGTTCCAAACCGCCTCGCGTCGATTTCATGCGTACCAAACGTGCCCATATATAGGTAGCGGGGATCCTGTCAAACCCTTCACCAAACTTTGCTCGAAGCATCGGTTGCCAGATGTTCTCAAAGGTTCGATCTCCGCTCAAGCGTATGAGCCATTCTTTTGTGCTGACTCCTTCCAGTCGCCTCCAATCACGCACAAATTGCGCATACAGCACCGTAAGGCCCAAGCGGAG
>JABAOF010007911.1_pt1 | contig 25671 bp, 24 predicted proteins | sample 7062171 | NCBI WGS metagenome assembly JABAOF01 (sample SAMN14538628, study PRJNA623070) | marine sediment metagenome | biome: marine biome [ENVO:00000428]; feature: marine pelagic biome [ENVO:01000023]; material: deep marine sediment [ENVO:00002113] | place: India: Gulf of Khambhat ...
CGGGTTATGAGCCCGACGAGCTACCAGCCTGCTCCACCCCGCGATTGTTTTCAATATACTTTATACGTTCCAATTGTCAAGCAATATAAATCAAAACTGCAAAGCTCGTCCCTTCTGTGCTTTTCTAATCGAAGATATCGCGTCACCTTTCTTGTCCTCGGCTGCCGTCAAGAAAAGGCTGAGCTTCGCTCTTGCGTGGCTAGATTGCTTTCTCCGCAACTACATGCGGTTCCTCTGGGTTTGGTTGACTTTGTTCTTGGCTCGGTTGTGCTCGGTTAAAGTGGCTGAGAAAATGTGAGTGCCGTCTCCTTTGGATACAAAATATAGATAGTTGACATCCGCAGGATAGAGCGCAGCAAGCATGCAAGCCTTTCCCGGATTGCAGATCGGTCCCGGCGGAAGGCCTGGATACTTGTAGGTGTTGTAGGGCGAATCTACCTCTAGATCCTTCAGCAGAAGCGGCAGCTCGACCTCAGGCAGCACGTAGATAATGGTCGGACAGGATTGAAGCAGCATACCGCGCCTCAGGCGGTTATGGTAAACCGCGGAAATTATCTCCCTTTCTTCCTCAGCCTTTGCTTCAGCTTCAATCAAGGAAGCCAAGGTCACTGCCTCGGGCAAGGATAAACCGATCTCCTCCGCGCGCCTGAGGAGACCACCGGCAAGGATTGTCTTAAACTGATCCACCATGATGTGGACTACTTTCTCGGCCGATGTGCCCCAGGATAGCTTATAGGTGTCGGGGAACAGATACCCCTCCAAGTTTGAGGCCGGAATGCCCGTGCTGTTGGCGACCAGACTGTCCATTGCTACTCTGACAAACTCGGAGGAGTCAATTTGAATTTCTCTTTCTAATATTCCAGCGATTTGTTTTATAGTTCTTCCTTCTGGGATTGTCACCTGCTTTAGAGCCACATCTCCGCTTATGAGTCTGGTGAAAATTCGATGAAGTGTTACCCCTTTCTCAAAGTCGTATCTCCCAACCTGAATGTGCCGATCCTTACCTAATAGCTTGGCCAAAAATGGCAACCCTTTCCCGTCTTCTATTAGTTTCGCCTCATTCAGTCTCTGAACTACCCGTGACATGCTGTCTCCCGGTTCTACCGTAATAGAGACCGTGTCGCTCTCTGATCGCCAGGAGACTGGAACAACCGCCCACTGAATGGCGAAGAACAGAAAAACCAATGCAAGGATGGAAACGAAAAATAGAACCGGGCTTCTTCTGGCTACACGCAGGAACGCAAAAATCACTCCTGAGATAACAAGGAGTACAGAGGAGAGAAATATGAACAAGGTGGAGGCAAAAAAGGCAATCCAGTCCTTTAGCGTTATGTATTTGTATTCGGATTTCATCCGTCAGAAGATTTCTAGTTTTCTTTGTTTAGGCTGTCCAAATAGCTCTGCAGAATTAGCGTGGCGGAGATTCGATCCACCGCCTCCTTTTGCTTCTGCTTTATCCCCATTTCCCTCATGCTTTTTTGAGACTGAACCGAAGTCAATCTCTCGTCCCAGGACGTCACCTCCACACCGGTCTTTTGGGCTAATTTCTGAATGAACTTCTGCACCTGCTCCCCCTCGGATCCGATGCTCCCATCCATATTCTTCGGCATTCCCACCACTATCTTCGTCACCTTTTTGTCCTTGATTATCTCTTGAATGTGAGAAAATAAGTCTTTGGTCTTCTTTGCGTCGATAGTAGGAAGTCCTTGTGCAGTGATTCGCAGAGGATCAGAGACGGCCAGCCCAATTCTTCTTTCACCAAAATCGATTGCTAGAATTCTTGCCATGGCTTTCTGTCTTGCGTTTCTCAAATTCTACATGGTGTGATACGAATTTGGCGCCTGTGAGCAATTGAATGTCAACTTCTTATGGGACCCTTGCAGGGCTGTGGCTAGTAACTGCCCCGACGGCTTAAAGAAACTCACTTTGTCCCAACCACAGGGAAAATCCCCTCAGGCTGCATACAGCTCTCTCCGAGTTCACTCAGAGTTTTACGTTTCTTAAGCTTTCCGCAGCTTGCTCCGGGGTGGTGGCATTGATGTAAAGCCCTGTTCCCCATTCAAATCCGTTTATCCGAGTATAGCGAGGCATGATCTCGACGTGCCAGTGATAGTCCTGGCTCAAAGTCCTCCAGGAATATCCCTTTCTTCTGGTACGGTTAGGCCCGGTGTGCAAGATGAAATTGTAAGGTGGATCGTTCAAAAGTATCTTCAATCTAAGGAGAACCTCTTTGAGCAAGACCGCTAGATTCTCCGACTTCTCGTCACTCATGCTTTCAAAATCTACCGAGTGCTTTCGTGGCAAAATCCAGACTTCATGCGTAAAGCGCGAGGCAAAGGGTGTGATGGCAAGGAAATCGGGATTTGAGCTGACCACTCTTTTTTCCGTTGAAAGCTCCTGCTTGATCATATCGCAAAAGACACATCTTTCTTTGTAGTCGTAATATCCTTTCGCCCCGGTCAGTTCCTCTTTCAGATTTTTGGGGGTGACGGAGACGGCAATCAGCTGAGAATGGGCATGCTTTACGGGCGAGGATCCAGCCCTTTCTCCATAATTTTTGAAGACGAAGACCGACCTCAGTCTCTGGTCTTTTTTGAGATCTGAGATCCTCTGCTTGTATATCTGGATGACCTTATTGATTTGTGAACCCTCAAGATCAGCCAAATTGGGTATATGCTGAGGCGTCTCGATGATCACCTCGTGGGCTCCCACAGCGTTCATCAGGTCGTACATTCGCTCTGCCCTCCTGTCCGGATCCAGCTCCACTCTCAGGGCAGGGGAGATATTGGGCACCACCCTCACCTCCCAGCCCGGTCCATCCTTTTCCGATCCTTTGGTCCTCAGCGCGAAAATCTCCGGAGGTGTATGTTTCTCATTACCCTCGCAAAAAGGACATATCCCCTTCTCAATGAATCCCTCCATCTCAATTAAACTGGAGGGACGGTCGTCTAGCTCATCTGGATTGATAACCCATCTGCCCGTTACAGGGTCTCTTCTTAGGGTAGGCATTCTTAAAGGTTCCCGTTTAAAGGTTCAAGAGTTCCCGGGTTCTTGCAGTCCGGACCAACCCGAACGCAATATCATTAATACGCAAACATACGCTTAATAGCTTTGGATACCATCATGGGAATGATGACTCTTCTAAAGTTGATTCTGCGAGAAAAGCCAACCAACGCTCTGCGTTGCTGTTTCGAAAAATGCTCAAAGACTGCCCGCCATAAAAGTGAGCAGTCTTCGAAACTTCATCTGGCCGACCTGCACCACCAGTGAAGTCCCTTTCTCGTGCCGTTAGAAGAAAACCTCTCTCAGTCCCCCGCGGCTTTTCTCTACCTTTATTTCGGGCAGCGCCTTGATGTTGAAACGGAAGTAGTAACCTTCACGATATCCCGTCGCGATCCAGGTGAATCTGCCCTCCCAACAGTACATGTCACGATAAAACTCAAAGGTCTGTTCGGTGATTTTGTTTTCCGAGAAATCGTACCGATTGTGATACCTTAAGTGGAGGTGTCGGGTCAGGGGCAGACTCAAGGAAGCAGTAACCCAGTGAACCTCAGGGCCCCCTCTGCTCTTGCTGTATCGATGGGTAATGTTTGCACTCCAGGACTGCGTCGCTTTCTGCGAGAGGTCGCTTTCGTCATATTCCCCCAGACCTTGCGTTTCGAGATCACTCAAGGCTCCCTCTTCGTACTGCTTTGTTTCAACCACTCCAGGCTCCTGCCAGCTTCCTCGAAGACTTATGCGTGTGTCGAAGCTGAAAGATAACCAGCGGGGCGAAAGCAGGTTTAACCTGCCGGCCTGATCATGGAAATCGTGGACGGCGGAGAAGGAAAAATCCACATCCTTGAGGGCATAAGATCTCAGAGTGGTGGAGAGATTGGATAATTTACGCTGCTGGGCCAGGAAGTTATATCCCGAGCGGAAGTTCAAGTTGAAAAGATCCAGCTTTTTTTCCTCCTCCTTGTCTTCCTTTACCGACTTCGTCTTGATCTGAACCAGATTATTTAACCCAAAACTCATAGCCGCGGTTTTTGCTCCGGAACCTCCCCTTCCGGTAAATGAAACGTACTCACTCTTGCGCTTAAACTCGGGCTGCCAGGCAAAATTCACGCTTGGCGTCATCACGTGCCTTATCCCCACCAACTTCCCTATGCGGGGATGGAAAGTTCCGTAAAGAACCGTGTTAGCAGACATATTGGCAGAATAGGTTCCACGGCGGGCAGAGCTGTTACCCGGAATGGGGAAGCTCTCAGAAAGGTTGGTCCTGAAAACGTAATACCAGGTCTCCTGGTAGCGAAAACCGGGACTTAACACCAGCCAGCCAAAGAGCTTTTGGGGGGCGGAAAGCGAGATTCGGTTATCGGAGACAAGGAACTCTTTTCTATCGAAATATCCTTCCTTCTTACGTCTGAACTGGTAATTCACGAAATTTGAGGAGAACGTATAGTAAATCGAATTGTACCATTTGCGGTCCACTTCACCCTCTTCTTTCTCTTTTGTGGGAATTAGGGGAAGTGATGGTCGGGTGAAGCTGATGAGCGGAATATTGAGGGTGCGATCGTCGGTGTCCAGGTTCCACCTGTGATCCAGCGCAAAAGTCGCACTCGCAGTGCTCCATCTCTTGCTCAAGTTGGCTTGAGAGTGCAAAGACCTGTTTCTTCTTTCCACCGGATCCAGGTTCAGATCCCGCCAGTAGTCTTTATCGCTCAAGAAAGTACCGGAGGCGGAAAGGGAGAGGGTGGGAGAGATAGTGTGTCGGTGAGTGAAGGTTAGGTCCCAGCGTTCACTTTTGGATTTCGTCAATGTAAAGAGATTCCAGCGTGACTGGTGGTTGTATGAACCCTGTATACTCCCGCTCAAAGTGTAACGCTTGGCATAGCGCGCGCGCGATTTTATTATCCATCCTGATCCCTCATAGTAGTCGAAGGCAGTTCTCAAATCCCAGTAGTCCGATAGTGCCCAGTAGTAGCCCAGATTCCGGATGAATCTTTCCCCCGCCTCCAAATTGCCTATATCAAAGGTAAGAAATCCGGAATGTCTTCCCGGCTTGATTGGAAAAACATAAAAAGGTATGGCGAAGACCGGAAGATGACCAATATACAACACCACGGGTTTGGCTATTACCTTGTCCTTGGCTATGATTTTCATCTTTCTTGCATAAAAATGAGTGTAGTAGGGCTTAGTGGAGTCACAGGTGGTATAGGTGCACCTGTCCGCCAAAAGAACCTCATCGGTTATCTTTCTAAGAAGCTCTCCTCTATAGGCTCCCTTTTGAATGGTGGTGACTCCTGCTTTTACCTTTCCCTTTCTGTCGCGTAGGTCATAGCTCATCCTCTCACCTTCTATCTGATCCTTTCCATCCTGGAGAACTGGCGAGCCTTCCCAGATTTCCTTCTCGCCTTGTCCACCCCTAATAGCCTCAGCCGCCAGAATTTGCTCCTCCGTATGGTAGAGGATCTTTCCGGCAGAAAGGGAAATCTGACCGTATATCAGACTGCTTTGGCCCTCCAAGATGATCAGGCTATCAGCTATCTGGTAGTCGATCACCTCAGCGGAATACCAGATGGTATCTTCGGCATTCGGATTTTCTCTGTCTTCCTCAGAGGTGAAGGTATATGTTCCCATGGCTCCGCCTTTAACCAGTACCCGGTTCAGCCTTTGATCGTGTAAGAATAGGTCTATAGTGTCCCCGGAAGCGACGTTTTTGTCTGTCGCCTGATTTTCCTCGGATTCCTTTGAATATTCCGGGTAGTACAGGCTGGTGGCATTTCCACTTGCCTGCACCTGTTTCAGTCTCTCATCTTCCAGGAAAAAGACCATGCTCTTTGCCCCCAGGAAACTCTCTCTGGTGATTCGGCGCGGGGAGTCTATCACCTCAACGTGGGAAGCCCTGGCGTTCCCCTCGACTTTAATTTCTCTTAGCTTTTCATCCTGGATGATAATATCCATCGCCTCGCCGGTAAGACGGTCATTCTGCTTTTGTGCCTCCGGATTTCCTGTAAGGATTATTCTATTCTCCTTATTCATCCAGGTGGCTTGATCGCACGTGGCAGTCATATCAGCCTTGGATATATGCACTCTTTCTTTGGCTGTACCTTTTTCCTCATCGACGTAATACTCCATGAACTCAGCCGTCACGTGGATGGTGCTGTCTCCTTTATCCGGCTTGAGGGTCAGCGAAGGGGACTGGTCGAACCGGACGAACTTGTCGATTCTGTTGTATTCCCCGTGCCCTCCGGTTATCTTAGCATCCTCCTTTTTGCTGAAAAGCTCCACGTTTCCGTCTGCCACCACTTTCCTTGAGCTTCTGTGATAGGTGACCTTATCGGCAGTGAGTACCTGATCGGGATCTTCGATTCTCACGCTGTCGATAAAAACCACCTGACCTGCGGTCCTGTACCATACCGCTCGACTGCTCCTCAAGCTCAGGTCACCATGTCTAAACGTGACATTGCCTATCAGATTGACCATCACGTTGTCCTTCTCCAACCTGAGCTCGGAGAAATCAGCGTTCAAAAGTTGGATGGGCTCCTTAGTGGCCTCTTGAGCAGAAGTAAGCGAGCATGACCACAGGAAAACGGAAAAGCCAAAAAGAATGTATGTGGATGCGATCTTACCCATTGACAACGCCCGTAGTTAGCTTCAAAGCGGACACTCTTCGAGTCCAGTTCCGAATCAAGTTATCAGCATCTTTCACCCATTTTGATTTCGGCATCATCTCCAAATATTTATACAATTTAAGATATCTTAATGATAGACGGAGAGCAAGAGTTTTAATGGCTCCGCGCCACAGATAGAGTCATTAGTTGCTTGGGGGAGAGATGCTGAAAGTCAGATGGATGGTAGACCTCTACCTGTACAGAGAAGAAGGTTACGGCCTTTGACTAAGAGAAAGTGGATACGAGTGCGATGCAACTTGGCTAAGCGTCGGGTAGCTTTGCAGCCCGAAGCAGCTAGGGGAAAACAAAAAAGGCTTCCGCCCGTTGCTGAGGGAAGCCTTTTTCACTCCTTGGCACAGAAACATCAGTACATGTCGCCGTATCCGCCGCCGGGCGGCATCCCAGGAGCCGCTGCCGGCTTCTTCTCCTCTGGTTTTTCTGCCACCAGGGCCTCCGTGGTGACCAGAAGCGAGGCAATGGAGGCTGCGTTCTCAAGGGCGATTCGGGTTACCTTGGTGGGGTCTATCACTCCGGATTTCATCAAGTCTTCGTATTGTTCGGTCTCGGCGTTGAATCCGAAAGCTCCGGTCTCGTCCTTGACCCGGTTGACCACAATCGATCCTTCGGTTCCGGCATTCTCAGCGATCAGGCGGATGGGCTCCTCGAGGGCTTTCTTCACGATGGACACGCCAGTATTCTCATCCCCATCAAGTTTCAGCTTATCAAGAGCTGGTATGGCCCTCAAGAACACTACGCCGCCTCCCGGAACTATGCCTTCCTCCACCGCAGCGCGGGTAGCATGCAGAGCATCCTCCACCCTGGCTTTCTTCTCCTTCATCTCGGTCTCGGTCGCAGCACCCACGTTGATTACCGCAACCCCACCGGCCAATTTGGCCAGCCTCTCCTGCAGCTTCTCCTTATCGTAGTCAGAGGTGGTCTCATCTATCTGCCTTTTGATCTGACTCACTCTTCCTTTGATGTCTTCGGTCTTGCCGCCGCCTTCAACTATGGTGGTGTTCTCCTTGTCTATGTTCACCCTCTTGGCTTTTCCCAGGTCACCCAGCTGGGTGTTTTCCAGTTTGAATCCCATCTCCTCGGAGATCACCTTCCCGCCGGTCAGAACAGCGATGTCCTCCAGCATGGCTTTTCTTCTATCTCCAAAGCCCGGAGCCTTGACTGAGCAAACCTTGAGAGTGCCTCTCAGCTTATTGACCACCAAAGTGGCCAGCGCCTCTCCTTCCACCTCCTCGGCGATGACTAAAAGGGGCTTGCCCATCTGAGCAATCTTTTCCAGAACGGGCAGAAGATCCTTCATCACTGAAATCTTCTTGTCGTGAATCAGGATCAGGGGCTCTTCCAGAACCGCCTCCATGGCGTCAGGATTGGTTATGAAATAGGGAGAGAGGTAGCCACGATCGAACTGCATTCCCTCTACCACTTCCAACTCGGTCTTGGTGGTCTTGGCTTCCTCAACGGTTATCACTCCGTCCTTGCCAACCTTCTCCATGGCGTCCGCGATCAAATCTCCGATCGACTTGTCGTTATTAGCGGAGATGGTACCCACCTGGGAAATCTCCGTTTTGCCCGGTACCGGCTTAGAGATCCTCCTGATCTCGTCCACCACGGTCTCCACCGCTCTCTCTATTCCTCTTTTCAGGGCCATGGGATTGGCGCCTGCAGTGACGTTCCTGAGTCCCTCGCGGTAAATCGCTTGCGCCAAAACCGTGGCGGTGGTGGTTCCGTCACCGGCCACGTCCGAGGTCTTCGAAGCGACCTCTTTGACCATCTGGGCTCCCATGTTCTCGAAGGGATCCTCTAACTCGACCTCTTTGGCAACGGTCACGCCGTCCTTGGTCACGGTGGGAGAGCCCCACTTCTTGTCCAAAGCCACGTTTCTTCCTTTGGGACCAAGCGTAACCTTGACTGCGTCGGCGAGCTTGTCAATTCCCCTCTTTAGTTTCTCTCGTGCTTGAGCGTCGAATTCCATTATCTTAGGCATACTTGTCAACCTCCCATCTTCTCAAGTTCGTGTTTCTTTGGGCGTTCACTTTCAGCACGTGGGTTACCCGACGATGGCCAGGATGTCACTCTCCCGCATTATAAGATACTCCACGTCATCGACGGTGACCTCAGTTCCCGAATACTTTCCGTAGAGCACCTTGTTCCCCTTCTTCACCTCCATGGGGATCTTCTTCCCATCATCGGTCATCCTGCCCGGTCCCACCTCAATTACCTCTCCTTGCTGGGGCTTTTCCTTAGCGGTATCCGGGATTATTATTCCGCCCTTCTTCGCCTCCTCCGGCTCCAAGGGCTTGATCAGCACTCTATCTGCCAAAGGATTAACCTGCATAGTGCAACCTCCTTCTTGTTAATTTGTTGATATTTTTGGTTACCTCATCGAAAATTGTTAGCACTCTACGCTGAAGAGTGCTAAAGAGTTTGCAAAAAATTTTTTGCCCTCTTCGCTCATCTGGATCAGCGCACGCTCATCGCAGATAAGCTGCTAGGCAACGGCTGTCGAATATAAATACCCCTTTTAATCTTGTCAACTATTTTTTTGACTTTTTTGCCTGCGAATAAATTCTTCTTAACCCCTCCAAGGTCAACGTGGGTTCCACTTCCTCAATTATTTTTGATTCCTTCGCTATCAGGTTCGCCAGTCCGCCGGTGGCGATGACTTTGGGTTTCTTTCTTATTCGGTGCTCGTTTTTCAGCTCCTCTTTAATCCGATTCACTATTTCCTCTATTTGTCCTACGGCTCCGAATATGATTCCGGATCTAAGGCTCTCCTCGGTGCTCCTTCCGATAGCTTTGTTTGGCTTTTCAAGGCTGACTTTGAACAATTGAGCAGCTCGCCTGAAAAGATTCAAAGAGGAGGTCTCCAGTCCGGGAGCTATTGCGCCGCCCAGATATTCACCCTTGTCCGAGATGACGTCGAAGGTGGTGGCCGTCCCGAAATCCACAACGATTGCAGGCCCACCATAGGTCTGATAAGCCGCCACCGCATTGGCTATCCGATCGGCTCCCACGTTAGACGGATCGTCATACAAGATCTTGATGCCCAAGGGAAGATCCCACCGAACCGAAACCGGTTCAACCTTAAGGATTTTCTTGCTCATCTCCTGGTAAACGGGAGTAAGGGGAGGGACTACCGAGCAGATGATCACATGGTTAACCTTTTGGTAATCCGGGAAAAGCTGCTTTACCAGGATTCCGCACTCATCCGCGGTTAAGGCATGATCGGACGTTACCCGAAAATAATCGGTTAACTTGTCTTTTTTAAACATCCCCAGTACGGTATGTGTGTTTCCAATGTCAATTGCCAGCAACATGATCTGAATCCTCGAGCATAGGTAGGTTTTGGAGCAACCTCTTCCCTTTGGTCCTTTCGAAATCTCCTTTGCTTTTTGAGGAAGACTTTAGGGTGAAGTTTTCTTAATTTGTCGAATTGACTCTCTTGTAGATGTTATATTTGCACACATGCCAATCGAGATTCTTCAGAGAGATCTTCGCTCGTTCCGGCTTTAAAGTGTTTACGCCGAAAGTTGCTTGTTTTTCGTAGTTTTGCTCCAACCAATCACTCTGTGTTAGCTGCGAATAATATGGTCCAGCAAATCCAATCAAGAAATATGCGGGTTTGTATCTCTTGAGCAAACCGAGTCGATTCATCTCTTGGTTGAACGGAATGGCCTGAGGCGAGATCAGGCCGTCCTGATCCAGAATATACCGCCCCGAATAGTAGCCCAGATAGCCGATATCCTCGGCGCAAACCGTGTCGCCTGGTTCAATGTTTTCCCGAAGCCACAGACCCATATTTTTATGAATGCCCTCCAACCCAACCTGCTCCGCAGTCACGAACTTGTACGTGCGTCTGATCTGTTGAAAGTAAATGAGGCCAGCAGATATCACAATGATCGGAAAAAGGGCGACACCCAAAGTCTTTATACTATAGAAAATCTTTGTTCTATTCCGGGAAAGTTGAAGCCATCTTTTCCAGACATGGTTAGCTTTGTCAAAAACGAAATGCAAGCCAAAGGAGACCAGGCTAAGATATCCCAGATAAAAGGGGACATAATACCACATATGTATCTTGGTCTGGGCGAAGAAGAAGAAAACGAGATACAGGGAGGTCCACAGAACCACAACCGAGTATGATCTGGCTTTGCTCAAGATTCGGTAGATCCCGGCCGTTGCAAGCACCAATAGGGGCAAGCCGACTTTGGTTTTCAGGAATAGAAACTCCCAGAAAATCTTCCATTTGGGGGTCTCCCACATGCTTCCAGCATATAAGGCCTTTTTCCCTGGAACCGAGTTGGGAATGGGAGATCCAAAATATGCCGTGGAGAAGACGAGCCAAGGTATGATCAGTGCAAGGGCTATCAATACCATTCGGGTAGGAAACCTTCTGTACCTGAAAAGAAAATGGATGAAAATGGCAAGTCCAACGATTATTCCATCCACTCTGGTCAGGAAGGTCAAGGCCAAGAAGAGGGAGGTTAGATGGAAATTCTCCTTATAGTAGGAATAAAGGGAAGAAGCGATAAAGAGCACATATAAGCTGGTCTCCATGCCGGACACGGACCACACCATCACCCTCGGGAAAATGACATAGAACAAGGCCGCAAAGGTTGCCACACCTAATTTGAACGGTCGAAACAGGAGAAAAAGCAGAAGAGCGGTTAAGCAGTCTGCTCCGATGTTTATTACTCGGGCAACCCAGATAATTGGTAGGCCCAGTTTAACCAGGAGGGCCAAAAGCAATGTGTACAGGGGCGTGGAGGTGCCCAGTATTCTTTCTCCCTCGTTGTAGACGAAGCCTTTCCCGCTGGCGATATTCTCTGCGTAGCGGAAGGTGATGAAGGAATCGTCCGCCGTGTAGTTGGACAGATACACCAGGAGGACCCGCATCAGAAGGGCGAGCAAGAGGATGACGATGATTATTGATATTGTATGCTTCCTATCTCTGTCCATTCTATTGAGTCGTCGCAGGTTTTTTGTCTTACGCTGTTCCCGCGCTTAGTTTGGGAAGAAGCAATCTGGTAACAAGATAATCGTGCTTAGGTTTGCGCCTTCACTAATCCTGTCTCCTTTTCGGGCTGTGGGCCCAGGAGAGTTTGCTAAAGAATCAGACCGCCGTCACCTCGCCGGCTCTGACAATCCTTTTTTCCTTTCTGGTTCTTATCACCAGAGAGCCATTGTCGTCAATGTCCTCGGCCACACCCTCGATTTTCTCTTTTCCGAACCTTACAGCCACACTCCTGCCCAGAAGCGAAGAGAATTTTTTTATCAACCGGCGCTGCGGAGCCAGTCCCTTTTTCTTGAAATCTTTGTAAATGGCTTCGAATCTCTGGAGGAACAAGGTTAGAAGCTCCATTCTGGAGACCTCTTCGCCGTACTCAATCCTTACTGAGGTGGCAAGCGAAGAAAGCCTTTTTGGGAAGTCAGAGGAACGCTGGTTGACATTAACTCCTACTCCTGCGACCACAAAATTGATCCTGTCCAGCTCGGCAGAAAGTTCCAGAAGGATCCCTCCCACTTTCCGACCGTTTAGCAAGCAGTCGTTGGGCCATTTTATTTTTGCCTCTATTCCGGTAAGATGCCCGATCGCCTGGGCCAAAGCCAAGCCAGCGCCGATGGAAAGGCCAGGGGCTTTAAAAGGAGGTATGTCCGGACGCAGAATAATGCTCATCCACAACCCCACCCGGGGCGGAGAATACCAGCTCCTTCCCATCCTTCCTCTGCCTTTGGTTTGCTCATCTGCAACGATCAAAGTTCCTTCAGGGGCTCCGCCTTCTGCCAGACGGAATGCTAACTGGTTGGTAGAGCCAAGGGTGCGGTAGGAAAGGACCTCTTTTCCAAAAACCTTGGTCCTCAGTTTCCTTTTTATTTCACCGGGCAGAAGAAGATCGGGCGCTCTGAGCAGCTTGTAGCCCTTTCCTTTCTCCGATGAAATTTCAAAATCCCACCTTCTCAATTCTTTTATAGCCTGATAGACCACATATGGATGCACTCTCAATCTCTCGGACATCTCCCTGGTGCTCAGAAACGTTCGCTTGTTTTGCTCCAAAAGAGCTAATAATTCCTCTTCTGCTGCCTGCATGCTTCTCTTCACGCAATACCCATCCCGTCTTCAATCGCGCGGCGGAAATGATGTCGTTTTCAAAAAACCAAATCTTTGGGCGGGATAGACTCTCGCCCTATGAGTTGGTTGACGCCGGATTTTCTTTACGTGAAATTCGTGTCGGGATCAAGTACTTATTCTTCATCGGGCGGAGCTGAAGCGCCACCCCTACGTGCAAGTCAGGGTTCGACTAAAATCAAACTTAGATCCAACGCAGGTGCGGAATGTGTCAAAGCTCCCACTGAGATAAAGTCCACCCCGGTCAATGCGATCCGTCTGATGTTTTTCAAGTCAACACTTCCCGATGCTTCGATCTTGATAGCCGGGCTGGTCAGGCGGATCATCTTCACAGCTCTTGTCATCTGGGAAATCTTCATATTATCCAGCATTATCCAGTCTGGCCCGGACTCTATTGCTTCCTTCAGTTCCCTTAAATTCCTCACCTCCACCTCAATTCTTTGTTTTCGATATTTTGATCTCGCTTTGTTTATTGCTTCTGAAATTCCGCCGTCGGCCCTGATGTGATTCTCTTTTATCAGGATCATATCAAAGAGCCCCATACGGTGATTTTGCCCGCCTCCCACCTTCACCGCATATTTCTCTAAAATCCTCAGGCCGGGTGTGGTCTTCCTGGTGTCAAGAATCTTTGTCTTGGTTCCATTTATCTTCTCCACATATCTTGCAGTTAAGGTAGCAATCCCGGAGAGCCTTTGCAGAAAATTCAAAGCTGTCCTTTCAGCGGAGAGGATCTCTTTCACCTTCCCTTGAATCCAAGCGACCCTTTCTCCTTTTTTGACCTTTTGCCCATCCTTCTTCAGTGCTTTGAACGCGACTCTCGGATTTACCGCCTTGAAGACCATTTCTGCGATGGGCAAGCCGGCCACAACTCCTTGCTCCTTAGCGACGATGACAGCCTTCCCGGAAAGGTCGCTTTTCACTACTGAATCTGAGGTCAGGTCTCCTTTCTCGATGTCTTCCAATAAGGCTAAGCGTATCAACTGCTTTATCTTGGAATCGGTGATCCGCATGAGAAGATTTCTCCAAAGGATAGCAAGTTAACACAAAATAGGACCTTGTCAACTGAAAATAACGATATACTTCTCTCTTCCCAAACGGCAGTAGTTTCGAGAAGATGGTAGCTGCACGCTTCAGCGTGCGATAGGGTCCGCAGGCTAAAGCATGCGACTGCCTGTCCGGGGTGAAATGAATCATCTGCCCCGGCGACAAAACAGGTTTCCAGCCCCAGATAGAGAAATCCCCCACCTTTGCACCACTAATGGAGGGGGATTTCTACTCTTCCGGATCAACGGCGGAAAAGGTAATTTATCAGGGCCACCACATCGGAGACATCCACTTCGCCATCCTGGGTGAAATCTCCCAGACTCTCGGGACTGGGGGGCCACTTTCCTCTGTAGAGGTAGTTTGTCAGGTAAACCAAATCAGCCACGTCGACAATTCCATCGCTGTTGGCGTCACCTGATATTACGTCAGTGTATATCCAGCCGGAGACAGTGGATGGTTGGACAAAGGTCAAGCCGGTGGTATCGGTGTAGGCGTTGTAGTGTCCCCAATCCTCGTTGGTCTCAAAGGTGATGGGCACGGCTATTCCAGCAGGCACACTGGCATCCAACCGGAAGTTGACCTTTATCAGGATACCCTCCTCGGGCGGGATGGAAGGATAACCTGCAGGTCCCCCGAGGTTCCAGGAAGGAAAGGCGAAGAAAAAAAGCTCTCCCGGATTGATCACCGGATTAACCTCCTCCCATCCTTCTAGTCGGGTCTGAGCGACATCCACGCCTTCGACGGAGAGTGCCCCCTGGTCAAAGATCAGTTTGAAGGTCGTACCCCAGGCGCTGGTGGAGTTTGACAGCCATATGGGAACAGGAACGACTTCCCCCGGATGGCCCGATGAGGAGACAAGGTTTAATACGTCACCGGGATAATCAGAGACGAAGGTCTGGTGACTTTTACAGGGGATCTCTACTGCATCGTGAAGGATAACCCGAATGAAATAGAGAAAGTCGGCGATTGTCCAGTATAGATAGTCACAGTTCACGTCAGATGCACACGTTTGAAGCTCCGGATCATGAATCAGCACTCCCGGCCCATGAAGAAGGAAGCTGTGGAACAAGTACACGTCCGCACCCTCATACGCGATGGTATTGAAGTTGACGTCCCCGCGTTTACATTCTAGTGAACCTCCAACCTGAATCCCTCCATCTGTGACATCTGAGATGCCAAGCCTGGTGAGGGGACCATCAATGGTGGCAAAAGCATTTGCCTGTACCAGGGAGGACGTATCATCGCCAAAGGAAACCGAAATAAAAGTGGGGGTGTCCACATCGGCTAATTCGAATACCAGCTTAGCTATTTGCCGCGGCCCACTGTAGAAGAATAGGGAATCGGAGAGAGACGTGGTTCCGAATGCTGGACAGGCATTCACCCTGACCGAGCCGTCCTCCAATCGAGTGGTGATAACCTCCCAATTCTCCAGAGAGGTTTCCGAAAAGTCTACGCTGACCAGAAACACACTGTCCGAATCATAGTCTATCTTGAGACTTATCCCGTGAACCGGCTCAGTTCCCTCACCTTCATACCAGATCGGAAGAACCACCGTATCACCTGGCAGCGAATGAACCTTGGTCATCCAGGTGCTGAAGTAGTCTTGAGACTGGTCTGTGGGTCCTGAGGCCTCAGGCGCGTCGTGCAGAATCACCCGGCCGAGGTGAATGAAGTTTGCTATGCTCCACCGCCAGTCATCCCAATTCACGTCGGAGTTGGCAGATTGCCGCTCAGGGTCTACCATGAGCACACTGTCACCGTATTGCAAATAATGCGAGAACAACACGAAGTCCCCCACCTCGTACGGTACCCAATTGGCGTTAATGTCTCCGCGAATAGGTGGCGACGGATGGAATATGTGTACTCCTCCATCTGAAAACTCCAATGAAGAAGATACAGGGAGATATTCCACGCTCTCCGGAGGACAATCCATGGTGTTGAACTGAACAGAATCCTGGCTGACGTATAAGGTGTCAAAAGATGGATCCTGAAAAGTATTCTCCGTACAGTCACTCACTTCCCACTCGAATATGATGGGGGAAAAAGTTCCGTCAGGGGATCCGGCGTTGTTAATTAGGAATTTCAGCACCACCAGGCTGACATGTTCAGAGTTTGGAGCGAGTGGAACGCCCTGATGAGGCCCATTCGGAATATCGCAGATTCCATAAAGATAGCATCTATAAAGGCTGTCCGTATAAGGGAGGACACGGTAGGTGAAGAATTCCCAGTCATGTCTTCCGTGGGTTGTGTCGGATAAGGCTTCCCCCCTTGAAGCAACCACAAACGATAGGTTCTGGTAGCAAAAATCGACCTGTAATTCAAACTCGCAAAACGGGACACCGTTTCTAATTAGAATCGGGACCTCGGCCAGTTGCGTTACGAATCGACTCGTCGTGTCGATCTTGATGGAGGCCAGCGTAGTCTTTGCCGCAGGATCACGACCAGGCCCGCTCGACTCTTGATCGCCCTTGAGCAGATAGGGATCAAGTACCAAAAGGGCAAGCAGAAGGCAAGCCACAACGGCTGTCCGCGCCAAAAGCGGCTTTGGTCTTGAGTAAACATATAGACCCTCCGCGTTTGAAGGTTAAAGGTTTTTAGTTTTTAAAAACCTTTAGCAAAGGGTCATAAGAAACTACAGCCCGTTTTCTGGGGTTCACTAGCAAATTAATCTACTGCCCTCCATTTGTCAAGAACTTTTTTGCCTTTTCACCCAGTTTTTGACAAATTCTTCTGCGTTACCTCTTTGAACATCCACCTTTTCACATGATTTTCCTTTACAATAGGTTCTCCTTGGCTTAGATTTGGTGTGCTATGACCAGACGGGTTGTTTTGATCATTCTGGATGCCTGCGGTATCGGAGAGCTGCCCGACGCCAAGCTCTATAACGACGAGGGGTCGAATACCATCACCAATACCGCCAAGGCCTTGGGGGGGCTGAAGTTGCCCAATTTGGCAAAGTTAGGTCTGGGGAATATTGCCGCAATTCCAAAAGTAGACCCTGTCACATCTGCGTTAGCCAACTTCGGAAAGATGGCCGAGCTCTCTGCGGGGAAAGACAGCACCAGCGGACACTGGGAGATCATGGGTCTGGTGACCGAGGAGCCCTTCCCGGTTTATCCTGATGGCTTTCCGCCAGAGGTCGTTCAGCCGTTCGAAAAAGCTACTGGCAGAAAAATCCTGGGCAACAGACCTGCTTCCGGGACAGAGATCATAAAGGAGCTGGGAGAAGAGCACGTGAAGACCGGCAAGCCCATCGTGTATACGTCTGCGGACAGTGTATTTCAGATTGCCGCGCACGAGGAAGTCATTCTGGTTGACGAACTTTATCAGATGTGCCTGGCTGCCCGCAAGATACTGATAGGTAAACACGCAGTCAACAGGGTGATCGCTCGCCCCTTTGTGGGAGAGCCGGGCGCCTTCACGCGGACGGAAAGAAGAAAAGATTTTTCTCTGTCCCCGCCCCGTGACACTGTTTTGGATCTACTGAAGAGGAACGATATCCAGGTGATCGGTATCGGAAAGATCGAAGATCTTTTCGCAGGACAAGGCCTGACCCATAGTATCCATACCAAAAGCAATTCAGATGGTATGAACAAGCTGGTTGAAGCTCTGAGAATATTCAAAACCGGACTGATTCTTGTAAATCTGATCGATTTCGACATGCTGTGGGGGCATCGAAACAACCCCGGTGCTTTTGCCGCCGGTCTGGAGGAGTTCGATAGGCGACTTCCGGAGGTTACCGAGCTTCTGGCTAAGGAAGATATTCTGATTATCACTGCGGATCACGGATGCGATCCTACCACTCCCAGCACCGATCATTCACGGGAATACGTGCCTCTGTTGGTGTACGGCGGTTCGATAGCCAGTAACCAAAACCTGGGAGTGCGGCAGAGTTTCTGCGACGTGGGCGCAACCATTGCTGAGATTTTCGGTATCAAAGGCACAGGGTGCGGTAAGAGTTTTTTGAAGGAGATTCAAATGTAGCGGCAACCTTCAGGTTGCCACATCTTCCCATGACGGAAAAAGAGCTGATTGAAAAAGCCAAAAAAGCAAGAATCAAAGCCTACGCACCTTACTCCAACTTCAAAGTGGGCGCTGCTCTTCTGACGAAAGCGGGAAAGGTTTACATGGGTGCGAACGTGGAAAATTCAACCTTTGGCTTGACCGTTTGCGCAGAGAGGATTGCAGTTTTCAAAGCAGTGAACAGGGGCGATAAGAATTTTGTAAAGATTGTGATCGTGGCGGACAAAAATCCGCCAGTGACTCCTTGCGGTGCCTGCAGGCAGGTTCTCGCTGAGTTTGTGAGGGATTTGAAAATCGTGTGTGTGAATCTGCAAGGAAAGGTGGAAAGATATAGTCTTAAGGAACTTCTGCCTGAGGCTTTTGAGAAGGGGTCAACGGATGGAACGGATTAAGCGGATATCGGTGGGGAGCGTTGTCACGGGGTGTGACTTACTTGAATGAGCCGGAGGAACAGATGGATATTGCCAGGATGATAGATCAGTCCCTCTTGAAGCCGGATGCCACGAGACAGCAGATTGAACAAGTGTGCGTGCGGGGAAGAGAGTTCAACTTCATGAGCATAGTGGTGAATCCGGTTTGGGTCAGGCATTGTAAAGATATACTCGGCGGTACGAATGTCAAAGTATGCACCGTCTCCGGCTTTCCTCTGGGGGCAAGCAAGCCCGAAATCAAAGCCAGAGAGGCCGAGGTCGCTACACGTGATGGAGCAGACGAGATCGATATGGTGATGAACATCGGAGCCTTTAAGACCGGCGATTACATGCTTGTGGAAAAGGAAATCAAAGACGTGCGCAGCGTCGTAGGGAAAGACAGGGTGCTTAAGGTGATAATAGAGGCCAGCGTCTTGACCGACCCGGAAAAAGAAAAAGCCGCACAGATCGTCAAAGCCTGCGGCGCTGATTTCGTAAAGACTTCCACAGGCTTCGGGTATGGCGGCGCCACCATTGGGGACGTGAAACTGCTACGGAAAGTGGTAGGGGAAGGTTTTGGAGTCAAAGCTTCCGGGGGAATAAAAGATTATCAAACCGCCTTAAGCTTGATTCAGGCGGGTGCCAATAGGATTGGCACTTCCTCCGGAGTGAAGATCGTGGAAGAAGGCCGTTCAATGAGGTGAACGGTTTGCATTATCGGAATTCAGATTTCTTCTTCCCTTACCGGATGCTTACTTTGTGATCGAGGCTTGGATAGCCAGGGGCGAGGTATCCATTATCGGTGGATAAGGGCGAGCAAGAGACCTTGCTCGCCCATCTTTTTGTCTCTGTGCTCCTTCTTCAAGTTTAGTATCTCACCGACCTTACCAGCCGCAGCACTCACACCAGCAATAGAAAGGCGGGTTGACGGTGCAGTACATGCACCAGGCGGTACACCAGACAGCATTGGCGTTGTTAGGAGCCGTGAACGCGACGAATCCGAAGACCATGGCCACCGCCGCGAAGACGAGCACCAGGACTTTGAACTTGTTTAAAAGCTTCATCATCTCTTATCACCTCCTTTCTGATTCTAGTGAGGCGATTTTGTGTTTGAGCTTGGCGCTATAGTCTTATGTTGGGCGAGCAGGAAACACCTGCTCGCCCCGCTGACATTTGTGCTCGTACTACGGACACCACATGCAGCACTCACACCAGCAGTAGCCAGGCAAGTCGATAGTGCAATACATGCACCAAGCGCAGCACGGCGGTCTGGCTTCGACGGTATTAGGAGCATACATCACGGTGAATCCTAAGACCATTGCCAGGAGTGCAAAGACGAGCACGAGAACCTTGAGCTTCCTCAAGGCCTTCATCTCTCCCCACCTCCTTTCTCCCCCTCTGGTTTTGGGTTTGCGTTTCCACTTCAGATTTTGGGCTTAAGTTAGGGGAGCAATCCGGTTGCTCCCCTAACACCACGCGCTCTCATTCTCACTTGTTAAACTCTCAGGGGAGGAGTGGCCCACAAGGACAACACTCGCACCAGCACCAGTAAGGCGGTTCAAGCATGCAGATCATGCACCAGCAGTCACAAGGGCCGGAAGCATCGGCTGTTTTGGGAGCGTTAAGTACGGTGAATCCTGAGACCAGTGCCACCACTGCGAAAAGGAGCGCGAAGACTTTGAGTTTCCTGAAAACTTTCATCTCTTCTCACCTCCTTTCTGAGCCTTTAGTTTTGACTTGGTGTTTTAACTTGACATTCTAAATTTATCTTGGGCGAGCAAGAAGACTTGCTCGCCCAACAGATATTTCTGCGCTCCTTGCTAGTTGATTAGACTGCTACGGAGGGGGTGGAGGGGGGCCGGGATATACTGGAGGGCATGGAATACACTCACACCAGCAATAGTAAGGTGGAATGTCCATGCAGTACATAACCCAGCAGTCGCAACCCTCAGAGGCATCGGCTGTTTTGGGAGTATTAAGCGCGGTGAACCCTAAGACCATAGCCAGCATCGCAAACAGGAGCGCAAACAGTTTAAGCTTCCGGCAAAGCTTCATCTCTTCTCACCTCCTTTCTCCGGCTTAGGTTTCGAGTCGTGTTTTCACTTTAGGTTTTAGATTTGTTTTCCAGCGGCAATCTATTGTTTCCCGAAAACACGCTTTCCAGGCTGGTGGCTTGTTTGCTGCAGAATCTCAGGGCAGGGTCGGCACTCTTCCCAGCAGACGATGGGCGGCTCAAGAGTGCAATACAAAACCCAGCAGCAGCCAGTCCGGCTGACTGTGCCCGACACATTGAGCACCACAAACCCCAGTGCCAATGCCAGCACCCCGAAAATGAGCGCAAAGGCTCTCAGTTTTTTGAAAAACGTCATTCCCTTTTAGTGGGTCGGGTACCTAAACTCTTGAACCGTACTTAGAGCCTGAAGCTCGTTTTCACTTCAAGCCTGGCCCGTTCCTCTTTCACATTCTTTAGACTTCCTAGAAGCACACAACCCGGCATTCGTAAACCGGATCGAACAAACATATCAAAAGACACTTTTTGGCTGAAGCGGTCATGCAAAGCGAGCCCCAGATGACCACACTCACAGCGAAGGTCAGGGCCAACAGCTTCATCCTTCTTAAGAGTTTCATTGTTTTCACCCCCTTCTAAGAACCGGAAGATGAGGTGATCATCTCCTCGATTTCGATTTTGTAGTTTTCCGAAAGAGGTCCGGGCCAGACTTTACGAACAAGGCCGTTTTCATCGATAAGCATGGTCTGTGGAATCACCTCCACCTTGTATTGATCCAAAAGCGAGTAATCGGAGACGGTCAAGATGGGGAATTCGAACGGGAACTTTTCTGTCAGCTCTTCGGTTTTCCCTTCTCCGGCGGTGGTGACTCCAAAGAACCTCAGCTCCGGCGAGCTACGCTTTCGATACATCTCCCTCCAGAACTCGACGTTGTGCTCGCAGGAAGGACAAGCCGCGGAAAACCAGAAGAAAACCGTCTGCTCTGAGGAGGGATACTCCACTCTCACCTCCTGACCATTCAGATCGATGCCTACAAGCGGGGGAACTCTTTCCTCCGGATTGAGGACCGTGAAAGGTCCTCTCCGTGCGGTCAACGCCGAACGCAGCTTTCGATTCTCACTCACCAAAAAGAGAATCTCAATCCCCATGGCAATGACCAGCACAATGAGAATTATTGACCATAGGTGAGTCTTTAAAAGCGAAGACTTTTCTGTCATGGCACCTCTTCCTGTTTTGAATCTCTGTTTGAAGCAGCAATCCCAACCGGCTTTTGCGGTTGCTGGCTCACGTAATTGTGACAAAGTTTCAATATCTCTTTAGCATACCCGGGCCCCTGGTAGCAACCGCAGGAATGCTGGCCGTGGAGTCTACTCCACAGGCAACCGCCGCACGATCAGGCCTTCGGGGCTTCGTTGTCCTTGAGATCAACACCCCGTCACCAAAAACTCAAAGCAACTCGGTCAGATAATGTGCAGGATGTGCTTTGGCGTTGCCCGGTCTTTGCATCAGAAGGGCAATTCCTGCCACCTTTATCTGCCTGCAGAGGGGAAAGTCCTCTAAGCCCAAGACTCACGCGGCCGACCAATCGGAGACACACCCGGCGGCTCTGCTTCGATCCCTGAACTCCTCTATGTGCACCTCCGTTTTCGGCATCAAGCTACAAAGCGGCCCTTTGGTTATGTATAAAGATCTGTTTGGCGGCTTATCTGAAGGAAAGCAGGTTAGAGCTTGATGGCCCATTTACCTGCAAAGAATTGAACAGAAAAGCCGGTCTGCGTCCGATGCCACAGCGTCCCTCGTGGGAGGAACAGAGCACTGCTTGCTAAAGCTAAGACCAGTCGCGACGAGGATGGCAGGATCCAGAAACACACAGACACCCACCCTACGGGTACTTTCCACGGGTTTTGCTGACCTCCTTTTCTCGGACTTATGCGTGTCTCTTGGTCCAAAATTATTATACCACCCCCACTCCGCATTGTCAAGTATAAAATTCAAGTCATTAACTCACAATAAGGGTAAATCTTTATGCTTGCGCCTTACAGAAGAGCGACAGGAAGGTCAGCTTTTGCCTTACGCTGGAACCCCTGGGGCATTAGGTAAGCTGTTGAGCGCACAGGAGAAGACGCTATTCAGTCCGTAATCGAGCTGAAGCTAATTTGTTCCGATCTGGGCCGCCCGAGGCGGGTCGAAAAAATCCATGATTTCACTTATTGCGTTTTGCCTATGCTTACCGCCGGGCAACCTCCTGCCTGTTTCTGGATTGCGAGGTCAGATGAGATTCTCATTTGAAATCGCCGGGGGGTAAACGATACAAAAGCCCCGGAGGATCAAAAGGAGGTCCCTTTTGACCGTCCACTAGTAATCCATTCTGGCGCAAGGAAGTGATGGGTCCGGTGGGACACCGCTGACCTTAGCTCGGGAGTCCGTTCTGGGAGGAGAACGAAAACACTAAAGCGTTCTTAGGTAAGCCAAAAGATCTTTAATCTGCTGCTCGGACAGAGAAGCAAAGGACGGCATGCTCTTGTAAGGATTCAAAAGTTGCTGGGTGACATTCTCCGGGGTCGCAGGCCGTCCGCTAACGGGAAGCTTGTCGGCCTTCAGAACTCCCTTCAAACCGGGACCAAGCTTGGATTCGGCTCTGTCTGCGTAATGACAGAAGGAGCACTGGTTGTCAAACAGGGTCTGACCGCTGCCGGCGTCTGCAGTGGCTTCCGCCTCCGAGACAGGTTTCTCCGCCTGTCTTGCCCCACCTCTTACCAGGAAGAAATACCCGGCAGACGTAAAGAACACCGCGAAAGCCAGGCTGAATACGGTCATACCCAGTCCCGGCACGTATCTTAGGAACTGCTTGTAGAACTGGACTATGGAAAGCTTGAAGGCAAGAACTACGAACAAAGCCAAGGCCAGAACGCCGTGGAAGACTGCTCTAGCGGACATGCCTTCACCGAGCATCTTAACGTAGTGCAGGCAGAAGTAGCCTATCACAAGATACATTATTGTGAAGACGGCTCCGGCACCTTTATGCAATCTCCGCAGGAGCGTGGCGCTGATCTTCCTCTCTGCTCTAGCCATCAAGGTAAGCATGCAGATCACGGCTATCAGTCCGAAACCCAAGAAGAATATAGCGACAACGGACTTAGTATACAGCGACATAGACTATTCTGTTCTTTGACTTAGGAATTGTGAGCTGGCTCGCCCCTGAAACGCCTTCTCCGGTCTGCGAACCAGCTCTCAGTCCATTTGTATTCTGATGGGGATTAGGTGTCAGATGCTAGCCGGACGGTCACCTGATCTCACGTAGCGGCACCAATCTCGCAGTAATACATTTTGTCGAGTTTGTTCTCGGATGCAACCGGGCAGGCTCCGCAAAGACAACCGCTCTTCGTCAGCTCGCAGTCGGTCTTTGCTTTGGCGCAGAACAGTCCCTGCTTGTTGTCCTTCATACACTCATTGTGTGAGGGACAGTCGCCGCAGATGCACTTTTGCATGTTTTCTGGAGTATCAGCAACTTTCGGCATAACATTTTCCTCCTCATGCTTTGGTTATCTTCCAGATGTTTCCGCCCGATTTTTCTCTCTTTTTGAACCCAAGGTCACCATGTAGATCCGTGAAGTACAAACCGTCCGGCCCGAAGGCCAAGCCGCAACAGCTGGCCGGTCCTTTGCCCACGTAGGTGGCGAAATCATTCAAGTACTTCACGTTGTCGTGTTCATCAATGAACATCTCCACGATCTTCTTGCCCTTGACTCCCTTTCCTTCGGCGTAAGCGTAACCGAAAAGGGCCACAAAGAGGTGGTCTTTGTGTCGATCCCCGAACTGATCACCGGCGAAATCGATGGCGGTTGGAGCCTGGGTGTACCACCAGACAAACAGCGAGTTTTTTCTCATGGACTGGGGCCAGCCGTAATTCTCGCCGGGAAGGATTTTCGCGATTCTGTCGTCCACCGCTGGTCCGTTGTCGGAGATATAGAGGTGATGGTCGGATTTCCTCCAGGCAGCTCCGAATGGATTCCGGAGACCCTTGGCGTAGACATAACTTTTTGGATTGGGGTTGTCCGACGGAATCGAACCATCCAGATTCATACGCAGTATCTTACCCCTTAAGTCGTCATCATCCTGTGCAACCTCTGGATTGATCATTCCATCGCCCACGTTGACGTAGAGCTTTCCGTCATGTATGGTCAGTGCCTGCACCTGATGAGCTGCATTGGTCGCGAGGATGCCCTCGATTATGGTTTCGGCTTTGCCTGCCTTGAATCCGTCCTCGGTGGGGAATTTAAGCACCTTGTTTTTGAATGCCTTCCCATCCTTGTAGAGCATGGAGGCGAAGACATCCCCTTTTTCGTGCACTACAATGCCCATCACACCTGATTCCCCGGTTCCCGGTATCTTGAAGTCCGGCTCGTAATTGAGCAGATTGTCGGCAAAAACAGAGACCTTAAACTCGTTGGTGACTACCTTGATCTTCCCGTACAGCTCCGTCACGTAGAAAAGAGGAGTTCCCCTTTCTTTCCTGGGCTTGGGTACGAAGGCCAGATTGACCGGAAGCGATAGATCGGAGATGACTTTCTCTATCTTAAAACCCTCCCTTAATTCCCAGTTTCCTTGCCGCGGCGTGAAAACCTCCCCTTGCAAATCGGCCTCTCCTCAGCTAAAAGAGCCAATTCAGAAAGCGAAGACCGGATGACAGCGGAGGTTCCTTGGGAAAGGATGACCTCCGCTGTCCAAACTTTCCCCCTGGAAAAGGGCTACTTCTCTTCCTTCTTCGGGGCTTTCTTCACCGAGGCGCAATAGGCGGTCAGGTCGGTGAGCTTCTGGTCATCCCAGGCAAGCGCTTTTCCCTTCAGGGGATTGACTATGCAGAATTGGACCACCTGGTCTAAGGTCATGACCCTTTTGCCCATCGCGAAGTACTTGGGGTATTTTGGAGCCAGGTTATCCCAGGCGGGGATGACCGTCTCCCCCATCTTGCCCTCCTTGGTACCTCCTTCCATGTGGCAGGAGTTACAGGTCATGTCAGCTGTGCCCAAGGTCTTGTCGTTGAAGAGCTTCTTCCCGTTCGCCACCGATTTTGCCAACTCCGCCGCCGGGTCGGGAGCTACCATCTTCTCGGCCTCTTCTTTCTGGGCAAAGGCATAGACAATTAGCCCTAGAAAGAGGACCAGTACCATCAGAGCTGTGGCCTTCTTCATTACCTTCACCTCCTTTCACAGTTCTTAAGCGGACGTCAAGCGAATTTCGACCTTCCTTTTTTAGATTGGTTTTGAGGTAAAAACGAAATCCCTCGACAATTAGGAAAACTGAGATTCCTCTGCGACTCCCCAGGATTTTCCCTTGATGTATGTCGAGACTAAAACTAACCAAATCGGAATTCTGTGTCAAGGAAAAAAG
>JABAOF010007376.1_pt9 | contig 25658 bp, 29 predicted proteins | sample 7062171 | NCBI WGS metagenome assembly JABAOF01 (sample SAMN14538628, study PRJNA623070) | marine sediment metagenome | biome: marine biome [ENVO:00000428]; feature: marine pelagic biome [ENVO:01000023]; material: deep marine sediment [ENVO:00002113] | place: India: Gulf of Khambhat ...
GGTGCTGCAAGAGGATTCTCTGGAAATCGAATACAAGACTGCGGCTTATTGTCATGGATATCACACTTATTATCTTTTGTCAGGTGCTTACAACGGGCCTGTGCAAAGAACACCAAGACGTTTCCATGGTCAACCGCAATAAGATCTCTAGCCTTAACAAAATCCCAGTCTATGTTAGGAGAATCCGGTATCGTCGTTCCTACCTGTATCCAGATACAACATAAACCACACTGTTTACATTTCATAACTTAGCTCCTAGCTCCTTGTAGAAGTCCACTAGTCTGTGGACCTGTACGAAAGCGTTCATTTCATTATTCCGTACCTCTAGTACGTGCTTCTTGAGTTCGTCGTAGTCTACAGCCTGCTCTCGTTCTTTGAAGTCCTTCAGATCGTTGTCAAATGTAACGTCTATACCAAGCCCAAGTCGCTTGATTAGCAGGTCGTGTGACCATTTCAGGTTATCTGACACAATCAATGGTAGTCCAGCCTCAAGATAGGTGGTTACCTTGTGTGAGTATGCGGTCTCCCAAAACACAGGGATCTTGTCCGAATGCCTGAAGTCATGGATCTGACAGCCCCAGTTGAAATGCTGTATAACCTTCTGTATCTGAGGCATATTCAGGCCCTTATTGGCTGTGAATCTTTTTGACTTCTGTGCCAGTGTCATGTACTCAGATGGTATACCTATCCATGGTGACACATATAGGTGGAAGTAGTAGCCTTGGTTCAACAGCGTAGGAATCCAGTGTATGTGCTGGTTGTTATATCCACGCCTACCTTGGCCTAGCCCACCTGTAACACCACAATGAGTGAGATGCCTGGGGCCTTGTCTCGGCTCCTTATTGGCAAACATATCAGGGATGCAATAGTCTACATACTCAAGGTACTTCCCCTTGATGTTGTACCCATTCTCCTTGTACCAATCAAGAGCGGACTCAGGGAACTTCAGAGCAAACCCATCTGCCCTCTCTACACACGCCTTCTCCATACCCTCTTGACCAGGGATATCGGTACCATGATAAAGAGCAGACATGTCATTAGCGTCGTATACAATAGGTATATTCCTGTTGCCGACACCATCCACAATGGCCTTAGCAACATGCTGAGAACCGTCATCATAGACATGGTATACGGCAGGATTATGAGTTTCAGCATATCTTCTAATACTATGCTCATCCTTGTCAGTGTAAATGATCTCATCGAATATCCTCTCAAATAGCTCTGGAGAGTGTAATATCCTGGTAACGAGCAGTGTCAGTTTGATATCTGGATATACCTCTTTCAGCGCCCACCCTGCCTTGAAGACACGAGTGAAAGCCATGTGCTTAGCAAAGACTATATGATTCATCTTCCTATCTCCACGTTTACTCTTCCTTTTCCATCAATATACTTCTCCAATACTGCTCTGAGAATTTGTAATGATGTAAGAGGAAATGAGGGGAACTTCATCATGTCTTCCTTAAGGACAGAATAAGCTGATCTTACGTTCTCAATTACAGTTTCAAATTCTTTTTGGTCCATTACTTCCTCCACTTAGGATTGTCGATCCCAACTCTAGGAATACCATCTCCTACGTCTACGAACTCAACATGATAATCGTCAAGGATGTCTCCGATATCACCAATTGGAATCTCACGAAGCTCGTCAATCATTTGCCTGAGTGTACCAAAATAGCTCTTAGCTAGGTGTATATCTTCCTCTGTCTTGAACTCCATGATAGGAGTCCCATCTTTTAATCTTCGCATTATAACCACTCCTTATGAGGAACTTCCTTCATGCACCTTTGGAGGCAGGTATTCATCCTGTGGTAGATACAATAAGGTAGACATTTCCTCACGTTGATCTTTTTCATGTTCTTCTCTTGCCATATCTTAACGAAATCCCCCTCCTTCTCTACCTTTCCATGTGCATTCTTAGGATCTCCACTGACGTGACAACATGGGTAGCACATCTGATTGGCATTGACATCGAATCTGAAGTGAGCGCCCCAACAGTAATCATACGTCCTGTAGAACCTCTCCTCCATCTTACGCCATCCACTGCATACTACCTGAAGTGTGTCCGTCGAGTACTTCTCACACAGTCCATTGAGGTACTGCCATGTATCGAAGTCAAACCATTCGTTGCCGAGGTACTGGTACGGCCTAAACTGTGCGTAGTCCCATCCCTTATCCCTGACAACCTTGATGAAGTTCTCACAATCTGAGATAGTCCTACCGTCTACCAGCATACCAGCGCCTAGCGTACAGGTCTTGCTCCGCATTCTAGCCATGCGCTCCATGTTCTCCATGACCTTATGCCACAGATCCACACCATGAGATACCTTCCTGATCTCACGGCTGCCAGCGTCCAATGATAGCCTCACCCAATCACACTCAGTAGCGATAACACTACAATCGAACTCAGTGAACCGTGTGCCATTGGAGATAACGGCGGTTCTAATGCCGTTGTACCTAGCGTATTCCAGCATGTCGGTGGCGTGTTTGTGCATCCACGGTTCTCCGCCACCAGAGAATAGCAATGCCTTACCACCCATCTGCTTGAATTCATCGAGATAGATCTTAGCTATGGGGAACGGAAGGGACAGGTTCGCACCTATCTTCTCACGCCAGCCACTACAGTCAGGACAATCCTCATTACACTTATTGGTAATGTGGAAGCCCATCATGATAGGTCCAGGCTGCATGATCTCTTCCTCGTTATACCAAGCCTTTAGCTGTCCTATCCTACCAGGGTGTTGCAATATCTTGTCAGCGTCCCATCTGTTAATAGGCTCTTTCCTGATCTCAATCTCAAGCTCGTTTAAATATCCTTCCCGTCTGGTATCCGAATCCTTAAAACTCATTTCGCATCCTCCAAGAACTGCGCCACAGTCTCTTTAGTCCGTGGGTGTACTAGCATCTTGTTCAATATAGCAGGTGGTACAGTAACAAAGTCTGCTCCCGCTGCCAACCAATCCATTACATTTGCAGGCTCACGCACTGAGCCAAGTATAAGCCCTGCCATGTGGATATTACCAGTGATATTAATCGGCATCCTATCCTTTACGGATTGGTACTTCTTTATCTCACTCTCTACATCATGCCCCATGTCGGCAACACGCCCACCAAAGAGGCTGACGTAGGCTGCTCCTGCCTGATTAGCCAGGAATAGCTGCTGAGCATTCATGCAAGCAGTCACGTTGACACGCACCCTGGCATTGCTTAGCTCATTAATGAGAGGTAAGTTTGTCTCACCATCAGGACCATGGATAGGTACCTTGATGACTACATTGGGTGCCCATGCAAATGTCTCCTTAGCCTCGACAAGCATACTAGCGTAGAACCCCTGTGTAGTAATCTCTATTGATACAGGGTACGGAAACACAACCTTGCATATCTCCAACATGGTGCTCTTTATGTCCTTCTTGGACACACCATCCTTCTTCAGAATCGTTGGGTTAGTGGTAACACCACGAATTACCCCTGCGTTCTTCCAATCAATGATCTCATGAACGTCTGACGAATCTAAAAATATCATTTTATCACTCCTTCAAATCTGGATGATTCACGATAGCATGTAGAACTACAGATTGCAAGGACTCCGTGAATGGAGTCATAAACTTGTCATCCAATTTAAGACGCTCAGGTAGTACGATATTCAGATTGCCCTTCATATGTGTCCATCCACCCTTCCTTCCAAGCAGACCTAAGATCGTAGCGTGCTTCTGCCTAGCGTACTGCACGGCTCTAGCTATGTTGAAGCTGGCCTCTGGAGTACCACCGCCGACTGATAGGATCATAACTACATCGCTGTCATTGAGTTTACTGACACGAAGCCAGTCCTCAAAGACACGCCCCCACCCATCGTCATTGGTCCTAGCTGTAAGCTCAGCTACGTTATCAGTGGGTGTGTATGCCTCGATGTTACAGATCTTCCTGAAATCATTGACTGCATGGCTAGCGTTAGCCGCACCGCCTCCCACACCTATAAGGAACAGGCGACCACCTTTCTCTTTCATTCTTTTGAGAAAGATAGCGAACTCTTCAATTGTATTGATCCGCTTGTCATACATGTAGTCTATGAGCTTCTTGAAGTTCTCTAAGTATTCCTCTGCGTATCTCATGCTACCACCTTCCATACTGTCTTCAGGTCTTTAGCTGATATGAACCTGTCGTTCCCTCTCACCTGTGCCATCAGAGCAGAAGCAAGAGATCCTATAAACAGAGCTACATCTCTATCCATGCCTACTGCTAAAGCAAGAGAAGTAAATGCAAATAAAGCATCACCGCATCCTATAGTATCCACTACCTTATTACTTAAAGGTGGTAAAGTAGACCAGCCTTGGTCATCATATAGAAGTGCGCCCTTCTCTCCCATAGTTACAGAGAAGTGCCTACAAATAAGATGATCACTCAGAGCACTAACCAGTACATTCAGATCTTTAGGCTGTTCCCTCAAGAGAAGCCCCGCTTCTATCTGATTCATGTTGTAATAATGAGCGGTTGGATATTTGTCTACAAGGTTATATCCTAAGTTATCGTTGTTAGTTTGGCACTGAACAGCTAGGAACACCTCATTTTTCTCCAACGCTTCCTTTACGATCTCTTCAGCCATAGAGTTATTTATAAACCCATGCCCAAAGTCAGCTACGATAACCACGTCGAATCCACGCAGATCAGGTACCTCTGTCAAAGGAGAGGCATCTATCTCTTTGTGAGTATAGACTACTGTATCAGTATCGGCATTGATGTACCTAGTCTTGACGATCTCATTCGGTATCATATCACCATTGTCAACTCTCTCTAGGTGATATATGAAGTCCGAGATGTGACTGCCTATGATTGATGCACCACCGACCTGTATTATCCTAGTCTTCTCTCTACCGCTCAGGCTCTTGTTGCCTTCCGAATACCCCATGTAGTCATATGCGTAGACATCTAATATCTGCTCACCAATCACACATACCTTAAGCTCTCTAGCCTTGGCTAAGAACTCCTGAAGCATAGACATTTCAAATGGGGATGGGGATATATCTACGAACTCGTGTCCGACCTCGGCTAACGGCTGTTGAGCCTGGGCCTCTGACATCAAGCCTGATAGATAAGCCATCTTGGTTGACGAGAACTCGTCAGTATCAGTGAAGAAGATTACTCCACCGCACTCCTCCATAAGAGCCGCTTCTTCCCTCGTTTCCTCATTAACCAGATCTCGATACTCTTTTCCTTTAACGAATACATTGGGTCTGAGAGATTGAAGTCCACTGATGGCGGTAGGCTCCTCAAGAATATGAACATAATCAACCATTTCAAGGCTTGCCAGGTGTTCAGCACGCAGGTCTTGATGGAAGAATACCTTCCTTCGTTTACTAACGTGTTGATCTCCAGTAATGGTGACAACTAAAACATCCCCTTGCTCCTTAGCTTGCCTCAGGTGTAGTACGTGCCCTGGATGACAGATATCAAACGTCCCATGACACAGGACCACCTTCTTGTCCTTCAGCTTTTCCCTAAGTTCTGATAGATCCTCTACTATCTTCATGTGAAGTACCTCAAGATGTCGGCCCAATTAGTGAATCTAATCGCCCGATCATCTATGTAAGCTATTGCTGGAATCTTACGGTTAGTTACTTTAATGTCTGGACCTAAGTGTTTCTTCACCCATTCCTCCACATTCGGTATGGTCTCGTTCCTAGAGGTGAGAATCACCACGTTGTACCCACGATCCACAAGCTTATGAAGTGCGTCTATAGCTCCCTCTATAGGAGGATCATAGATCTCACCCTTCTGAAATCCCTTGGAATACTTGTGGATAACACCATCAAAATCCACACAAATCGTCTTTGTCTCGTCATACTCTATTTCGTCCATCTTCTTTCTCCTGTAAACACTTGTATGCTGGCTTCGTGTTGAGGATTTTTGGATAAGCTCCCATCCTCGTCCCATCAACCAGTAACCACACTCTCCAGAATGGGCAGGGTAATCGTCGTCTATAATGATAAACCCGTCTGGTTTAATTACCTTCTCTGCTCGCCTGATACTCATGTTTCTAGGATGCTCATAGAGATCTAGTACAAAGGAATCAACAGGCACATCGTCGTCTATCAGGATTACATCATACTTCACACCTTTTGGTAGGCGCTTATCATACCATAGCATCTCAACATTTTTTACCTTCTCTTCTCTTAACCAAGCAGATACACGATCAAACCATTCCTTATTAGTTTCTACTGAATATAACTGTTTAACTCTCTTTGCGAACCATATCGTAGAGGTTCCAGATCCAAACTCAAGCATCACCATATCCTTAGTCAGTACCTTCTTATCCAGAAATTCTATCGTATCTTTCCCCAAATGTGGGACCATGTTAAGATCGCTAGCAAGTATTTTCCTTCCTTCAAATTTGTCACCCATCTTCCAAATCCCCATTATAGGTTCTCCACTTTCTCATAGGCTGACCGCATAACCTCTGACATACCCATGTACTGCCACTCAGCCATCCTGCCGCAGTGTATAGTTCTGTCAGGAAAATTCTTCCTGAGTTCCATCAGCTTTTCAATCTCTTCCTTACGTCTGTCTGGATAGGCTCTATCACAATATAGGCTGTGATCTTTGGCATAGAACAGCATAGGCGCTGGAAATGTAGTGCCAGGATACACAGGGATCTCCATTGTCAGCAAGGTAGCTACAGCATTCTCATGCCCTGTTACCCTATCCATGTTGGTGAGTCTAGTCTGGAACTCATAGCCTGGGTAGTAGATCGTTTCCACACCTTCCATGATCTTCTCAGGTATGATGAACGGTATCATGATCCTACCCATGGCCCTCAGTATCGGCTCCCTTTTTGTCACCAGATCAGGGGCGAGTGTATTAAAGATATGATCATAATGGCTGGTCCATAGAGAATCGCCATTAGTAATAATACTATCTTTAGTAACCACAATGACTTCCTCATGTCTAACCTCGCATCCATCCACCATCTTATCAAACATAGCATTGTATCCACCCATTGCATACTTAGCATTCACAGTAGGATAAACACAGAATGTCCCCTCTGCTAGCGGTGTCACCTCAAAGTGCATGGGATCGTGCTGATCCATATTCTTTTCCTGGTTCTTATCCCTCAGTTGGTCTGCGAATGTGGTGTCTGTAGGCATATCGTCGCCTGAATATCCCCACATCTTCAATGTATATAACCGCATGAACTTGTCATATAGGCGATCTCCTATACGACTGGCGTAGTACTTGGCAAAGGATACATCCTTGCTACGTTTCGGTAAAGGCTTATTAATCTTCCAATCCTCACCACGCATCTCCTTTAGCTCAGACAAGATTCGCTCCTCATCAGGCATACGCTTGATGTCCTCGAAGTGTATTGGATATCTGTAGAATCTCTGGTCTCTGTCCACATAAGAGAACAGCTTCCTATCTACGTGATGATACTTACCTTCTGTTAGATCATGAAAAGTTTTGGTTATTGGATCTGTCATATCGTCCTTAGACATGAATACATGAGGTCCGAACTCGTATGGGTGACCACCGTAGTAGTGTGTACGGCATAGCCCACCTAGCTCACCCTTCTCGATCACAGTCACATCGTAATCCTTCTTCTTCAAGAAGTATGCTAGGCTACACCCTGCGAATCCACCACCTAATACTAACGCTTTCATTGTGTTTTCTCCGTAGGAATGATATGGCTCCAGTCCTTAACAATGAGCTTATTCCTATCTAGTAGATCATACCATAACTCTGCGAATTGATCTACCTCTGGATCGGGAGGATCAAAAGCCTCGCTCCGAATCCAGTCTATAATCATATGAACCCATTCATGGAACAGAGATTTACGAGTCTCTGCTTTCTCTTTGAAGTGGTACAACCTACAGACCTTATCCCACATATCGAGATGGCCGTGTAGTGGCTTCCTGCCCTGAGGATGTACCTCTGTTGGGCTATCGTAAAGCTCTACATCATACCAAGTCCCAAGAAAAACAAACTTCCCTTTGTCCATCACTTATCCTCGATTAGCTTGTTGACCACATCCATTACGAAATTGATCTTCAAAGCACATGACATATCCATCTGCATGAAGGTACCTTGGTTTATCCCAATAAGCTCAAGCTTTCCATCACGAATAGCAAACACAGGGTTACCACTGTCCCCACCTATCAGATTGGTATGCAGCATAAAGCCAAAATACTCAGCGTCAGTTGTAAGGCTCTGCGCCTCTTCCCAGTATTTAGGGTGGGCAACAATGCCGTAAGCAAAGCCATGACCTAGCAACGCTGGTGTTCTTGACACTATAAGAGACTGTCCTACCTGTATCTCGTCTGAGTTTCCAATTTTTCCAGGTAGCGTATCAAAGTTCCACTCGTCGTGCCATAGTATAGAGATATCTGAGTTCTCAGCATGTTTAGCATTTAGCTCTATCTCACAGCCTTCATCGCAGTCGTCACCTGGGATTTGTAGATAGTATGTCTCTGCTAGCTTCTCATACGTGTACGTAACAGGGCCAAATGGAGTCCTATACACCTGCTCTTCCGCTATAGCAGCCACATGCTTCAAAGCTATTAGGTGCTTACCATCTACAGAGAACGCTATACCTGTCTGAGTTTTCTCGACTATCTCACCATCGCTCTTGTCCTTTAGCTTAGCTACTGTCTTGATTGAGTACAGCTTATGCTCAATCATCCTTAATGATTCGGCACTTCGTTGCAATCTGTAGGTACTGAAGTCGTACTTACCGTCACAGTAGTTGATAGCGGCACACCCACTGATCATAAGTGCCATCAATATACCTACAAGCCATTTCTTCATGTATATCTCCTCATTTCTTAAGATTGGTTTTTCCAGTTACAGAGCATATCTTTTCCGAACTCGTTATCAACCCTCTCTTTTGAAGAGAAATAATTGGGATACTTGTGCCGTTGGTCGCCCCAGTTATATCCCTGTTCTTTCATCGTACCGTCGTCCATGTGATTGACATATAGCTCAGCTACCTTGTAGACCTTCAATCCCTTGGGAAGTTGTTTAGGCCACCCGTTGATGAGCTTATTCTTTATCCTGTCTTTACTATAGAAAGGCATAGGCACATACCACACTGGACCTACAGTAAATAGACCACCATCAGCCTTCTCTATCTGAAAAGCGGTGCCATCCTCAGGCGTTATCTTTATCCTGACACCCCTTCTCTTCGCTCCAAGAGCACCACAATCCTTAATCTGATTGTATATGTACTTCATGTTAGATAGGAAATTCTGATGAGCAATCTCGATGTCGTTATCCAGCATACAGATATACTTGCCGGATGCGTAGTCTAGTCCTGTACCTTTGGCCTTGTGGTCTCCCACGTTATCCTTCAGTCTGACATAGACTATCTGCTTCCACCAATCTGTATCCAAAACAGAGATAGACTGCATCCATTCCAGAGTCCCATCCCACGAGCCGTTGTCAACGATAATGTGCTCGTAGTCTACATCCTGGTTCATCCGTTTGGCTGCGTCAATACACTTGACTGTGTACTCAAGCCTGTTATACACTGGTGTTATTATGCTGTACTCTTTCATTCTTCATGCCCCACTAGTTTGATGTCGATGTTATTTACCATGTCTCGCACCCACAGATAGTGTGTGCCATCTGGATCTCTACTGTGACCGATGATCCGATAAGGTCCGAAGTCAACAGGCTGTAGGTTATCATCCAACCACTGCGGTTTCTTGTCATCTACAGGTTTCATGCCCTCGTAGTTAGGAGTAAGCTTGTCCTCAGTCCACCTAGCTCCTATCTTCTTTTTCTTGGCTCTCTTCCTGTAGTGCCGCTTCCTGTACTTGTCCTTGATACCATTGATCCACGTCCACAATGGTGCTTCATCTGGTTTAAGTAGCATAATTGGCTTCATATGTAATGCCCCTCAATAATGGTTTTGATCCTAGCCCACGTTGTAGGTGGGAAGTTCTTATCTGGATTCACCGTGGATATGTTGTCAGTTCCTTTACCCCACACCCACTCAGCTTCCCCTATGATATAGGGTATATGCTTGAAGCGAGCGCCGTTTGCCTCTGCTCTAGCCAGCAATTCCCAGTCCACGCATCTTCCTATATCCTCACGGAAGAAGCCATAATCTCTAAAGAACTGCATCTGAAACAAGCAGGCTGGTAGAGGAATAAAGTTCCCCTCTTTCAGATCTCCACGGTTACGCCAGTCCCTAGACCACCTTACCTTGTCACTCTTTAGACTTTTCTCTCCATCTTTTAACTCCCACTCCTTAAAGTTCAGATCGCCATAAGCTGCGTCGTAATCGCCTATACTCTCTACGAGAAGGCTAATAGCGTTAGGGCGATACCAATCATCGTCATCCAGAAAAGCCAAATACTGTGTATCGCAGTCCATAATAGAATGGATCGCAGTATTCCTGGCCGCTCCTGGGCCTCCTCTTTCTTCTCTGACAATTGTTTTGACTCCATCGAATTCTCCTTCAATATCTCTGTCACGAGGTCCATCAACAACAACATAGTGTTCAATCCTCCCTGTATAATCCTGATTGCTTACGGAGTCTACGGCTCTTTTCAGCGAGTCTCTGCAAATTGTTGCGGTTATAACCACTACTGGTAACTTTTCCATTGTCATCTCCATTACTTAATAAGGATGTCCAAATACTCCTCAAACCTTTTAGGAATGTCGTAATTCTCTTTGATATCCTCATTAGCCGCTTCGCCTACCTTCTTACCCATCTCGGAATCATTCATCAGCTTCAGGATAATGTCAATCCATTCGTCTACATCGTCCGAGATGTAACCATTCTCTCCGTGCGTGATAACCTTCTCATATGGTAGAGAGCTACCAGTGAGCAGCGGAGTCTTCACCGCTCCTGAGTGCGTATACTTCACCTCACTCTTGGCGTTCATGAATATGCTTCTATCTTCCCCATCAGGCACAAACTCAAAGTTGTCGGTATCTACACTGATAGGGTTGATGATAAGATTCGAGCCTTTTTCCATAGATGCTAACATAGGAGGTGGCAGAAACTCGATGTAAGCTGCCTTCACATTTCTCCAGTGGTACAGATTAGCTCTTGTCACCGCTGCCTGGGGGGTAACACACCAGAACCACACATCCTTGAATTCTTTCTTATCGTTGATAGCCTCGAATAGCTTCTGTAAGAAGCCAAGTCCTGTCCTAGCCATACTAAACCAGATCAGGTTGAAATGCTTATTCTTTGCAAGCAGCTCTGCTGGCTCAATAGCTTGGTACACATTCACGTCAATGTGAGTCTTAAGCTGTGTGATGTTATCAATACCAAACTTCTCCTCCAGGTAGTCCTTGAGGAAATAGCCCAACGTAATCACATTGTCACATTTCTGCATGACATTGATCGGTAGGTTCTGGTTCATATAAGTCAAGTAGTCATCCAGAAAGTAGTTGGTGCTGTAGCCAGCTAGTCTTCTCTCCTTGATAGCCATATATAGAAACCGCACCCAAGCAGGATTGAAGCCGTGAGTTCCGCCCCTGTGTAGTACTAGGTTAGGAAGCTCATTGATTTTGTAATCCCTCTTGTCGTGCTCCTGAATCTTAAATGGTCCATAGGGAGGTTCTTGTTTGATGAACTTGAAGCCCATCTTATTCTCGTCGTAGAGCCGCTTCATCTCATGTGTCAGCTTATATAGCGCAACACACGTTGGATTGTAGGTCATGTAGAAGATATGGTTTGCAGGGTTACTCTCGAATACCCGCTTACTTGTTATCTTCCTTCTCTGACCCTTCTGATGTCTCTTTTTTCCTCTTCCCATCTAAAATCTCCTGGTAGATAGCTAAGTAATCAGCTATTCTATCCTCTGTGTGATTCTCCATCACAAAGTCATATGCGTTATTGGCAATAGTCTTCCTGAGCTTAGCGTCTGAAATCATGTTATCTAAGGCTTCAACCCAAAACTTGTGTTTATTCCTAGCTACAATGATACCAGTCTCCCCGTTCTTCACACTATCCACGTATGGGACAGCAGGACTAACGATGGGTGCGTACTTCATTAACCCATATTCTAGGAACTTAAGTGAGGTCTTGGCATCATTATAGATGTTGGGAGTCTCTAGTGGGCAGATACCAATGTCTGCCTCCATAGCTGTGAGGCACTTATAGTACTCGTCTATTGGCACCCATCCGTAGTACTCCAACTGATTCTTAGGTATGATGTCAGCCATTCTCCGTGTGATGAAACCCCAAATGATAACCTTGACGTTCTTATGTTTAGTACATACGTCCTTCAAGGCGTGCTCAACTATAGGAAAATCGTGTCTGTGGTGTGCTGTAGTAGTCCACAGAATCCTAATCTCCTTGTCTTTCCTCTTAGTCGGAGGTTGATATATCTTGCCCCATTTCTTCAGCATCATATGTGGCAGCACATAAATCTTGTCATTCCACTTGGATAGATACTTCGCTAACGGCGTAGAACTGCAAGTAACACCATCGCAAACTTCAACTATATCTCCGATGCCTTGACATGTATTGTTCATGTATTCCTTCCAGACTGGGCTAGTCATGGGCAGTAGAAAGACCTGATCCTCAAGCCAGTATACGACTGCTCCACCCTTTCTCTGGAATTCTCTTAGGGCAGGTATGATCTTTGGAAAGACCTGACGTTGGATAACTAGGATGTCAGCATCAAAGTTGAACTTACGCTCGACTGTTGCTTCCCCCAATCCACTGTCATTTATACATTTGGCGGGTAATTTACACCAATGGAAGCTAGTACCACCAACATCCGCAGGTGCAAAATGAACTTTTAGCTTGGTTTGTGCTTCAATTTCGGCAGGCTTGGGTAGTCCTGCCTCGGTGTTTTTCGTTGCATTCATATCTCCCTCCTATATTATAGGGGGTGAAACCTCCAATTAGTGACGGTTATCTGAGAAATGCTAGTAATGCTCCTATAATCTTTGATAGTGTAGGCAGAGCGAACAACTGATCACTTTCAGCCTGGGTCAGTCCACTAACCCCTGTCTCTACCACAGTGGTTGTAGCATCAGATGAAATACGCTGCTCAATCCTGACGTTATATGCACCTACTGTGTTAACAAAAGGGCTAGCCGAACCACTCTCAACTAGCAAATTGCCGTTGACAACTAATACGTGGTTTGCCTCCTGAGGCCGTAATCTCCAACCATAGCGTAGGAAGAAATACGGGGACACATACTGCGATGCCGCTGATGTTTCCTCAATTACGTTTCCACCCACAGGTAAGATTGGGAATCTGTATTTATTCACATCTGCTGAGGCCAGCCATGCTTCCTTAGCGTCTGAGTATAAATCAATTGTTGCATCAAAGGAGGTTATTCCACTTTTAGCGATGAATAGCCTGTTAGTCGTATCTATGGTGAACTTATTCACCTTTGACCTCCCTGTTACGCCTTGGTATTCTAGGCAAGTCTATAACTAGCCGCCTCAACGTAGCATTCCATTCCTCGTGGATAGTATACTTTCTAGGCACAGCCTTGAAGTAATCACCTTCTGCTACGTCCCACGTCATACCAAACTTTGCCCATCCGTCGAATTCAGGCTGCCCTTCAAACCGCTTCCTAAGACCACGGGGAGCGCCTGTTGCTTTAGCGCCCCCCTCTTTTTCGGTCCGAAAGCGAAAGAGCCAATACCTAACCTGTCTACGACTCAGTTCTTCCAGTTTCATAACTTCCTCCTCAACCCTTATGGATTGCTGTAGTTACGTTCATCAGGTGCGTTGACTCGTATTTCAATACCAGTTGCTTCTGTAATAGTACCAGCAGCCTCAACCCACTCAGCACCGTTTAAGCCTTGAGCCACAACGATAACATCAGCATCAGTTCCACCAGTTCTTCCACCCTGTACGTTACCATCATAGTCAAAATCAAACGAGATCTGAGCAGATGTGATCTGTCCCTGAATTGGACTACCAGAGTTATCGTTAACCACGATAGCATTAGCGGTATCGAACTGATTACCACCAGCGTTATCGAAGTACATACGATATAGGGTATCCGCATCCGGTTCAGCAACCAAGTTGGACGAAAAGATCAACGTACCAGCAGCAACGAATGGGAATGTTCGTTGTGTAGTAGTAACAGGAACGTCTTCGGAATCTAAGCCGCCTCCGTCAACAGTGATATCGTAGAACTGCATTGCATTGGTATAGTTTACGTCGAAGTTCAGAATGAACACACCTGGGTTGGTCTGTAGCGTAGTACCCAAGAAGTTACATAGCTCAACAGCGACCTCTCCATTCACAGTGCCGTAGTTATCACCGCTAACATTGTCGTTTATGTCGGTAGATGTCTGTAAGACACGCTGCGCCCACTCATATATCTGTGTAGTATTAGCGTCTCTAGCACTACCGGCATTGATAATGCGGTTGAAGGCATACCACTGGTCAGTGCCAATCTCCTGTTCGCCTGGAAAGGCTTCCCAATTAGCAGATGTACCAGGAGTCCACCAAGCTGTATTCGAGGTATGTCCTGAGACACATCTCCACCAATGGCCGTCACCACCAGAAGCACCAGATGTCGCTAACACAACATGATTGATTGGATAGAATGTTGAGGATGCCCATGAGTCGTAAGCACTCCCAACAAGGTAGTCAATCGTCATGTTAATGTACGGTGCAGATACTTCCACAACTGAAGCAGCAACAGTGATGTTAATATCAGCCTCGTTATCCAACGGCATTCTGTAAACCGTGTAGTCAAGTGCCGAATAACCCTGCGCCACAAGCAGGTTGTATGAGGAGTACGTGTTGTACCATGTTCTCAGAAACAGTTTCAAGAAGCCTGAGTAATCGAAAGAAGCACCAGAACTGTTATAAAATTCGATGGCCTCATTCAACTCACCAGTCTTATCGAAATCGCTTGTAGCCTTATCGAAGCCAACTTCTTGCTGGTAGTAAGACTGATCTGCAAATGGTGTACCCTGCATGGTACCCAAAGAAATCATACAAGCCCACTTATTGTCATCTGTGGTATCGTACCAACCTCCATCTCTGATAAGATCCTTAGTTTGCTGGTCTGCCCAAGTCCAACCGTTGATCAACTCACCCTTGACCTCAGTAATCATTTTGATAGGAAAACGAAACTTGTTCAACGCTGCATCGGTTTTCCACTCTTCCTTCGTAAATGAGTACACGGCCTGAAGCGTAACACCAGAGGTTTTACCTGGAGAATTGTCGTCCAAGTTTCCAGCAACAAGAAGCTGAATAGTCTTTGCACCAGTGTCAAAGACGACCTCGGTAGCTTGATTCAACGAATCAGGATCAACTATTTTAGCCATTCCGCTCTCACTCCCTTATTATGGGTTATAGTAAATGTTGTCAGGAACCATCTGTATAGGCACAGATCTGTTCTCTGACGCTAGTGTGTAGTTCAAGATTGATCCAAACGACGGATCATAACCAAGATTGTGGCATAGAATATCTACCACAGTGCCAATGTAGGCAGAGCCATACCCAAACTGCTCACTACCACTAGCATTCTCAGTATTATGAAGTACTACTCTATCTGACACTCTAACAATCGTTACCTCTGTACTAGCAGGCAAACCAGTTAGAGTAAGGGTAACTGAAACAACAACATCTGTGCTCGCACCAGCGCCATTTCGTATGGTCGGTGAAGTTCCTCCTGCCAGGTTTATTGTTATCATGCTACCACTATCATTGTAGATACAAGCTGCGCTCGTACCAGATGCGCCGAACCCAGTAAACGTAACATTTGTCATGTTGTAGGTTCCGGCCTTGGATATTACTATTCCGTGTCCTCGTGAGTAGATAAACTCCGAGTTATCAAATTCAGCTAGGTCATTCGCAGATACCATGGCTTGACTAGCTGTAGTAGAGTCAAACGTACAGCCTTCAAATGTGGCTCCATGCTGATGTATCTGGTTACACCGTCTGAATATACAGTCCGTCATAGTACTGTTACTCTTGAATGCGAATGATCCCATATCAGTAAACGTACATGAATTAAATGCCACAGCAGCATTGTCAACTATCTCAAGTTCACCAGGAGAATTAGATGAAAGTGCAGCAAACTGTATAGCTGACCAGTTAACCACTGAACTAGCATGGTTAATTTCTATTCTATTAAATGTTTTGTAGGTTCGAGGTGTATCGTCCACAGTAACATTCAAGTTTTCGTCGTCAAAATACACAGAAGCCGCAGCTGTACCAATGGACATTAAACCTTTCCACAGATAACCGCCAGCAACTTCCTGAAACAAGCCCCATCTATTATATTGCTTGTCATTCACTGAAGCCATCTCAGAGAATAGTGCCGCATCAGCAGCAGTGCCGTTAGTTACAATTATCTCCCCACGACCATAGCGTATAACATCCATAGCGTGCGGATTTCCCTTAGAAACAGCAGCCACCATGTTTGGCATACTACCAAAAACTGCGGCCCCACTAGTAGGGGTTCCCTCTGTATAATCTGCTGAGGCAACGTGGCTTATAGCTATATTTTGCCAGCCACCGTAGGGGTTTCTACCGTAGTCACTACCACCAGATTTCCAAAATCTAAAATCACCTTCTGCTGATCCTATTACTAAACGCAGTCCACCATTAGCCCATGTATCCATAGCATTTGGGGCCATAAGTGCCTGCCAAAAGAACACGCATGTCTCGTCGTTGAAACTGCCACTTATATCCGAACCATTTTCGTACTGAAGACCTGCTTGTGTGCCGGTCTTACCACCCAATGACTGACTTATACAAGCATCACCTTGAAGATAATAGTCAGTCTCCTGAGTCTCTGCACCACCCAAAGCGTGACCGTATAGCTCATCCCAGGTTTGTGGATCACCAGTAGTATCTTCTGCACTAGCTATCAATACTAAATCTGTTGTGTACGACGGACTTGCCATAAATCTCTATATACCTCTTCCTTAGTTCTTCCATTAGCAGGAAATATAATAGGATTATTCATAGTGTATGAATTGAATACTACTGAAAATCCCTGCTTCAGAAAGTTCTCTTTTTGATCCTTCATAATAGGACTTTTATACGCATTGTTATGATCAGGGTGCATTGTACCAAGCATTATCTCACCAATTCTCTCGAATATAACATGACACTTATCTGGTCTTAGGTCTATAGATGCTTTTGGTGCCTGATAATAAGCGCATCTAAGGACTCTGCAATCTGGTGGGCGATTCTCCCAAATACTACAGCCCTCGCCCACGTCACAGTAAGCGCACTGTTCTCCTGGCCGCTTGTTAACATCGGGCACAGGAAGAGTAAAACAACATTCAGTACATCCATTGCATTCCATTTTACCACCCTAAGGTAGCACGGTCATCCCATGCTCCTATCTGTTTCTGGATGCGGACGATAACTTTGTTAACACCCGCACCCTGCCATGTAATCTTGCTGATAAACCAATCGGCCCTGCTTGTAGCCGCACCGAGCGTATCATTCTTACCTACGTATTCAATGTCATTAGCTCCGTCGTAGGCGAACCTAGCCTCTGGTGACGCATATACTTCATTAAGCATTTCTACAAGCGCTTTAGCCATTAGTCTTCTTCCTCCGTCATAAAATAGAATTCAACAGCCTTCTCAATCAACTCGGCTGTGTCCTCGTCGATCTCGACATCTAGGAAAGCTTCTAGCTCACACATGAACTCTTCCATGGGATCGTCTTCAAAGCATTCATCATCCAGGTCGTCACCGTTGAGGTCAAACTCAGGATCATAGATTACGTCTCTACCCATTGAAATCACTCCTTAACTGGTTTTATATCTCCCAAACCTCTGTGTTTTATTCTAGCTAAGTCATCTTCGACACGCCCGATCCTGTTCTTAATCTCATTAGCATAACGTATATCGTTGAGATTCCTGGTTGTCTTTGCAGTCTCCTCAGCATCAGGCAATGCCTTCTTTAGCTGCTTTAGGAAAAGCTCCCTTTCGGCTATGAGCGTTTTATACGCTGCCTTATTGCGCTGAATCTTTTCGACAGCCATAGCTTCCAGTTGTTCGTTAGTATACTTGGTTGGCCCCATGGCCTCCAATCTAGCCTGTAGCTTTCCTTGCGTATCACGTAATCTTTTCGCCAACGCAGTTTCTCCGTCTTCAATAGCCTCTTGAAGTTGTCTTGTTACCTGCCTTAGTCTTGCTTCGACCTCACTTCTACCAGTACCAACAGTGAAACCACCCTTTTCCTCTGTGAGTTTCTTACGCAGCATAGTTCTAGTAGGGATTTCAGTTCCTTCCTCACCAGTTATCAGGTCTATAGTTTCCTGTGTGGTTCTGGTCTTACGTGGTCCCTTTGTCTTGACGGCTTGTGTTTTTATTCCTGATACTCCCTCAGGAACAACCTCAATTGGAACCTCTTTACCTTCCACCATACCCATCTTTACTCCAGGTGTGGCTTCCGGTTTCTTAAGAAGCTGCGGATAGTTCCTACGTATAACATTCAGGAGATTCTTCTTCTGTTCAAGTTCCCATAGTGGTACTGAAAATCCTCTGTGTGCTCCCCCGCCTGTTATATCAACCACGACTCCATGCTTAGGAGTGTAGATGTCAATCAAATTCTGCATAGTTCTGATAGTCCCAGGTGTAAGCTCAGAAACCTCAAACGTCCCAGGTCCAGCATATCGCACCCATCCATCAGCCAAAGTCTCTTCCATACTAAGATACCCTCTTGGAATCTCAGTGGTGTGCTGCCGTTTCAGAGTGTACTTTCCACCAGTCATTTCTCCAACATATTCATTTCCTCTAGCCCACAGTGGTTCTTTACCTTTCGGTGTAGGTCCAGGTCTAGGCGGTCTTGGGGTAAACTGTCCTTTGAACTGTCCTAGTACCTCGTCAGGAATATCCATCCCACGCTTGTAGGCTGCGAATACGATATCGTCGTATATGTCAGGGGATAGCCCTTTAGCTTCACTAAGGAATTCTGCCCTGGTCATCTCCCAAGGAGCACGGAATTCCTTACCCATGATGATAGCGCCTTCCTCGCCCTTTATCTGCTTGAGTCCCTTCTTTATCTTCTCTATTGGCATACCGTACTTCTTCTGCCAATGCGTGAAGAGCCTCCCATGACTCTTTTCATCAACGCCTTTAAGAGCCTTAGCCATCATCTTAAGCTGCTCCTTTTGTTCAGCAGTGAACTCAANNAACTCAACAGCCTTGGCTACCATTTCTTCCGCCCGTCTAGCTTCTTTAACTTTCTCAAACGCTTCAACAGGCTTCTTCCTACCGTACTGTCTCACATAAGAACTACGGCTTGTAGCATCCCTAAAGGATTTAACTATGTCGTCAGGACTATATCCACCTAGCTCACTCCATGCTATTCTACCTCTACCAACTGGTTGTAGGATCTTGGCTCTCTCCAAACCTCTGACAGCTGCTCCGGCTCCACGCTGAGCGGCTCTACCAACTGTTGCGGATATTTTAGGTCCAACTCTAGGAAGTCCTGTTATAAGCTCCTTAGCTAGCATAGCACGCAGAATAGTATGAACCGGATGCTCTGCCCATTCTTCAGGTTGCACGAGCTTGGCTACATCCTTAGCCATTTCTATAGGAACGTCCTTGTATAACCCCTTAATCATCTCAGCCCGACGTGCTTCTTGAGCAGCCTGCTCTTCAGGGGTTTCACCTCGTTCAGTCAGCTCCCACAACATCTTACCTAACGGTACCAGAGCTTTGGTTCCTTCGTACATTTCTACGATATCTGCCCAACCTCTTTTACCAAGCTGTGCGATAGGATCTAGATAATCAAGCAGGGACTCCTGCTCCTCCAGCTCCTCCGACTCCAATCGGGGTTCCTCCGCCACCTAAAGCACCTCCTACTCTAGCAAACTCTTCTTCAGGAGTTGGTATTCCTGCTGGTGCTGGTGGTGCCATTGGCATTTGTGGTCCTGCCACACCAGCTACTTGTGGTGTTAGTCCACCGGCTCCGCCTGTTTGCATTGCCTGAGCATACGTAGGGTTCAACTGCATCGCCAATTGGATAAACTCCTGCTGATCGGTAGGGTCAGGTATCTGCGACACTATGAAGTTGATCTGATCTGGTGTCATCAAAGGAAGTGTCTGCGATAACACTGTAGCTATATCAGATGGCATCTGATTAGGCATCCCAGGTACAGAAGCTACTCCAGGCGTTGCTCCTAACTGTGCTGTTAGTCCACCTGCTGCTGGTCCAGCCTGTACCGGCGGTGCTCCCTGTAGTGTAGCAAAGTTACCTGGCGCTGTAGCTGGCGGTCCCATAGGCTGTCCTGCCTGTCCAGGGCTACCTGCTTGCACCATAGACTGTCTTCCTGCCTGCCCAAACTGACTCTTAGGACTAAGCAAGTTAGTTAAACTAGGCCCATTAGCCATTACGTCCACCCCCGTTGCTCTTGATGGCATCAACTATCCACTTAATGTCGGTAGACATCTTGGTGATCTCCTGCTGTTGCTTGTCCATCTTGCTATGGAGCTTACCATTCTGTTCCTTTACCTCATCAAGTTTCTCATCGACTTTCTTTTCAACCACGTTAAACGTCTCCTTTTCGACCTTCCTGCCCATCGTCCTCCATGTGTACCCAAATAGGAACAACAAGAGACCCCAGTTTAAGAAGGTTGGTATATAACTCATCCACGATACTGCTTGTGCCACTGTCTGTTCCATCACATGTACCCCCATTTCTTAAGGTTGTCCATTTTACGCTTATGGACCGTGCCTATATCTTTCCGGTACATCATGTTCGGAGCGGTGACAGTATCAATAGTCTCATAAGCTCTCTTCTTAGCCATCTCCAGTGTTATTGCATGTCCTGTAGATAAACACAGGAATCCAGATGTTCCGGCTGTGATTATGTGCTCGTTCTCCTGCTTCATCTGAGCCAAATGTACGTGATCAAGCCCTTTTCCGAATTCTATGGGGGTACCCTTAAACACGTCAGTAGCGCCCATTGCTGGTGCAGGCAGTGTAAAGGCCCTCACACCTACCCCATACCTGGACATTACCTTGACATGCTTAATTGCCCCTCTAGCTGTGCGCTCCAAAAAGTTACCCCAAGGCTCCCTATGAAGCTCATTAATCAGCAGAGAGGTGGGACCAGCTAGGCTGCATATGATATCGGCGAGATATGATTTCCCGCCATCAATAATACAGTCTGCCTCTATGTACCCAGTGTAGTTGTTAGCCTTAAGAAAGACCTCAAACCTACGCAGAGTCTCGTTAAAAAGCTTGCTTTTCCCTATCCATTTTCCTGCTACTCCCATGGAGATCTTAGGCCCTAGCTTATCGCTCATGAAGCCCTTGAATTTCCATCCCTGGAATACCGGCTTAATCCAGTTGTATCCATTGAAGAATGCTCCAACTGTCATGTGGATATCTCCAGAGAGTTTGTTTTTCAACCCCAAGGAATCAGCAGTTTTAGCCCTGAACAGTGGATCTAGGGCTAGCCTATCGACGGCTGGTGATCCACCAATTACCAGCTTACCTTGCTTTTTCAAGCCAGCTGCGGATTGACCAAATCCAGCGTCGCCGAATATGATAACGTCTGCCCAAGACACACTCGGACTCCATTTCTCAATTCTGTTATCAGCCGCATCCGTGAAGCCTTCTCCTACGTCACGCTCACGCTTGCGTTTGATATACCATCGGACCTCGTGCCCTTCATTCTCAAGATCTATCACTAGATCCAGAAGTGCTCCGACGGCCTCTACTACTAGTATCTTCATTGGTTATCTCCTCCCTCGTGAGATCTGAACCTTATTTCTTCACCCCTGCTTCAGAGGCTTCTAGTACTCTATTGGCTACCATGATCGGATCTCCAGGGACATATCTTACGATAGGCCGTAGAGCACGATCCAGCCGCCAATATAGTGCCTGATATTGATCTTCTGCCATCTTACGGACATTGGCATCCTCATGAGTCTTTCGAGCCATATCCATACTCAGCAGCTCATCTCTCATCCTCCTAATTTCTGAGGCTCTTTTCTTAGTAAGTTTCGTCATATCCCATGCTATTTCAGATGGTCTATGCCAGTTTGAAAGCTCACGTGGTCCCATCGGAGCAGTCATAAGACCTCTTACTAGCGGCCTCTTGCCCTCCGATACCCGCTTCACACCCTCATATGCGGACCGAAGCGGTACTCCTAACTGTCCTGGTAGACCAGCCAACCTTTTAAGTCTGGACATCTTTTCGTACTCAGGTATAGGCTGTGTCAATCCAGCTATATCCATCAATGCCTGTGCAGCAGGACCACCAGTAGGTACAGCGAATGATCTATACAGGTAAGTAGGACTTATGCCAGCCCACTCTAGACCTGCGATTAGACCACCGTATGTTGTAGCCATCTGACCAACCTTAATCGCCTTATCCTGAGCAGTACCAATATGCCTGATATGCCTGTTCAGGAAGTCAAGATAGTTGGAAGGCCATGTCATGAACATACCAAACCACCGTTTCTGCAACCAAGGTGCCTGTACCTTACGCTCGTATAGCCACTGTGTTTCAGCAACAACCTGACGAGCTGCCTTCTTAGCGAAGGAGTCCTTGAATCCTGCGGATATAGCCTTAATCATTACCTTGTCTCTAGGATCTAGCAATTGCAGGGCATCCTTAAGTTTTCCTGTCTTTCCTAAGAAAGCCTCCTTGATGATCCTCTCAATAGACTGAGGAGTTTTCAAACCGTATGGGAAGAAAGACCCGCCAGCTCGCTCGATCCCCTTCTTAGAGATCTCACCCATAGTCAAAAGCATAGCCAGCTTTTCCTTGTAGTCTTCCACGATCACAGGCATGAAGGCTGAGTTAATCCCTGTGGACTCCATTAAGGCTTGCATATCCTTATGCTTAGTGATGTTTCTTGATGCCCGATACCTGTTCTTTTTCATCTCAGATATAGTCAACCTATGAGGCTTACCAATTTTCTTAGGCGGAATTGGTCTGGTAGGTATCTTGTCAAGCTCTTTCCTAACTGTCCTAGCTAGGTTACCAACCAGCCTGTCTGTCAAACCAGCCTCTACCCTATTCATCATAGCCCTATAGGATACGAAACGGTTGAGTGTATCAGCCATCTGGTAAGGCTTCGTGGTCGCATAGTTGAACTCTCTAAGCAACCCTAGAGCCTGTCGTGCCCTAGTCCAGCCACCCTTAGCTGACATTGCATCAAACTTCCTAAAGACTTCCTCTGCATAAGGTAGACCTCCACCCTTTCTCATATGGATGGATTGCTTCCAAAAGTCCCTCCAATGCTTAGGATTTCCTATATCCATGTACGCTTTAGTCAAAGCTCTTGGCCCTGTTACAATGGCCGTCGTGATCCACGGCTGAGTTAAGTTACGAACTACTAACCATGCTCTCAATCCCATGGTAGCTCCGTAAACATTTGATATCATAGTCTCTGACAGCTCATCGAAGAACTCATATGGAACCTTGCCGCCAGTGAGTTTTCTAAGCTGTACGAGGATAGCCGATTTCGTTCTGTTCGGCATTCCAGTTATGACATCATCCGTGAACTTTTCTGCTATTTCCTGTATAGGCGTACCTTTAAGAATCCTTGCTCTCAGCATGGATGGGGATGTACGGGCATGATTCACTATAGCAGCCAGCTTGTTTGCTCGTGCTGCCCCCCACATATACTTCTGAGTAAGAATCTTTATGTTAGTCTCAGGAATGAATACCTCTCCGTGTCTGTGCATCTCTGCGAAGAACCTGATTCTGGATTTGATGTAGTCAGGAATACCACGCATCTGAGCGTACAGCTGCTCCATTGTCATAACATCACCAGACTGTACCATAGGCACATACCATTTCATGTATGATTCTGGATCTAGTCCAGCTATGTTGAACAGAGAATTGTAGAACTTTCTGAACTGCTTAGCCAGTGCGATCTCCTCAGGAGTCATGTTAAGTAGTGCTTCAAGCTCTTCCGCACGGTATAGTGGATCTCCAAGCTCTGCCTCGATAGCCTGTCTCTGATGCTCAGGTAGTGTTGCCAATTCCTTCTTTAGCTTCTTCATCTTAGCTGTTTCAGATGGGGATAGCCTTCCCCTTGCAGGCTCACTAGGAGCTGGTTTAAGCATTTTACCAAACCTTTTTTCTATCATAGTGGAGCCTACTATAACATTCTTGGCCCTTCCAGTTACTAGTTCCTCAAATACACCCTCTGCTTCTCGTGGCATATTCAACCGTTTTACCATCTTGTCAATCATCTTTTTGACTTGCACAGTTGCCTCTGGTCCTTGTTCCTCTAACATAGTTCTCATGCGCTTAATCTGAGAAGCCAAATACTTCGGATTTATTGCCTCTCTCCTACCAGATGATCCTAACCACATGTAGATATTGGTGTATATCTGATCCTCTGATTTACCAATCTTAGGAGCTAGTTCTTTAGCTGGCTTGTATAGACGTTTCCAAGCTCTGTCGTGAAGCCTATGGAACATCCTTGTAGCCTGACGCTCTGCATCCATCACAGGCCCTAAGAATCTCGTGAACAACCTGAACGGCTGAAGTGCCTGCTGATGTCTAGCCATAAAATGAGGTACTTCTTCGGCTGTCTTTCCCATTTGCTGAGCTGCGCTCTTAAGTCTGTATAGCGCCTTTGGGCCAAACACTGCGTTCTCGACACGCTGGAATAGCGATGGTACGTTACCTATAACCTTACCAGTGGTAGCAGCTTCCAAGGCCCCAATCTCTCTAGGATCGGTAAGGAAATGCTTCTCCAATTCTGCAAAGGATTTTGTCCATTTTCCTCTGAATGTCTTCCATAGTCCGTCAGTGGCAAATCTCATGGCATCGTTACGTTCTAGGTTGGATATGAAACGGTCAGCCGCTTTAACTGAACCAAAGATCTTCTTAGTACCGTCCTTAGCACTAAGCTCAATTACTGCTCTTCCACCATATTTTGCAAGAGAAGCGTCGTCAGCTAGCCTTCTAGCAACAAGTTCACTATTGCCTGCCCTCATAACCAGCTTATCGAACCCACGCATCCATCTTCCACTCTTACCAAGTAGTCTACCCCAAGCATGTCCAACAGGGCCTCCGATAGCACCGAATATACCCCACCATTTCGCACCGTCATACAGGGCATGTCCAAGTTTACCATAGTCAAAGTTAAGCTCAGATGGATCAAGCAACTGGTCTGCTGCATCTATCGCTCCGTGATACATAGCACCAGTTATACCAGACCTGACTCCCTTGGCTAGAGTTCTCAGCGCCAATTCCTTGATAGTGAAATCTACAGCTTTTCTACTTGCCCACTTAGCTATCGTTTTAGGTAGTAAGTAACCAACACCAGCCTCAGCAACCAAGAATAGAGGTAGCTCAGCTAGCAACTGAGTACCAATCATGATACCCATTTCAAGCCCAGTCTTTTCTCTTCCGTAAACATCCTCTACCGTTGGAGGCTTCTCTTCGTCAGGTATACCGATTCCGGCTATCTCTCCAAGCCCTTCCAGCGCAGCCAGTAGCTTAGGACTCTTAAGCATGTACTCCCTAGCTTCTGGTTCAACTACCTGAGTAGGTTCAGTGAAATACATAGGGAACCCAAACGGGAATATAGTCTCCCCTGGCATCACGTATCCTAACCTATGCCGTAAGTCACGAGGTAGCTCAGATATACTGATCTTACCTTCTTTAACCTGTCTAGCTAAATCAACTGCCTCTTCTGCTTCTTGGATATGAGAAGGTTTAGGTACTTCTCCACGAGCAAGCTCAGCGAATATAGTAGGAGCATCTTCTATCTCCT
>JABAOF010003363.1_pt5 | contig 25623 bp, 33 predicted proteins | sample 7062171 | NCBI WGS metagenome assembly JABAOF01 (sample SAMN14538628, study PRJNA623070) | marine sediment metagenome | biome: marine biome [ENVO:00000428]; feature: marine pelagic biome [ENVO:01000023]; material: deep marine sediment [ENVO:00002113] | place: India: Gulf of Khambhat ...
GAAGGGTCGTCGATACTTCCGAGCTTGGTCCACAACCGGGTGTGAATTCATCGCTCCAGATTAAACTCAGAAAGTTAGAATTCCCTCAATTAAAAGGGCTGTTAGAATCAAACGTCGCGTGTAACCCACGCTACGTCTTTTTTTCACCAAAGGAGGGGAAATGGGAGAAAAAACCAGAAGAGAAAAACTAAGAAAGCGACGCCTGTTAATAGAGCGAAAAAGAAGAAGGTTCGAAATTTATCAACCTCGCTGTACCTCTTCTAATAAATTTTCTACTTCATCAAGAGGCTCTACTTCGTGTCCAGGGCTCATTTCAACTTCTAAATCCTTTGTCCTGCGCCACCACCACAGTCCACTTATAATAAGCGTAACGCCGAGGATCGAAGCGACCCAGTACAAACCGGGATCGAAGCGCAATACACTTGTGAGCGCCTGATCACTCGCAAGTGGTGATTGGCTCGGCAGGGTTCCTGTCACGATCAACTCAACAGAATCGCCTTGCTGCAGCGGACCAAGTGAATACACCTCGAAGGCCTCCGCGCTCGAACTCATCACCTTCACCCCCTCAGCCATACTTTCACTTATCTCCACCTGCAGTCCGAGCTGATGGGGTATGAACACTTTAACCTCACCCAGGTCGAACGGCACAGGGCGTATGAGAGTTAGAGAGTCCTCTTCATAAGGCAAAATGTAGTTAACCAGAACATGACCGGTACCGTCGCCCGGCCTTAGACCGCCCGTGTCGAAAAAACCGCCAGGAAAAACCCTATACCGTTCGGGTGACGCAGAGGGGAAGGAAACGTTCGCCGCGTCGGGGGGAAGGCTAAACATGAGTGGCCCTCCTTCCCCCTCCCCAAGGTCGTTTGAGCCGACGACAGTCCTATTTCCTCGATTGGAGAGCATATAGAGTTCCGCGATGGCGAGGCCACCCTGACCCGTGCCTACCCCGACCTGGAACACATCGAGGTAGATTTCAGTCGTATCGGAGGTCGTCTCATAGATGGCAACCTCGATGTTGGGTAGTGTTCCATCCTCACCCACCGTTACTGGTTCGGAGAAATATGCGACGCCTTCGTACCTTGCCATCACAGCGTAGAACACACCAGCCTCCACGATCACTCCCTCAAGCTCGAATACCCCATCGGGTCCGGATACCCCATGCACCATCCCACGCGCAGCGCCGCTTTCATCCCAAGCGTGCAGCATCAATTCAAGTCCCTCTGGACCGGGCTCACCCGTTGTGTGGTTCGCAAGAAACCCCCGAACGAGAATACCCACTTCGGGGGTAGGTGTGCCCTCTTGAGCAATTCCGGATACAGTGGGCAGGAATAACCCTATAGATAGAATAAGTAAGCTGATGATTTTACCCATGACTCTTCTCTGCCTGTGGCCAAGAAATGGCGATAAAACGAGAGCGTGCTGGTCGCTCAGCTCCATAGTCAATCTCGGCGGAAACAATCAAGCCAGCTCCAATCCACAGCTCGAACAAAAACGATCTCCCGACTTCAACTGGGAACCACAATTGCGGCACGTCATAGCATCCGAGCTCAACGCTCGCAGGCGCCGAACCAGCACTTCAATCTTAGGGTCCATGGCTTGGTCCCGACGATCATGTGCCTTCATGGCCTCCGCAGCATCCTGCATGAGCTCGACACGCGCCGAGAGGTAATCCTCCTCAGCTATTTTTCCTAGCTGAAAATCAAAATCCAGATCTCGCAAGGGAATCAATACCGCATACTTGTCCGGCACGAGACTATCATCCGGCACCATGGACTGAATTGGTTGACCATGCTTCTTTCTCAAATAAGGGTCAGCAAGAACGACTGTTGAAACGAGCATCATTGCCAATCCTACAAAGACTGCACCCAGGCTCATCGGTTGCCTCTCAATTCATTCGACCTCAATTTATCCACTCGCTCCCATAAAAATACCAAGTGTCACCGCATCCTGCTCAGTTCATCCTCGATACGTGCCACAACCTCTGGTTCGAGTTTCACTTCCTCGAAAACCACCTCCTCCGGAGCTTCGCGGTTTATCTTCCATCCTCTGAGGACGTACCACAAGACGCTCAACCCCAAGCCGACCGCAATCAAAGGCAAGACCCACACCAACGCCGAGAAGCCCCGTCGCTGGGGTTCGGCCAACACCCGCTCACCGTACTGCAGGACAAAGTAATCAATGATCTGATCCTCCGTCCAGCCTGCTTTAAGTTGATCCTTTATTTGCGCTCTCCAGTCCTGACATGCCTGAGTCTCACAGACGTCCAGAGGTGTGTTTGGACATACCGGACAGTAGAGTTGCTTGGCGATGAAATTGACTTCATCGTCCGTAGGGAATTCACCATCGCCCTCTTGTGCGTAGGCGACAGATGAGGGCGATAGAGCGAAAACCACGAGAAAACCCGCCAACAAATATCGTGACTTCATGACCGCTCAATCTCCCACCGCCGGGCGCGGCGCCAGCTTGCGGGGCTTGAGGCTGTATGATCTGCTGCCCAGCAAACCGCCGTTCGGCCACGCGGCGATCAATGCGCCCACCACAAGTACCACTCCCCCAAACCATGTCCAATTCACGAGCGGATTGACGTAGATCTTGAAAGTCGAAGCGCTCAAACCGATTTCTTCCCAACCCACAAGCAGGACGTACACGTCTTCACTCATAGTGCTGTGAACGGCTGGAACTGTGACTGGCTGACGCTGCACGACGAAATAATCACGACGGGGGTTGAGCTCTCGGATTGGGCGCCCATCTTTGAAAAGGGTTGTAGTGGCTTCCACTACTTCCCTGCCGTCCGAACCGGGAAATTGCTCCAACCCGTTGAACTCTAACTCATACCCCCCCAGCTCAAGCTGCTCACCTATCGCTAATGTCCCTTGAGTCTCATACTTGAAGAAAGCATCCCCGATAAACCCCAGCCCTATCATGATGACCGACAGATGAACCAGATAACCACCATAGCGTCTGCGATTCCGACCCATCAGTCGTAGAAGGGCATGCAGTGGAGTTTCCCCTTGGGTACGCATGCGCGCCCGAACACCTCGCGTGAACTCGAGAAGAATCGAAAGAGCCACGAAGGAGACGATCCAAAGCGCGATGTAAGAGGAGGGGTGGTGACGGTGGAAATAGCTCCAAAATAGGGTCACGATCACTGAAAGAAGAAGTGGCGGGAGAAGTGTTCTTGCCGTTCTTTTTCCGGATTGCTTGCGCCAGGCAAAAAAGGGCGTTATCGCCATGAGCAGCACAAGCACTGAAAACATGGGTCCAGTCACGCGCTTGAAGAACGGCGGTCCTACAGTGATCTTGGTCCCTGTGATCAGTTCAGAGATCATGGGGAAGACTGTGCCCCAGAAGACCGCGAAGGCGATGGCTACAAAGAGCACATTTTGTAGCAGGAACAGCGCTTCACGCGAGTAAAAGCTCTCCACTTCATGCTCCGACTTCAACGTGCCTAGGTGTTTAAACAACAGCGACATCGAGCCGATAAACGTGAAGCCAATAAAGGTAAAAAAGGCGGGACCCAACGCGGACTTGGCGAAGGAGTGAACCGAACTGATCACGCCTGTACGGGTGATGAAGGTGCCGAAGAGCATCAGCGCGTAGGTAAGGATGATAAGGACTATGTTCCAGACTTTCAACATCCCTCGCTTTTCCTGGATCATCACGGAGTGCAGAAACGCGGTGCCTGTCAGCCAGGGCATGAGCATGGCGTTTTCAACGGGGTCCCATCCCCAAAAGCCTCCCCAGCCAAGAACATCGTACGCCCACCTGCCGCCGAGAACCAGCCCAACGCTCAGGAACAGCCAGGCAACCAAGGTCCAACGGCGCGTTGTGCGGATCCAAGCATCTTCGTTAGCCTTGCCTGTGATGAGAGCGGCCATTGCGAAAGCGAAGGGGATGACAAAGCCGGTAAAGCCGAGATACGTTGTAGGTGGGTGACCGATCATTCCGAAATGGCGTAGAAGAGGGTTTAATCCTTGCCCATCTTGCGGCACGTACGCCATGGCACCCGCAAGTTTGAAGACCGCTGGTGTTAGTTCCTGGGCCCCGGGAACGTGCCACAGGCGGGTAAAAGGGTTAGAAACGAAGAGTGAGAGGCCGATGAAGAACGCCGTTGTCCCCATGGCGACCGCTACTACATAAGGCATTAACTCTCTATTGCGCTGCCACTTCCGTATCGTCACAGCTGCAACATAGCCGGCCATCAGCCACGCCCAGAAGAGAATCGAACCAGCTTGACCGCCCCAAAGGGCGGTCACCCGCAGGAACGGCGACATGGCGCGGCTTGTGACATCAGACACATATGCCAAGGAGAAATCCATTTTTATCAGGTTAATAACCAGCGCTGTCACCGAAATCGTAAGCAATGGAAAAGTCAGGATCGCGCCATTTCGTCCACTTGCGATAAACGTATCCGTGTTCCTTCTGCCACCTTGGAACGAAATGAATGTGGCATAAATCGCCACGAGGAAGGAAAGAAACAAAGAGACCAATCCAACGTCTGCCAACATTCTTAACTCCTTGCTTGCCTACCGACGCAATAGTTGCATACCACTATCCCCCGCTCCGGTAAGTGTTCTCCCGTATTGCAGAAGTATGTTCCTGATCCATAAACAACATCATGAGGATGTGGCTAAGTGGACAGATGAGGACCAGAGCAATAAGCAACACGGTGTTGAGAGGGATCTTGAGCACAAAGATAGCCCCAAGAGCGACTAGTGGTGCCAAACAACAGAGCAACATCAAGATCCAATGTCGTTTATTCATGGTAAAACTCCAATACCTCATCTAGGGCTTGATCGGCCAAAGATGATTCCGCAGCAAACCAGATTACAAAATCGCCCACATGAAAGTAATAGTGTTGCTGCCCCATTCCATCCACTCGATAGATCGTCCTCCCGTTGTAATTCGCTTCACTGACCGAGATAAAGGGTGCGTTTCCAGCACCAATCGCGTTTCGCATAGCAGACACCATTTTGGCAGCAACTAGCCTGTTCACCGTCCCCGTCGACCACAAGCGGATTTCGGCGTGCCCCCCATAGGATCCCATCGCCCCGGAAGTGAGGGGGAATTCTGCACGATGCAGCCTTGTGATTTCAACGACCGCCTCTTCCCCAAATGCGAAATCCTCGAGTAGCAGACCCGCTATTGACATTGGCAAGGGAGCGTCTCCAGGTGATGCCAGGAGTCTGCTGTATCTGGCCGCAATCACTCCAAAGAGGATCACCGTCAGTCCCAATGCCATCACAAGAATAGGAACTGAACGCCTCACACAGCCCTCCTCAGACATTGTTGTATCCGATTCGAAGGACCGGACTCTTTCTCACTGAATCACCCATAGCAGCATAACCACGCCAAGTCCTACCATGGTTAAGCCATACCAAAGACGAATCCTGAGCGAATGCTCACGCTCCCATCGTGCCCACCGTTTCGAAACAATGCGATTACCTGCGCCAACCAAGATTACTACTAACGGCAGGACAAAAAGTAGGTTGTAGAGTGCAAGATAACCGACGCCCCACCCCAACGTTGTCTTCGCGTTCAACAACGTGATGATCGACACATATACCCCGCCAGAACACGGAAAGGTGCATAAGCCCACCAATACCCCAACACCCACAGTAGCCGGTACAGTAGCCTTCTTGAGCAGTTCATTCGTCTTCTGGCCGGCAATCATTGGCATGTGCAGCTTGATTGGGAAACGCGGAAAGAAATACTCGATCAGGTTGATCCCCCCCAATCCGATCAGGATCCAGCTCCCTGCGCGCGCCACAAAGTGGGGATCACTCGAGAGGCGCACCGCCCGCAAGATTCCAAGCCCGATGGCGAAATATACTAAAAAGATCATCCCGATGTACACAAAACCAAGTTGAAGGATGCGCTGGCGCGACTGACGAATAGTAAAGAGAAATGCCAGCAGAAGCAGGATCACCGCGAAGGCACATGGGTTGACTGAATCGACGAGTCCGGTGATGATCACGGCCGGGAGAAGCTGGTTGAGGTTCGCAAGTCCGATTGGTAAGGATCCCTGCGAAGCCAGCGCCTCAGGGAGAGCTTTCTCAAAGGGTGTCTCGATGTCAAATGTCATGACGTCGCCCGCCCAAGCCCACAGGCGGTATTCCGTCGGCTCGCCGTGCATCTCCGGCTGCCAGATCACGAACCGCCACGGGAGATCCACACTTTCCAGGACCTGCTCGATCAGATCCGGAGGCACATGTCCTAAGATGACAAGCTCGCCCTCCGGGAGGGGAACAAAGGCATAAAGAGAATCTGCGATCGAGCGCGGTAGTTCGATGCTGTCTGCCATCTCCAGCAGACGTGTCCGCTCCGCAGGCACTGTATAATCGTGGATCTCGACCTCAGCCGAGATGCCTCCAGCGCGCAGGGTGGGAATCATAACCTCCTCAACATACGGCCAGCAATCCGCGCAGCCTGCGCTGAAGTAGATGTGGACCTTGTCGCGCGAGTCATCGCTTGCAAAGCTGGATATCGGTGAGCCGATAACCGGGACCAACCCTACAAGAGCCCCAATTACGACCAGGGGCAATCTCGACCTCAGGGTATCTCGGATACCTGCCATACAAAGACTCTTTCTGGGACATCAACATCGCGAATCGTTAGGATCAATTCTCTTGCACCAACCACTAACGAAGTTCCATCCGGGGTGTACATTGAAAAGCTCAGAAGGCCGCGCACATGGTGACCGCTTCCCCCGGTCCAGGATTCGGCGTCTAGGCTCAAACCGAGGTCTGTCGTCAAGGTAGACAGTCGAGCTAGATCCATTGAGAGGTCAACCGAATGCGTGTTCATGGATACCTCGAAGAGAAGAACCCTTTCCGATTCATCATTCGTGTCCAATGGTGTGACGGCCACCTCTACCGCACCCTGGCGATCCACACGTGATACATCTTGGGATGGTGGCAGTGAGAGGACTTGCGTGGATAACTCATCTCCCACGATTGACTCCCCTTTTCGACCTGCAACGGAGGAGCGACTGCATCCGCTTAGTACCCATCCAGCGGCGAAGATAAGAACGAGCACAAACAATCGTGGAATACTCAAGCAACTTGTGGAGATCACATTGTTATGGGTTGACCCTATCGATATTCTCATGCAGCCTCCGCAGTGAACAGGGACAGCCGTTGAGCCTTGCGCCGTGCGCGGATTAATAGCGCCAGCATCACAAGGATGCCAAGGATCGTAGTCCCCAGGCCTACGAGCATGAAGGCAAGCCTATACTCGGCCAGGAACGTCGCCGCGGCTGTAAGTCCAACCAAAGGGAGCACGTCGGTCACATGATGGGCGCAGCAAGCGACCATCGCCGTGGCCGATACTCCGCCTCCAGCTCCCGTAAGTGCCCCACTCGGGCCGACTTCAGCAATGGGGATGAAGAGGCGCTTCTTTAAGATGACGTACAACGCCACCTGGATCCCGAATCCCAGAATGATGGGGAGCACGATCCAGCGATCTTCCCAGAACAACTCCAGAGCATGGGAAGGGCTTTCAGCAAGGGAGACGATACCGAAATAGATTCCGGCCAGCACAAGTGCTCCTATAAAACCAGCAGCTGTTGGTATCCAAAAACGTTTATTCGATGACATGGCGCGATAATCCTCCGTGGTGAAGGGTCTGTCTAATCGTATGGGAAGCTCCCGATGGGGGAAAGGGCCAAATGGCGTAACACAAGAAAAACGTGACTATTGTCCCATCGTGACACAGCGATCACATGATTCAAGGATTTGGAGCCAACAGTTTCCTGGAATGACGAAACTTCTAATTCAACTAATTTCTGCTAGAAATGTACGCTCACCTGCCTTGCTCATAACTTTTTCTGGATTCAAGCCAGGATGCTGATTAGTCCATTAGCGTTTAGGTGGTGGTCCCAATATAGATCTTACCGCTCTCGATCGACATAATAAGCTTCTCAAGCGGGGCTGGTGGAGGCCCGGAGATGACGGAACCATCGAGGGGGTTGTAGAATCCCGCATGACAAGGACATTCGATCATATCACTTACTGGATTCCATTTCACGATGCATGCAAAGTGCGTGCAGACAGCGTTGTAGGCTACCAATCCTTTTTTCTCTGTGTTAATGATCATCGCAGGGTATCGACCGAACCGCACAGTCTTTGAGCTTCCGATTGGGATGGATCCCTCGTCACCGACGGAGATGGGCCCAGAGGGCACTTCTTCCAGACTCGAGGGCCAAAAAAAGGCCAGGATCGGACCGAGTATCGCCAATAATCCCGATGTGGCGAGAAGGTGGTGGATGGCTTTCAGAAATCCTCTTCTGGGTAGATGGGAAGCATTGTCCATCAGTGTAGCTTTCTACATCAACCTGCGGGTGAGGTACATAAAACTTTAATGACTTGCGAACACTACAAGGGGATCCTCGTGATGATCCCTCATCGTGCCTCAACTGAACGACCCTGTCGACAATGTCTCGTTCTGTTGGAGTCCAGGTCCTATGTACTGCAGGGCAATGTGTGATTTCCTTCACTTTAACTGATTATGTGACGGCACATAAGCGCTAAATGGCCCATCCGTATTCTTGCGCTCAGTTCCCAACGTCTAGTTTGAAGTGGCCTTCGCGAAATAAGTTCTGAGCATCCCGCAAAATCCATGGCTGGAAGGCCTGCGCCGTTGTGCCCTTAGCTACCAGCGCCAAAGTGCTCTTCAAGAAGAGCGAGCTCGCTGCCAGAATGTGTGTACATAACAAGCTCCTCGCCTATTCCTATGAGTGAAGGTTAATAAGGTGAAGTCTGATGCGTAACGCTATCGCTTTAGCAAAGATATTCGGTATCGAAATCCGTGTCGATCTGACCTGGATGCTTGCCTTTGGAGCGATCCTCTGGTCACTGGGCAGCTACTACTTTCCCTCTACCTATCCCGAACTGAGCACAATTGATGTCTGGACTTTGGCAATTGCCGTTACGACATTCCTTTACGTTTCGATCGCCGCTCACGAACTTGGCCATAGTCTTGTCTCTACTCGCCTCGGTGTTCCTGTTACCGCCATAACCCTCTTCATTTTTGGGGGCTTAGCGCAGATGGCACGTGAGCCTCGGCGAGCAAGGGATGAATTTTTCATCGCCATTGCCGGACCTGTCGTCAGTCTTTTGTTAGCCCTCGGATTTGGCGCGTTAAGCTGGGCAGGTCCAGACGCGGTGGGCTTGAAGCTTGCCGCCTTCGGACGCTGGATGGGCATAGCGAATCTCTCGCTCATGCTCTTCAATCTCATTCCGGGATTCCCACTTGATGGCGGGCGTGTCCTGCGAGCATTTTTGTGGGGCATGACCGGCAACTTCGAGCGATCAACGAAAATAGCTGGCTTCTTTGGACAAGTTGCGGCCTTTGGTCTGATGGGCTGGGGAGCACTACAGATCTTGAACGGTCACCTGGCAAACGGCTTCTGGATCGTGCTAGTCGGGTGGTTCCTACAAAACGCGTCCGTCCAGAGCGCAGCGAATGCCGCGCTGAAAGCCGGATTGTCCGGCTTAAAGGTGCGGGAGATCATGCGAAACGACGGACCTGCGGTGCCACCGTCAATGACATTGGAACGGTTGTTGAATGAGATTGCTATCCCCTCCGGCAGGGAGTGGTTCCCTGTGTCCGGCGGAACCCAAGTCACTGGTGTGATCACATTGAAAGAGATCAAAGCTATCAAGCAGGAGTATCGGGGTGCTACCACAGTGGGTATGGCAATGAAGTCACTTCATGAGCTTCCTGCCGTCCACCCGGATGAGGGCGTCTATGAGGCGTTCGAGCAGATGGTCATGGACAACCTTAGTCAACTACATGTTTCAGAAAACGGAAATTGGATGGGCGTAGTGACACGAGAAAGTATTCTCGCTACCTGGAGGCTCCGATCCAAGCTAGGCGGAGCGTGATGCATCTGAATCTGAACTATCGAGTGCAACCAAAAAGACCTCAAATGGGCCTCGACTGCACACTCAGAAGGACATATTAAAAACTTTCAGCAGAAGGGAGAAAATGATGAAACCGCTCCGATTTTGGCCATTAGCCTGGACCCTTGCGTTCTCAACAGCGATCATCTTCAGCCTTGACGTGCTCTTAGGGCTTCTGCTTCCCAACTGGTGATTGATGCAAAGGTTTTGGGAGATGATCCTACCTGACTTTACATTCATCAGTTGGAGCTCGTTTCTCTTAGGATTGATCGAAAGCTTTCTGGGCGGATGGCTCACTGCACTGATCGTAGTTCCGCTTTACAACTTTTTCGTCGGACGTAGTTCTCCAATCGAAGGATGAACGATCGCTGGCGACATCAGTCCGCTAAGGAGCCGGGAAGTGAGACCTCACGTTTTGCGCGCGCATTCAAGGAGAAAGGTTTCGCTCAATGAAATGAAGGGTGTATTCAATTCAGCTTGACGGATTGCACAACGGATTAATCCGGGCATACATAAACGGATGCGATTTTGACAAGCAAGTTGGCGAGAACTCGTAAGCCGCCTCTGGTGAAAATCTGATCCCGTTAAAATTTCTATCGACGAGAGTGCTAGAGGCTAGCTGATGGCGGTGATGAGTGAGATTGCTACATAGCAGAAGATGACAGAGAACCGCCTAATCGCTATGATTGAAGCAAAGGATTCAAACCATGGGTGAAGACAGTGGAAGCAACATCCACAGGCGCCAATTCCTGAGTCTGGTCACGAATGCCATCATGGCTCTCATAGCCGCAGCGTATACCATTCCTGCGTTTGCCTACATCCTCGGACCCTCCCTGCGCCAGGAAGCTGAACAATGGATAACTTTAGGCTCGGTCGACAAAGTCCCGCTGGGCACACCTACATTGTTCAAGACCAGGATTCAAAAACAGACTGGATGGATCACGTCAGAGGAAGACCTATCCGTTTACATTCTCACACAGAACGGGCGAGATTTCGTCGCTATGTCGAACATCTGCACCCATCTGGGCTGCCGAATCCGTTGGATTTCGGATCGTAAGCAATTCTTCTGTCCTTGTCACAACGGTGTCTTTGATCAACACGGCAATGTGGTGTCTGGACCGCCTCCACGTCCGCTCGATCACTACCCAATCAAGGTCGAGCAAAATCACATCTCCATCCTGGTAGGTTAGCCGCATCCAATCCGTGTCTTCGGAGTGAACAAAGGAAAGTTCTCCATATGAAGGGCATACGACGGTTCAGGTCACCTGCCCTCCCGACCACCCAACCGGGGAGGGTCGCTAGACTTGTCCTCTCACTAGAGAGGTCGGTTAAAGGCTGGTTGTTCCAATGCGGCATGTGCGGGAACTGCATTCTTCAGGAGACGGCCTACATTTGCCCAATGCTGTGTCCTAAGGGCCTTCGTAATGGTCCATGTGGTAGTGGGGCAACGGATCACTGTTGCGTTGATCCGGACCGACCTTGCATATGGCATCTGATTTACCATCGCGCTGAAGCAGCTGGACAGCTTGACAGACTTTTAGAGGTTCAAGCTCCCTTGGATTGGGATAAGGCCGGACACTCGACATGGATAGATGCAGTCAAGATTGCACGAGGCCGCCATTTGATCTCTCTGATAAGGATGTTGTTCGACGATAAGTGGGGGGAGGACGTGTTGCAACTTTTCCATGACTTGCGACAATCGGAATGGTGGAAAGGAGACAATAAGTAACACCAGCCTGCATCGATGAAACCGGTCTCCAAGCTACAGGCTGCTCTCGCGAATGACAAATTCGTAATCACTTCAGAGATTGTCCCACCTGCTGGCGTAATAACCTCTACCTTCGCTGAGAACGCACATCGACTGAATGATTTTGTTCATGCCATCAACATCGCTGCATACCCGATAGCAACTGCTCGCATGTCCAGTATGGCTTGCTGCAAGCTCCTGAAGGACATGGGAATTGAACCTATCCTACAGATAACTGCACGCGATCAAAACCGGCTCAATCTCCAATCCGAAGTACTTGGAGCAACATCACGAAATATCCAAAACATTCTTTGTTTAACCGGAGATGCTCCCACGGCTGGGCGGGCGCCATTTCAGGGGTTGCCATTCGATCTTGATTCTACGCAAATGCTATGGATCCTGCGAAGATTGCGCGACGAGGGACGATTTTTAGATCGTCGTGAAGTGATCTTTCGTCCACAACTTTTCCTGGGTGCGGCAGGCTCCCCCAACGACCCCAACCCAGTACATGAAGCGCTCCGCATCGAGAAGAAGGTCAATGCAGGTGCACAGTTTATTCAGACTCAGCTGGACTATGAGCTGTCAAACCTGGAACGCTGGCTAGAGGCACTTGATACGCGTGGTCTACTCTTAAAGGTTTATATCCTCATCGGCATAGCGCCGTTACGTTCACTTGATCATGCCCATTACATAAGAGAGCACATCCCTGACGTGACGATACCATCCAATGTCATCGAGATGCTGGAGAGGAGTTCCAACCTAGAGAGTACAGGCTTCGAAATCGCCCGAGAGCTGATAAAAAAAGTTCGGGGTTTACCGGGCGTCTCAGGCGTTCACTTGATAAGCTCGAATGCGCATGCATTCCTTACTCAGTTGTTTGAGGATGCTAGTCTCGATTTCAAAACACCGAGTTAGTCAATCTCCGCCCCTGATGAATGGATGTGTTCTCCTCCCACGCGATATTTGATTTGGTCCTGACAATCCTTCATTCTATGACTCACCAGCATTACATTTTAGAACCACCCCGTTCGCTGTAGAAGGATACGAGCATAATCGCCTATCTAAGCACCCGCCAAAAGCGGCCTATCTCTTCCTCCCTCTTTTCTTAAAATTCATGAAAACGAAGTAGGGAGGTAAGAAATATGTCCGCCGTTATGACTCGTGCAGGTAGTGTCGTTCAGGATCCGCCTTTTGTGCAGAGGATATTGAGTGATCGGCGCGCAGGTTGGTTGTGGTTGCTGCCTCGATTATGGCTCGGTTATCGCTGGATCGACGCCGCGCTTCACAAGGTCGACAATCCATCGTGGGTAGCCGGTGGGGAAGCGCTAAAAGGCTATTGGCTAAACGCTGTGTCCGTCCCTGAGGCGGGTCGACCTCCGATCGCCTTCGACTGGTATCGAGCTTTTATCCAGACCCTGATTGATGCTCAGGCCTATTCGTGGTTTGCCAAGGTGGTAGCCTATGGAGAACTCATCGTTGGTATTGCACTCATCCTTGGTGCATTCACTGGGATTGCGGCTTTCTTTGGCGCCTTGATGAACTGGAACTTCATGATGGCAGGATCTGCCAGCACCAACCCTGTATTGTTCATCATCGCCCTGGGGTTGATCTTTGCCTGGAAGGTCTCAGGTTACATCGGTTTGGATTATTTCCTTCTTCCGTGGATCGGCACGCCCTGGCAGTCCAGAATTACCCGGAAGAAAGAACCTGCCCAACCAGCGCTTGATTGATTCATCACCCTCAACCGCCGATTGAAAAGCACGTTTTAGTTTTGGGAACTATGTCCCATGCGTGGGATCGGTTCAAAGATCGATCCCTCTTTAGGCAATGTTTTCGGACAGGAGAGCGTGAGGATGATGAAAGCCATTGATCCAGTATGCGGCATGGAGGTCGAGAGCTCCACTGCGTTATGGAAAACCGAACTCAGGAATACAACTCAGTACTTCTGCAGCCCCGTCTGCAAACGAACGTTCGATGAGAATATCGACAAGGTTCTCGATATCGAATTCCATCAACGTTCCCATCCCGGCGAGGAATCGAACTAAGGTGTGCGATGCAATGACATCTAAGCGGGAAAGTTCTATAAGGAAGAACACGGAGGAATAGTGATGAGGGACGAAGCAGAATGTTATGAGGATGAGTTTCAAAAGAGTGTATCAAGCGAGGAACGAACTGTTGTTATTGATGTGCTGCTCACCATCAGGGGCATGGGATGTCCGAACTGCGCCAAACGTATTCGCAATAGCCTATTGCGTCTGACGGGTGTGATTGGTGCAGAGGTTGATCATCTGTCCGGATTGGCGCTCGTGCGTTTTAACCCTACGATAGTGAGGCAGGATCAGCTGACGCTGGCAGTCGAGGCCGCGGGTGGCGATGGCAGGCACGAGTATGCAGCAAAATTCCTTCTGTAGAACCTATGGTTAAAAAGCTGCAAAGAGTACGATCCTGGTATGGGTTATCTGGCGAAATCAGTGTGGAAAATCGACTATGGCATCTTGTCAAGGTAGGTCCAGTTCCACTCCCGCACCCCCCGCTGGTCAACCTGGTTCTCAGGAAGGGCCTCCCTCACGAGGAGCGCCTCAGACTGAGCTTCCTGCATGAGTTCGGCCACCTGCAAACGTTTCCTCTTGCATTTCTCCTAGCCGGGCTACTTCTCGTATCCGGTCACAGGAGGCACCGAGGGCTTCGAGCACTGCTTAAACATATCGTTGCTGGAGCCATAGCACATGAAGCCGTCTGGGAACTTTCCAGTGAGGCCTATGCAATTGCCATGGCAGGGCTCGAATATCGGCGGATATACCGCAGATACCCCAATCGCCTTGGGCGCTTCTTCTTCTGGGGAGGGAGGGCCACATTAGCAACTTTTGCCAGTCTTTGGTTCCGTCATTCAGGCAAACCCAACTCGGGATCCCTGGCGCCACCATCTGTGGTGTGATCAACTTCGATGTCATCACAGTGCAAAGGGAGATCCCAGTTCGGTCCCGATTGGACAATGCTGCTTAAGCCCTCGTGTTGGGGCAGGCGTTCTGTCGCTGGGGGAACTTCGTTAATCAATAGCTCAATGGTTCACCGACAGGTGGGCCCTTTCGGGAGTAATATTACCCTATACCACATTGACAGAAAAAAGAACCGACGAGCGCAACCTTTAGGATGGAGCTTTGCCGCTTGATGATGAACCTACGACGCGATCGTTCAGAAATCCTCCCTGCATTGCGATGGTTGGGTTTTACACTCGCCATCGTCGCTGGCTTTGCGCTCTGGTGGCGATTTTTACTCTCCCCCCAATCATTCCCTGTTCCTAATCCAACACAGACTCCGACCCAACAACCTATACGCTCATCACCTGAACCAAGCGTTCCTGTCCCATCGACCGGCACATCCTCCGGCAGTTTGGGACTGGCCGTCCGTGTGGGTTCACTGGCTCCGGATTTTACGTTGCCCGATCTAGAGAAAGGTCCCCTTTCTTTGAACATGTTCCAGGGAAGCGTTGTATTGATAAATTTTTGGACGACGTGGTGCCCCCCTTGCAGGGCAGAAATGCCTGCTCTCCAAGAAGCGTATGAAAAATACCAAGATCAAGGCTTCACCGTGCTGGCTGTTAATTGGACTCAAGTGGATGATCCCGAACAAGTCGAGCCATTCGTACGTGAATTCGGGTTGACTTTTCCCATCTTACTTGATGAGAACGGTGAGGTATCCGAAAGGCTTTATAACCTCCTCGGCCTGCCCACCAGTGTATTTATTGGTCGAGACGGCATGGTGCGTGAGATCTTCATCGGGCCGCTCCAGCTTGAGAGCCTCGAAGCCAGAATTCAATCTTTGTTGGAGGAACCAGTATGAACTCTTCATCCCCCATGCCTGCGCCCAAGGCCTCCCGCCTGGCGACACTTGGACATGCGCTCTTCTTTGTGGGAGGCTTTTCTCTGGTTTTTGTCCTCGGATGGGGTGGCGGAGCGACACTGATTGGGCAAATCTTCAGTCAATACAAGAGCCTGATCGGGAGGGTTGGGGGATTTGTTGTGATCCTCTTTGGGTTCGTCACGCTTGGTGTACTGCGCGTACCATGGCTCCTGGCGGATACTCGTCCACAGATGCGACGCCTGGGGGCGAGTCGCTTGGTCAACTCTGGACTTTTTGGTGTGCTCTTCGCTGCAGGTTGGACACCCTGTGTGGGCGCGACGCTAGGTGCCATTCTCACCCTCGGTTTCAGCCAAGAGACCGCGGGCCAGGCCATGGTCCTTTCATCGGGCTATGCGCTGGGTTTGGGCTTGCCTTTCCTGGGGTTAGCAATCCTTCTGGAGAGGGCATTGATTATTGTACGCCGGATGCACAAGTATGTACGCGTATTTCAATGGATCAGCGGTCTATTCCTGATCGTGATTGGAATCCTCATGGTCACGGACCGCATCACGCTCATCGCCATATGGGCTCAAAGCAACGGCCTATTCCTTGATCTGCCTCTAGGCGGCGCATCGGTTCCAACCTATTTAGCCGCTGTGGCAGCGGGTGCGATCTCTTTCTTCAGTCCGTGCGTACTTCCTCTTGTGCCAGCCTATCTGGGCTATCTTAGCGGCCAGGGTGCGCTCACCAGTACGAGAGCGGCCTGAGAGCATCGGAGTACAGGATCATGATAGACGCCAATATGCCTTGCCCGCACACTCAACCAAAGGCGCGATAGGCCATAGGGCGCGTTGATCCTTGGCTGCATGCCCGGTATTCTCTTCCCATGTCCTCCCCGGAAAATACTCCCCCTGAGATTAAGAAGAAACTCGTTTTCCAGGAGGGGCGCGGATTCCAACAGCTCATCCGAAAGCGGCTAAAGCCTTTTCAGAGTGTATCCTGGCGTCGGCTCACCACCCTGCATGCCAAGCTCTACACAGCAGGATTGCTCGCCATTGGCGGCCTGATCTTATTCGCGGTCAAAAAAAGTTCAGATATTCAGATGGGCGCTGCTTCAGGCACGGAACTATCAAACACCGCTAGCGTAGCCTCACCGGCGCTGAACGAGCAGCTGGATATGGGTCTCCTGCCTCTCTACCAATCTCTACCAGATGAGAACGGCGGAATTCGACGCCGTTCAGATCTCCATACCATCATCCCCGATCGGCCGCGATTGGATGTGGTGAAGTACACCGTTGAGGCAGGGGATTCTCTCTTCGGGATCGCTGATAAATACGGCTTAAGGCCCGAAACGATCTTATGGGGAAATTACGATGTCCTCCAGGACGACCCGCACAGCCTCCGCCCAGGACTAGAGCTGAACATTCTTCCAGTCGATGGCACCTATTATGAGTGGCATGATGAGGACGGTCTTAACGCAGTGGCCTCTTTCTTCGGCGTCGACCCTCAAGAGATCATCGACTGGCCTGGTAACAACCTGACACCCCACCTCGACCCATCCAATCCAAACATCGAGCCTGGAACTCAGTTAGTCATCCCAGGAGGAAAGCGGGAGTTCGTCAGTTGGCAAGCGCCCCGTATTACCCGTGGTAACCCAGCTGTGGCCAAGATCGCTGGACCCGGTGCGTGTGGCTCAATCTATGATGGTCCGGTTGGCGAGGGGTTTTTCGTATGGCCCACATCGGCTACTTACCTATCGGGGAATAGCTATTCAAGTTTTCACCCTGGGATTGACATCGCCGGCAGCACGGGTAATGCCATTTTCGCGTCTGCGAGTGGCGTAGTAGTCTATGCCGGCTGGAATAACTACGGCTATGGTTACATGGTCGTGATCGACCATGGGGACGGTTGGCAGACCTTATACGCCCACATGAGCCAAGTCAATGTGGTATGCGGACAGGCTGCCTTTCAAGGTGGGGTGATCGGAGGCATCGGTTCATCGGGGAATTCCACCGGGTCCCACCTGCACTTCGAGATGCAGCACGACGCCTACGGCAAAGTTAATCCCTACGACCTCGTGTCCCCATAGCCACCTACCTTGCAGAAGAGACTACTTGGTTGTGAGCCAGGGATCGTATCGTTTTTCGTAATGGGCCGGCAACACTTCAAAGCCTTACAATCTCATGCTGGAAAATTTACCGTCGAGTTCATGCTTGGCCAAGAATAAGGTCTGTATGGCATTAGGAAGATTTCGTTTGACATTAATCACGGTATCAGCTCTTTTGTTTACGAGTTGCCAGGTTGTCCAAGATGTGATCCCCACTGCGTCCCCAATTCCAATCCTTACGTCGACGGCGACCATCCCACCGACGAGCACCAAAACGCAGTCCCCCGTACTGCAGCTTGTTGGCCCCGATCTCGTAGAAGATGGTCGCGAAATCTACCAGCAGACCTGTGCCAGTTGTCACGGCTCTGAAGGAGTGGGTTACGCCAATGAAATCGATGCACCTGCGTTGGATGCCAGCGAACACGCCTTCGAGCACCCTGATCAGCAGATTCACGATTGGATCACAAACGGCAAGTTGGGACTCGGACGCCAGATGCCGGGCTTTGGCGATGCTCTCGATGATCGGGAGATCCACGCAGTTATCGCCTATCTTCATACCTTATGGACGACAAAGCAGCTGGAGATACAGCAGGATTTGTCGGCCCGCTGGCCGGCGACACCGGAACCGACATGGACACCACGACCATGAGTCAGGATGTGGCTCATTGGGTTTCTAAGGAATCTGGGGGATAACTGTACCCTGCTTAGTAGTGCTTGTCCTGCCCATCAGGAACCCTCCTGCGCGCTGCTCACATTTCGAGTGGACAAGTTGTGCAACCCCCACATCGAACCTAAGAGAACAAGCAGGCCGAGGATTTGAGCCGCACGGAACGCACCAAAGATGATGATACTATCGCCACGAAAGGCCTCCAAGAATATATGACTGGCTGCGGCGACAGCGATCCAAGCGAAAAATAAGATCCCTGGTGGGAGTTTCACCCGCTTAATTCTCCACACGGCGAAGAAGACCACCACACCGAGCAATATCTCATAAATCTGTGAAGGGTGCCGGCGGGCTCCCCAGAGCTCTATCGACCACGGGACCTCACTGGCAGCACCAAAGGCGTCCCCGCTCGCGAGATTTGCAAACCCGATGGCGACCGACATCACTGCGAATGATGGTGTGAGCGCATCCAGGGTGGGCCACAACCCCAATCCCTTTCGTTGTCCGTAGATCCAAGCAACAAAGAGTCCGGTGAGCGCTCCCTCGAGAGGTGCAAGCGTGCTGAGATTGAGGGAGAGCAAGCTAAGTGGCGCTCCAAGATACACATCGAGGTAACGCAGGGCATACCATAGACGTGCGCTCAAAATGCCAGCCACCAAACCCAAGAACACCATGTTACTCAGGGTGCCTGCAGAGACCTCATGTTTGGGAGCCACCCGATCGATGAGCCAGATGCTGATCCATACACCTACCAGTAAGAAAAGCCCCGGAAGCTGAACAGCCAGCGGCCCTAGTTGCAATATGGGGAACATCAGGCCCCGCCCTCCAGAATCTCTTCCACGGCCGTCTGTATCGTCGTCTCGCTCATAGGTCCGCCGATCACGACCTTCTGTATAACGCCTTCGCGGTCTACAAAATAGGTGGAGGGCAAGGCGCGCAACTGGTATTGCCTGGACACGCTTCCAGTTCGATCCAAAGGCACAGGGAAGGTGAGGCCGTATTGCTGGACGAAAGCTGCTGCATCCCGTTCCCGATCCTGATAGGTCGTATTGACCGCCAGAACTTCCAACCCGCGATCCCGGTTGCGTTCGTAAACGGCCTGAATGGCAGGCATCTCTGCCCGGCATGGCGGACACCAGGACGCCCACAGGTTGATGATGACGGCTTTCCCGCGCAGCTCGGAAAGCGATATCTCACCACCTTCAAGAAGATCCAGCGTGAATTCCGGTGCAGCGAAACCCACCCCAGGACTCGATATGAGCCCGCTCGTCGAAGTGGCTGCTGGCACGGATGAAACCCAGATCCAGAGCACCCCGATCACCAGCACACCTGCCATCAACGATACCCACCGTGACCGCATGCTCATGAGGTTGAGCCATCGTTCCATCAGCGCGTCCCCCACGAGATCATTCGACACTGAAATGACCTTTTAAAAAGAGTGAATCATGCTTCAAGTACTTCAACGATTGTTCCTCCAGGCATCGTCACCGTGACGTCGCCGGGATCATAGGGCACGATCGGAGTGAGCCACCGAAAGATCCATTTCGCATCCTCAGGTCGTGCATTAACACACCCTCTCGATCTGGGTACACCGAAATCGTTGTGCCAAAACGTCGAGTGGATCGCCACCCCGTTCCCGACGAATAACGAGGTCCACCCCACCCCGGGGAGGTCCCAACCACCCCCCGTGGTGCCGCCGACCATGTGAATGGAAATTGCTTTGCGCCATACCGGGTGCGGACCCTTTGGCGTCGACCACTCATCGGATGGATTCCCCTCGACATCAAATTTAACGCCCGTTGACACCCGACAAAAAAACACTTCACGATCCTCTTCAAAACATGAGAGACTCTGCCGCTGGATGTTTACCACGACACGTTTGTCTTCCACTTCTGCAGAAAGTGGTGATACATCATCCTCTGTCAGGGGGTGGAACGCCGCTGCGTCTGCCCAAAGTTTATCCCCAAAACCATAGCGCTCATTAACCCGGTACAAGAGGCGTCCATCGCCTTCTTCGCGGACATCATCCACCCACAGAATCTGGCTGTAATACAATCGAGGGTTGGAGCTGTTAATCAGCCACGGGGCGCGCGCCGGCGGATTTGCGAGCGTGACCTCCACCCAAGGCACGGTGACCTCGGTCCACATTCCAGGACCTATCGATGTCTCCGGGATCGACTCGATCGGACGATTGGGAAGCTCTAAAACTGGCTGGAGCGCCGGAGCGTAGATGAAGCCATCAGCCGATTCCACCCACCGTTGGTTGATGCGGCTGGAGTGGAGCCCCACAACCTCCCGATACCAGGGGATGACGGCATCCTGCATCAGGGTGTCCACCGTCAGACTCCCAGAATCAGGTCGGGTCTTCACTTCTACACGCGGTTCCACGACCCTTCCTAGATGCTCCCCCACAGGGAAGTCATAGATGGAGCCGGCCTCCGCTCGCCTCGCCAGATACATGCCTGCGAGGTAGGTGCCTTTGAATTTCAAGAAATCACGCCGGGAGAGTTGTCTCATCCGTTATAAACGCAGATCCCACATTAATAGATACCCTTCCTCCTTGAATAAGGTATCAGGAAGATTGGTTTTTGCCATGCGCCAAATAGCCCAAAACGAACGCGGCGTATCAGCCCAAGAGCAATATGTGATGCACAACAAGCGCAGGTGTTATCACAATCCGGCCATACACGAAGTTCAAACGCGGCAACAGGCCGGTTATAGTGCTCCAACCCAGCCGGGAGCAGAAATCCAATCTAACGCGGGTAAAGACAGGCCAAAATGCGCATCGAGATTTCCACGCCTGTGTCTCTATAATGATCTCACTAGGATGCCACAAAGGTTGACCAAGTAGGCGAAATGACAATGCATCGGTTCACACCAATTGTTCTAGCCTTATCTTTTGCTATACTAGCGGGCTTGAGTCAATCCCCCTTCCGAGTGGAAGCCGGTGCGCCTCAAGCGGATTCCCAGGACCTCATCTGCCCGACCAGGTTGATGCTGCGCCACCCGGAACGCTGCCCCCAAACCGGACCTGGAGCGAAAGTGCTTGAGCTCGCGCGCCTAGGTTTGTATCCGGAGAGACCCCTGCCAACGATCCCCATTGATGCATCCATGAGTTACTTTCCGTTTGGTTATCTCCGTGCAAGTAACAGGAACGTACCAATCTACCCGACAGCCGAGGCCGCCCGTCGAGGAAGGAACGCCTCAAGCAGGATTAGTCCCGGTTTTGTTTTTCTCTCTTATGTGAACTCCAGAAACCCCACAGAGTCGGGCAATGTGTACCGATCCCAACAGGGTTACGTCAGGGGCAATTCTGTCTCGCAGGTCACGCCGTCCTACCATAAGGGATTAGCCTTCACACGGACCCCAGAGCGACCATTTGGGTGGATCAACTCCGGTGGAAGCTGCCCGCAACGAACGCCGGGCGGAACGGCAGATTACGTCGACCGTTGTTTCATGCGCTACGAAGTGGTGCAGATCTACCTTGAACAGGTGGTTGATGGGGAGACGTGGTACCTGATCGGCCCAGATGAATGGCTTCAGGCACAATTCATCGCCATGGTTGAGCCGGATACCCAGCGTCCTGACGGCGTCGACGGCGAGCGCTGGATCTCGGTCAATCTCGATGAGCAAACGATCACTGCTTACGAAGACGGTCAACTCGTGTATGCGACCGTTGGATCCACCGGTCGCTACGGGGTCTGGACCCAGCCGGGGACCTTTCAGGTTTGGGCAAAACTCGAACGAGACAATATGACCGGCGGGGTCGATGAGGGTTTCTATTACCTGGAGGATGTGCCCTGGGTGTTGTATTTTGATCAAGCACGCGCGTTACACGGTACCTATTGGCACAATCAGTTCGGGAAACCCAACTCACGCGGTTGTGTCAACTTATCTATCACGGACGCCCGCTGGTTTTTCGAGTTCGCGCAAGAAGGGACGTGGGTGCATGTGTGGGATCCCTCCGGTGAGACGCCCACCGATCCCGCACTATACGGAGCGGGCGGGGCATGACACACCGCTCCGGTTCATCGCTGTGCGATATGGGCTGGGGTCTTTCTGCCACAGGGCTGATCCCTGTTCGAAATTCTGAACTCAAGCCCGCTTGTTCTGTAGAAATCCTAAATCCATAGGATGGTCTAGTGCTTGGAAAATTCCTTGACAACGACCTTTGGTTATGAATTCGCGTCGCAAAACCGCCGACGATATGTCGATCCCAGAGCTGGAGGCTCTCCTAGCTCGAAAGAAGCAGGAGGCGCGGAGAGCGCGCCTGCTCCGTTTTCAACGCAGTGGTCGTATTGTAGCGTCCGAGACGACCAACTTGGAGGACCCATCCCACACCTCCAAGAGCAGAGAACAGAGCCAGACAAGTCAGCCGAAGAAGCGCAAAATAGACCGGACTGGTTTCCAAGTAGGGGGTCTAGCCAAACGCGTTCTTCTTCTGCTCGAAATCAGCGCCGCACTAGGCTTCATCTTCATCGTTTTGAGTGGTTTTCAAGTCCTGAGAGGATTGAATCGTGAGACGGCTGAACTACTCGCCGGTCCGACACCTGCCCCGACCCCACTCATCCGCGCAGTGGTTCTGCCCTCCGGTCACACGCCACCAACATCGCCCGGTGGAGCGCGATTTAACGAGGAAGAAATTCCGCGCCATCTTCGTCCAATTGCTCAGTCATACGCGTCCATCCCGATCCCCACTCCCGGCCCTGAGCAGGCCAGAAGCATCTCCATCCCGGCATTATGGGATTTCCCCGCACCCGTCGTGCAGGGAGACGGTTGGGAGCAGCTAAAGAAGGGCGTCGCCCAGCATATCGGGAGCGCAAACCCAGGCGAGGTTGGGAACATGGTTCTTTCCGCCCACAACGACATCTATGGCGAACTTTTCCGGGATCTTGACCGGCTAAAACCTGGAGACGAGATCCGGATTTTCACAGCGACGAACGAGTACCTTTATCGTGTTACAGGAACGCGTATCGTCGAGCCGACGGAAGTCAGCGTTATGGACCCAACGGCAAGACCAACGGTAACGCTTATCTCGTGCTATCCCTATCTCGTCGATACACTGCGAATTGTCGTGTTCGGCGAATTATCGAACATGTAAATCCGATATGATTATCGCTGGATAGGAACGACAAATCTATCCTGGGGCAAAGGTGTTATTCCTGTCAATGATCCTCTCCTCTAAAATCCTGGGCATCTGATGACTGAGGACATCATGAGGTTGATATGACAGAGAATGATAATGAGTTTGAAACCCTGGCCATCCATGCCGGTCAGCCCCCAGACCCCGCTACGGGAGCTGTCATGTCATGGTGCCGATCTACCAGACCTCCACATACCGACAGGAGCAGGTGGGAAAGCACCTGGGGTACGAATATTCCCGCACAGGCAATCCCACTCGCCGAGCCCTCGAACAATGTCTGTCGACCTTGGAGGGAGGCGTTCAAGGGCTGGCATTCGCATCAGGGATGGCCGCGATCGATGCCGTGCTTAAACGACCTCGGCGGTGCTTACAGTTCTCCCGACGATGTAGTTGTAAGGCAGCACAAAAATGATCGGCAGGAAGATGCTGTAACCCACAATCCACAATAAGCCAAGAAGGAACCCGCCGAAAGTTAATGGCCAAACGAAACCGGGGAGAAGTGGCATCCAGACTTGGTACATCGTCCACCCCAGGAATACATCTCCGGCAATGCAGATCACGTAGCTGGTCACAAACATGACTAGCAACCCAACAATTGTTCCTCGAAAACTTAAAGTCTTCATCGTCCTTCCTTCTCTCTGAGAGACACCCCTACACATGGTCCAATGATCGATTCGAGCGGTATGCGCGCGTCGGGGTGACCTATGCGGTCCTTCATAGATTGTTCAGGGCGTTATTCCAACTGAAGAGCAGTCCTGTCAACTTAACCACAGCATCCACCGGAGCGATTCTCTACCCGCTCCCAGGGATCAGGGTTAATTGACCTGGTTCGCGCATATCGATTTGGGTCTTGCTCGAACAGTTGCTTATGCGTTTCGTTCATGAAGTGGTACCTCCGCCCATCAAACTCAGTGCTGGGGGCGGTGGTCTCATCAACCATCATTCCGCAAACTGGGCACTTAACCATGCTAATAACCGCCTTTTCGACTAGGACTCTATAATGATCAATTTTGGAGGGCAGTTTGAGGTCATGCCCAGGACCGGGTAGTTTCACGTCATACCCAGGACTAGGTAGTGCATCCTTCTGAGCAATGAGCGATCCTGGGGATCATAAAACGTCTCATGCACGTTCCTCCTTTCAAAAAGCTTGCCAGCGAACCATAGCGGGCTAGCTTTATGTCTATCCTTCCAGTTCAAGACAGGTCACACTTACAAGCAAGTAGCCCCGGTCGTATAGGTTTCGAATCAAGCCCACCAGTGCAGCTTGATCCGGGAGCTTGCCCGTTAATCGGGTGCGCACGGGCGTGTTTCCAACGTTTAAGTGGACGATCTCCATCCCTGCGAACAACTCCCTCCAACGATCGTCAATTCGTCCTTGAACTTCAATCTGATATGTGAGTGGCTGCATAACACTTAAAGCTTGCATTGAATCCTGCACGCGATGCATCCGTGTTTTGATCCCCATTGTTTTTTCGTGCCAAGGCACGTTTTGCTTTCATTGCGATATAGGAAGAATACGTTCCTCAATCCTTGCAGTCATCACCCAAAAGGGTTGTCCACGGGTTAATCGTGCAACGAAGTTCTTTGGAATGCAGGGTAAAAGCCGATGGATATGACATCGAATCGAAAGACTTGAATGGATTGCAGGTTCCCATACACCGGAGGTAAGGTAAAAGCTCCAGGCCATCTCAGTATGCTCGCAGATTTCCCTCGATGGGTAATAAGCCGAGGTTGCGGCCTTTCGCTGTGGCTTGTGTGCGGCTATTCACGCCAAGTTTGCCGTATATATTGCGTAAGTGGCCTTTAACGGTATTCTGCGAGACGATAAGTTTCTGGGCGATCTGGCGGTTGGATAAACCCTCCGCGATGAGTTGCAGAACCTCGAGCTCGCGCTCACTCAATGCCTCGAATGTTTCCGTAGGTTGACCCTTTAAGGAACGTGCCGTTATCGGAATAGAGAAGGTATGTGGATATGCCGCAAGGATCATGCCGACAAATTCGGGAAGGAAATTGCGCGACGCTAATTGATGGAGCAGGTGCCCCATGGCCGCACCCTCATCCACAAATACCCGGATATATCCTTCCGGTGCAGCCAGCGTCAGGGCTTGCTGCAGCGCCTCTCCATCGAATTGAATGGCTGAATCGAAGTCCTCAAGAGAAATATATGCAATTGCTTTTAAATGGAGCACTGTAGCGTGTCAGAGCTTGTAAGACAAA
>JABAOF010007826.1_pt1 | contig 25606 bp, 19 predicted proteins | sample 7062171 | NCBI WGS metagenome assembly JABAOF01 (sample SAMN14538628, study PRJNA623070) | marine sediment metagenome | biome: marine biome [ENVO:00000428]; feature: marine pelagic biome [ENVO:01000023]; material: deep marine sediment [ENVO:00002113] | place: India: Gulf of Khambhat ...
ATTTCTGCATGGTCGACCACCATTTCTGCGTGGTCGGGATTGATTTCTGCACAGTCGGCATCCATTTCTGCGTGGTCGGGATTGATTTCCGGGCCTCAAAGCACAACCCGGACAAAAGAGGGGATAAAACCACTGGTTTCATCCCCTCTTTTGCAGGATTAACCTCAAACCTCAATACTGTCAAGGGCAATTTTCCTTCCAACCGCAAAAGAATTTGTGCGCCAGGCAAGAAAATAATCAACAAACAGTAAGTTCAGGATTACAAGTAAATAAAAATGTAGCAGGGCATGGAGCGGTGTTACAAAATATTGGATGTTGACTGCATAGCTCATGCGTAGTGAAATTTGTACCACCATTAACATGCTTCATTGTGTTCAGATCGAGGTTTGTAATAGTCGCCTTGTTTAATACCAGTTTTTTGTTGAATCTTTTTGTTTTCATTGTTCCTCCTAATTTTATGCTTTAAAAACTTTCTTTTGCTCAAACTGAGCTTTCATTATTCTTTCATGAAACGTTTGACACTACCTGGCCTGATGAGAATCGGACCCAATCAGACCGAATCATATCAGGCAATTTTTGTACCAACTGGGACTGTTTACGAATATCCCCTATTGATATGGTTTTTGGAATATCACTCTCTTCCGGGAGCAAAAATGAATCTCCCTATAAAGAGACTACTTTAATAGAAATAAAAAGAAAACAGTCAATTATTTAATTATATCAATGATTTTGGGAGTCTCTATATATGGAGACATAATCTCCTTATAAGGAGATTAACCGGTCTTTTTCACATCAATAAAGTGTCAGGTAAATAATTCCATCAGGTAAATAATTCCATAAAATAAAAATAATAAAGCATTGCCGGCGCTGTTGCAATTTATTTTTATTTCAGGTAAAATTAGTTTGTTCTCAAGTGAAAGCATTGTCAAAAATGTTGTAAAAGAATATAAAAAGGCTGACCACGGATGGACACGGAAACGGATACATAATGTTAAATTTTTCTCTGTGTCCTCAGTGGCAAAAAAGGAGGAATAAATGAAAAAAAAGATTTTTACATTGATTGCTATTTTAATGATTGCTGTTCCCACGGCGTCATTTTCAGAAAAAACCATTGACCAAAAGATCGCAGACCTGGAAAAGAAATTACCAACCGTTTCAGGAAAGGAAAAAATCGAGGTTTTAAATGAATTGGCTTATGAATATTTAGATCAATCCGCTGAGACATGTATTAAATATGCCAACCAGGCATTAAAACTTTCTCGAAAACTTAACCATAGGAAAGGAGAGGCAACCGCGTTAAAATATATTAGTGATTGTTATCGAATAATGGGAAACCATGAAAAAGCATTGGAATGTGCACAACGATCATTTAAGATTTTTGAAAAGTCAGGGGATAAAAAGGGTAGCTCTAATTCTTTAATGGCAATTGGAAGGGTTTATGACGATTTAAGCAATTACCAGAAAGCTCTTGAATGTTACCTGAAATCATTGAAAATAAGAGAAGAAATAGGGGATAAAAAGAGTATTTCTCCCTGTTTAAACAGTATTGGAATTGTTTACGGAAGAAAAGGCAATTACGATAAGGCGTTAGAATATTTTCAAAAATCATTGAAAATATATGAAGACATTGGCGATAAAAAATCTACAGCTACTTTTTTATGCAATATTGGAATTGTTTACGGAAGAAAAGGCAATTACGATAAGGCGTTAGAATATCAACTGAAATCGTTGCAGCTAAGAGAAGAAATAGGGGATAAATCAGGAATTTCTGATTCTTTACACAATATCGGAAATATTTATAATACATTAAGTAATTATGATAAGGGTTTAGAATATCATCTGGAATCATTGAAAATACGAGAAGAAATAGGGGATAAATCAAGAATTTCCGGTTCTTTACACAATATTGGAACGGTTTATATAAGCCTGGGAAACTACGATAAGGCCCTGGATTATCTCCTGGAATCCTTGAAAATAAATAAAGAAATAGGGGATAAAAATAGTACTGCTATTTCTTTAGGCTGTATTGGAATTGTATATGAAGAACTGATCGGTTACGATAAGGCTCTGGAATATTACCTGGAATCGTTGAAAATATATGAAGAAGTTGGCAGCAAATATGGAATCTTAGGTTCTTTAAATAATATTGGCGAAGTTTACACAAAACTGCAAAAATATGATAAAGCATTAGAAAATTTTGAACAGTCGTTGAAAATAGCAAAAGAGATTAAAGCAAAAAGCGAAGTAAAAAATCTCTATAAAAATTTTTCCCAATTGTATGCAGCCAAAGGGGATTACAAAAAAGCGCTTGAATACCATAAATTGTATTTTGAAATCAATGATAAAATTTTCAATGAAAAAAGCAGCAAGCAAATTGCAGAGATGCAAACCCGGTTCGAAACGTTAGAAAAGGAGAAAAAGATTGAACTTTTAGAGAAGAATAGTGAAATTCAAAAGTTAAGACTGAGCAGGGAGACAATTACCAAATATGCCTTTATTAGCGGGTTTATACTGGTATTGATCATTGCGGTCCTGCTTTTTAGAAAATACCTGTATCTTTTTTCCTTCTGGAAAAAACAAAAGTATATCAGTCAATTCAGGCTGATGGAAGAACTCGGGACAGGTGGGATGGGGATCGTCTATAAAGCCCACAGTATTAGAGATAAAACAGATACCGCTGCCATTAAGGTGTTAAAACCGGAATTGTTCAAAGATGAAACCAGCAGGAAACGATTCAGGCAGGAAGCTGCCATCATCGATAAACTGGAACACCCCAATATCGTAGAAATCATTGAGCGAGGTGAATACAAAGAGAAACTTTTTATTGCCATGGAATTACTTCAAGGAAAAACCCTGGATGTAAAAATAGATGAAAATGGTAAAATGGATTTAGACGAGTGTTTTCACATTATGATTCAAATTTCCGATGCCCTGGTATTGATTCACAGCAAAGAAATCATTCATCGTGATTTAAAGCCCTCAAATATCATGTTGGTTGAGAGAGATGGGGACCCCAATTTTGTCAAGCTCCTGGATTTCGGGCTTGCCCGGATGAAATTTCAGACCAGGATAACCAGGACCGGGGTATTAATGGGAACCCTAAATTACATGTCCCCGGAGCAGTTGGCCCATTCGGAATTTTCTTTGGCCAGCGATGTTTATTCCCTGGGGGTCACGTTTTACGAGATGGTAACCGGTAAAATCGCTTTCCCGGGAGAAACTGCCAATGAAATCATGAAGCAAGTACTTGATACGACTCCCATTGAACCCAGGCGTTTTCGTCCGGATATTCCCGGTGAATTGAATGACTTAATCATGAAGATGCTGGAAAAGGATAAAGAATCAAGACCTGTGATCAATGATGTTTTATTAATACTCTCCAAAATGCGCTGAAAAAAACAACGTTTTTCCGGTTGGTACCTTTCAAATGTCATGAACGACGCCTATAGGCTGGGGACGCCGTCCCCTTTTTGAAAACCTGCAAAAGATACAGGCAAAATTTAATTATAAGTAAAGTAGAAAGAAGGCACAGAGAAATTTTTTCATTTCAGGGGTGGCCCCCCTTCCCCGGCGATAACCGCGGAGGGGAGACCACTCAGCATGATTTCTAATTTCTTGTCTGCCCCTTTTTTTACCTATTCAATAGACAAAGCAGGCAACTCCCTCGTATACATATCCACCGGCGCCATTCCCCAGTTCATTCCAATTTGTCGTATAATAGTGATCGCCTATTGAAGAATTTAAATATCGATAGAACTTTTTTGTTCCAGGTAGTTGGGAATTATGGACCCAGCAGGCAATTCCCTCGTATACATATCCACCGGCGCCATTGCCCAGTTCATTCCAATTTGTCGTATAAAAGTGATCACCTATTGTATTGTTCAGATATCGATAAAGTGGTACTGTTCCAGGTTGTTGTGAACCACAGACATAGCAGGCAACTCCCTCGTATACATATCCACCGGCGCCATTGCCCAATTCATTCCAATTTGTCGTATAATAGTGATCGCCTATGCTGGAATTCAAATATCGGTAAAGTTTACACTTTACCAGGTCTCTGATACTCACAGTTACACTTATGGTTTGTGGTGAATTACTGGCATTGAGGTCGGAAACCGTTATTGTACCGGTGTTATCACTCCCATAAGCTAATCCGCTCGTTGTGATGGTCACCGTGATGATATCGCTTTTTTGCTGGCTTTCACAGGAGCCGGAGTTTGGTGAAACTGATATCCAGGTTCTGTCATCGCTGACGGAAAAGTTCAGAGTGCCACCGCCAATATTTTTAACGCGAAATGTGTCTGTTATGATTGTTCCTTTGTCAACCGTATGACCAAAAGTTGGTGGGGTCTTATCAACAATAGCTATTTTCGGAGCATCTTCGGATATGGTAAAATATCCGGAAAAATCCCAGATAGTGGAATCATTTACGGACCTTATTTTGACCCGATAATTGGAACCAGGAATTTTCACTTGATAACCATTGGTCAATGTACCTATTGTCCAGGCAAAACGTCCGTCATTGGCTGTATTATTTGTTATATTTCCTAAACGCGTGGTCCCTTTGAATAATTGTATTCTTACATTTCCGGTAACATAGCTGGAATTCCAGGTAATGGTATATTTATTGCCAATTTTCCAGTTTACCCCACTTTTGGGGGAGGTAACAGTAATGGTGGGAATAGGAAGAGGAATACCCACAACTGCAAACGCTTCTGCTACATCTTTACAGGAATATCCGTAATCCAAGGCAGCATCCTGGGCACCTTCCGCACCCTGCTGGAAATTGGTGCTGGGCTGCCAGTAATGCTGGTTGGCCTTTACAAAAATATCAAAGGCCTTTCGTGTGGTCCAACCCGGAGACGTGGCGATTAAATAAAACGCCTTATTGAATATCCCGCTGCTGTAGTGAACATCCATGCCTTCATAATAATCGTCAACATGATCGATTGAAATTCCGTCCAATGGCGGGTTATACAGGTACCTCAGCGCCTTGTTGGGGGCTTTATAGATATCATAACCACACATGAAATCATTGGTTCCTCTCATGTAATATTTAGCCGCTTCCCCGGCCATGTCTGAAAAGGATTCATTAATTCCACCGGATTGACCGGAATAAATTAAATTGGAATTATTATCATTTTCGGTAAAGCCATGACTGACTTCGTGGGCAACAATGTCTAAGCCAACCAATGGATAAAAGGTTGTATGACCATCTCCAAAAAGCATGCTGTCACCAGTCCAGTAAGCATTCTCGTGATTTACCCCATAATGAACCTTTAAGGTAAGCTGAAACGGAAGCGGTGGGACACCATACCAGTCATTATACATATCGAAAGCCACCTGACCGAAATATTGGGCGTCATTCAGGGGACAATAGGCGCCGTTGATTTCCTTGTGAGTGTTTTCATAACAGGTGTAGGAATAAGGAGTTGTACCACTGTACGCGTGGTTTAAATCAACGGTTTTTACGTTAGTGCAGTTCATGGTACAGGTACTGCCGTTGGCAGTGACGCAAAAAGGCGGATAATCCGTGCCATAATAATAGTAACCAACCTTTTGGTTTCCACCCGGACCGACTCCATAAGCGTATCTCAGCATATCATAAGAGTCAATGATTTTGTTGTTTTGGGCATTAATAAAGAAAATCGGATGTGACGGATTACCTTTTTCCGTGTCGGCAAAAAAGGAGACCACGTAGCAGAGAAGTGCCTTTTTACTGTCCTGGTGAAAATAAATATACGTTCCATATTTCTCATTTCCGAAGTTCCAGGTTGCTCCAAGATCTTTTTCCTTATGCTTTTCTTGCATTTGCCTTAATGCACCCAGCGCATCCAATTTTTTGGGAATAGACCCGACGTCATTGGGAGCACCTTGAACCACAGCGCCGTGAAGTTTGATCACTTTTTTGTTGGAGCGGTCCTTGCTTATAATGGTCTGCATACCCCAGAGAGAGTATCCTTTAAATGTTTGTTGATATCGGTAATGGTTTTCCCCGTTGAAATCCTTTCCCTGTCGAATCAATACGACTTCTTCATCCTGGGTCAGGCCAAAAGCGTTACCAATTCCCTTGTTACCGTTTTCATTCAGTTTCCTGATAAAATCTTTTGCATTTGATTTGTAAAAATCGATTTTTTTAGCTGCCCATGAACTGGTTGTCATAAAGCAGCATACAACAAAAACCAGGGTAATAAATACCCACTTTTTCTTACTCATTGTAAACACCTCCTAATTTTTTTTAATTTTAACAATCGGTTAAAATGGTTTAAGGAAGATACATGGAAGCGTGTCTCAATATTTCGCCGGTCTCATGTCGATTGTTGAGACGAGCTCCTTTAACTAATTGTCCGGTTCAGTAGCCCAACCAGCCCCTTTGACAAGGATCAAGTCACCATTACTCCTATTAGCGATTGTTGATTAACCTAATCTTAATTTCCTGTGAAATTTTTTGGCTTTCATTTTTCCTCCTTTTTTCTTTTTTAGCCTGATGAGAATCAACCTCGATCAAACCAAATGATTGTCAGCAATTCTTGTGCCAGGAGGGATTATTGGCAAAGGTCCTCTATTGATAAGATTTTTTGGGTATTACATTTTTCCAGGATTAAAAAAAATCTCGTTATAAGGAGACTGTTTAAATTGAAATGAAGATTAAATAATCAATTATTCAGTTAAATGCGCTGTTTTGAAAGTCTCCTTCCAGCGAGACTCAATCTCCCTATAGGGAGATTTAAATATTCAAACGATTTCCGTTTAAGAATTTCATAAATCGCTTATATTCACTGTCCTTGAGATTAAACAATTGGAGTAGATTTTTATACTTGCCATTGGCTTGAGTTAACCCCCTGCGAATGATTTCCTTCACTTCCTCCCGGTTTAAATCTCTATCCAGGAAAGGTTTTTTAACCATATCCCAAAAACTTTTACCTGCCTGGATATCGCCCCATATTTGCTCAATCCTCTCCATCTGTTGATCAACAGCTCTTTTGCAGCGTGTCTGTTTAATGATTTCCCGGATATCAGTGCCGGTAATGGGACTGTCCAGGAGAATCCCGGCACGGGTCAGAACCGTTATCAATTCCCTGATATTACCGGGCCAGTCATAGTGGGCAAGCGCTTCCCAGAAACCTTTGCCAATTTCTTTTCCTTTTAGAAGTTCTTGCATTTCCATGACCAGGGGTTTTATATCTTTGCTGCGCTTCCGCAGCGGTGGAATCTCTATTTCCAGCACGTGTAAGCGAAAATACAAATCCTCGCGAAATTCCTTCCTCTCTATTGCTTGATGCAAATCTTTGTTTGTCGCCGCCACAATCCGTACGTCCGCCTTTCTTTCTGTGGGTTCCCCCAGGACAACATATTTCCTGGTTTCAATAAATCGTAAAAGCTTTGCCTGGAAAGAGATGGGAACTTCCGATATCTCATCAAAAAATAAGGTCCCACCCCTGGCTTCATCCACAAAACCTTTTTTATCAGACCTGGCATCGGTAAATGCTCCCTTTTTATGTCCGAATATTTCACTCTCAAAAAGACTCTCCGGTATACCCGGGGTATGAATGGTAAGAAATTTTCCTTTCCTGCCGGAGTATTTATGAATCAGCTCGGCAATATGGCTTTTGCCTATCCCTGTTTCCCCCAGGAGCAAAATTGGTTCTTCTTCCAGGGAGTATTTTAATACCAGTTCCCTGATATTTCCGATTTCTTCACTATCTCCGGTTATTCCCCCAAAAGGGCTTTCATTTTCTTTAATTTGTTCTATCATCTCTTCCAGCAATTCCCCCATGAATTTGAAAATCTCACGGTCTGTTTGAGTGAAAGACTCTTTTATGCCGCTGTCAATATACAGATAAAAGTTATTACTCACCGGCTGGATCATCAAGCATTTTACTTTTAACGCCCTGGCAGATTCAGGCAAACCGCTAACAGTTGAGGATATGATAACGTCTTCCTGTTCGATGGAATAACGATTTTTTAATGTCCTTTTAATATAGCTCTTTGAGAATCCTTCTCCCTCATCGATTGTTTTTCCAATGATGGCTCTTCCTTTATGCCATAAAATTTCACCATCTTTGTTATAAAGCATGACCAGAGATACTTCTTTTTCCTTTAACAAATCCCAGAGTTTTGTTTTAATATTTTCAATCATCTTAATTTAATTTGCCGGAATAATCATCAAGGTTAATAAAATCTTGCTTAACTGTTTAAGCGCTTTATGCATTGTACTCCTTTTATTCTTATTATCCATAAGCTCATTATACCATGGACAATGGCAAGGGTCAAAATAACAGTTAAGCTGCAAGCCCCAGCAAAGAAAAAAAAGGACAGGTACAAATGTCCATAGTAAGGGAAGGTTAAGGATGAGAAATTGAGTAAAAACCTTAGAAACCCGCCAGGGTCTGACCCCCCATTGAGTTATAGGCACTCAGACCCTGGGGGCCGTGGAGGGGGAGGAGAAAAAATAAATTAATTGCTAATGGAATCAAACGTTTTCATGGGATATCAACCGGGTATGACTCCAGATAGCTGTCCCGGTGGTTCCGCAGGCCCAGTGGCTTAATACCACACCGTCATAAGTGGGCCAATCATCCACATCTGCCGGAAGATAGGAGAACCCGGAACTATTACCACCGTAAGCACTCTTGACCACATAGATATTCAAATACATATGGCGCGGCCAGCCGTATAACTCTTTCATGGCAATATCATCGCCGTTTACAAAATTGGGGTCATAATGCCGATTGATACCTGTCGTGGGATTCCCATCCGGGTCCTTGGTGGGTAAAGCAAACACCACGTCGGTATCTCCCTCAAGCCCTTGAAATGCAAGAACCAGGTCACCTCTATTGGGGTTGGTATCGCTGAAATCTTCATTAAGTGCTTGCAGTGCACTCATAACCTGGGCATCTGAAATATTCTCTTCGCCGTTCTGGTGAATAATATGAAACACAATAGGAATAGTTAGTATCTCCTTTTGCTCAGCATTTGTAAAGGAACGAGTTTCTCTTTCTAACTTGCGTTTGGCAATAAAGTTCCTGGTAAATTCTTCCAGTTTGGCATGTGCCGGGTTATTTTCCGGTCTTGCTTCCGGGTGGCTTTGATAGAACAACTGGGTCATAATATGCTGCCCACACTTACCACCCTTGTCGCTGTCGTGATTTTGCTGGGCCTGTACCAGCAGCATTCCCAATAGGAACAAAAGGGAAAACATTAAAAAAACCACTTTTGATTTTTGATAGGTCATTGATATTGCCTCCTTTCTTATTGGCTGCGAAGTTAAGAAGGTTTTATATGTGGGCTTTTATGGCACTTATTTTTGCCTTTCTTATAATATGTGATAAATCAGATTTCAAAGTTGTCTTATAACATATTTTTTATTCCATGTCAATAAGGCAAAAGTCCTAGTTTTGGTATTAATTTCGATTTTGAAATATACAACTTTAGTTGTATTTATGGTATGATTGGTTGTACTGGCAATATATGAAGGAATAAAGCTGTTTATTGATCTGGAGAGCAATTCCCGGAAACAAATCGATTTGCTTAACCTATTATTCCAGGTCTATCTCGTAAGAATCGCGTTCCTTCATGTCTTCGAGGATATTTTTAAATTTATCCGTGCTGGACGTGGTGTCTTTGTCCTTTTCTTTTTCCTTGTCTTTTTCGGATTTTAATTCATCCAAAAGAGGGATGACATAAAGATTGGTGGTATCTCCAACCGAGCTATCGGAACCTTCGGTTTTTTCACGAATATTCAAGAGTTTAATGATTTTCTTCCTGAATTTTTCTGGATCCAGTGGTTTCTCAAAGAATTCAGCGGCCCCACTGCGAACGGCCTCACGCCTCTCATTTGTCTCTTTTAGCTTCTCACTGATGATTATTACTTTTGTGTTAGGGAAATGTTCAACAATGTATTCACAGAGGGTAGAACCGTGGGATTTGGGTAGAAGTGCTTCAGTGATTACTAGGTCGAATGTTTGCTTTTTCAAAAGTGCATGTGCTACCGCTGCATCTCCGGCAACCGCAATATCGAATACCTCATGCTGCAGTAATCCCTTAATGGTATCAATCGTATCCCCATCATATTCCACTAATAAGATATTTTTTTTCATTTTTTTTCCTTTCTCCTCTAATTTTATTATAAGTTCAAAATTAAATCAAGTGAAAAGACAAGAAATCAGGAATTCTAATTTTACCAATTGTCCGGGCGAATACTTTTTTCTTCTTTATTAATCTTCCTTTTTTTCCGCTGCTTTAAGATGCTGGATCATAACCGCCGGTACCTCTAATTCCCGGATCAAACGGTTAAATGCCGCTAGATCTGTTTCAATGACCTGCTTTAGCTGCTGCAAATGCGCATCCACCTGTGCTGACAAATCAGCAAATACAGCCAATGCCTGCTGCGTCGGCGCTCCTTCTGAACTTTCCACTACCCAGGCACCCAGGGCTGCCAGTTTATTGTTCAATTTTATGGGAAAGTTAAGCAGGTCCTGGCGCGCCTTTGCTTTGTGCTGGATCAATTCATCTTCTACAGGTTTTAGTTTCTCTTCGATGACTTTGGCGGCTTTGTCTATTTTTTCAAAATAAGGCTGCTTTTTAGTCCGGTCTTTATACCACTGAAGCTGCTTCCGTATGCCGCGGATTTCATTTACCGCATCATGCACCTGTGACAATTTGTCGCGAATTTTCATTTGCAAGTCCAATTGCTGCTGATACTCTTCTTGAGTAATGGGGAGGTTCGGGTCCTTGACTAATTCAAAATCTTTTTGGATTTCTTTTTTTCCAACGGTTAACCGTACCTTGTAGGTCCCGGGTATTGCTTTGGGGGAGATAGCTCCAGGTCCCCAGAAAACAGCACCTTTAACATCGCGGTTGGAAGCATGGCGCAGGTTCCAGACAAATCGGTTCAACCCGGGTTTTGCCGAAACCACAGGCTCTCCCTTTTTTGCGGGTTTTTGCGAAAAGGTGCGAATGGTATTGCCTTCTGCATCCAGGAAGTCCAACTTAGCCCCTTCATCTTTTTTGAGTTTTTCTTTTAAATAATAGTTCACGATTACCCCCACAGGCAGGGTTTGGCCGGCATTTACTACTTTTTCCCGGTACCAGCCCCGAAACCGGACGGTTTTGGCTGGTTTAAACAGGAATATCGGTTCATCCGGCTTTATCTCCAATACCTGGTACAGCAGTGTCAGGTCATCCAGGATCCAGAAGGAACGGCCGTGAGTCGCCACCACCAGGTCGTTTTCGTGGATTACCATGTCGTGGATCGGTGTTACCGGTAGGTTGAACCGCAGCGATTGCCAGTTCTTTCCGTCATTGGCACTGAAGTAGATACCTGTCTCTGTTCCGGCATAGAGAAGCCCTTTTTTGTTGGGGTCTNNATAATCTTTTTCCAGGTTTTTCCAAAGTCTTTGGTTACAAAAAGATAGGGTTGATAATCATCTGTTTTATAACGGGTGGCTGCCACGTAAGCGGTGCCTGGGTCGAAATGGGAGGGTTCAATGATACTGATCAACGACCATTCCGGCATGATTTTCTTTTTTGGTGTGACGTTTTTCCAGTTTTTTCCTCCATCATGGGAAATATGGATCAGACCGTCATCGCTTCCAGCCCAGAGTAAACCCTTTTGCCGGGGGGATTCTGCCAGTGAAAAGATCGTACCATAGTACTCGACGCTGGTATTGTCTTTGGTCAACGGACCGCCGGAAGGTTCCATTTTGCTTTTGTCGTTCCGTGTCAGGTCCGGGCTGATGACCTCCCAACTGCGGCCTTCGGTAAGGGAACGAAATACATGGTTGCCTGCCACATACAATACATTGGGATCATGGATAGAAATCAAAATAGGAAACGTCCATTGAAACCGGTATTTCAGGTCTTTGGCTCCCCATCCCATAGGGTTTTCCGGCCAAACTGAAATATTCCAACTGCGTTTCAGTTTGTGGTCATAGCGGGTCAGGGAACCACCGTAGCAGCCGGCATAAACAATATCCGGATTTTTAGGATGCACGGCAATATAGCCGCTTTCACATCCGCCCACACTGTACCATTCTTGCTCTGTAATGGCACCGCGGCTGGAACGGCTGGGAACCGATATGGTGGAGTTATCCTGTTGGGCACCGTAAACCCGGTAGGGAAACCGGTTATCCGTTGTTACATGATAAAATTGAGCCGTGGGCTGGTTATAAATACTGGACCAGGTTTTGCCGCCGTTAAAGGTGACAGTCGCACCGCCGTCATTCCCTTCGATCATGCGAAGCGGGTTTTCCGGATCGATCCACAAATCATGGTTATCGCCGTGTGGGGTGCGAATACGTTTGTAGGTTTTCCCGCCGTCTGTGGATTTCCAGAATCCCACATTCATCACGTACACGGTTTCAGGATCCTGGGAATCGGCTTTGATGTGGTGATAGTACCAGGGGCGCTGCAGGAGCTCGGGATTGGTACTGATTAATTTCCAGTTATTACCGCTGTCATCGGAACGGTATACGCCGCTTTTTTTGGCTTCAATAATGGCCCAAACCCGTTCCGGCTTGGCCGGGGAGATGGTCAGGCCGATTCGCCCTTTAATGCCTGTGGGAAGTCCGGGATTCCCGGTGATTTCTTTCCAGGTGTTACCACCATCCCCGGATTTGTAAATAGCGCTGCCGGGTCCACCACTGACAAAACCCCAGGGGTATCGTTGGACTTCCCAGAAAGCAGCATAAAGGACCTGGGGGCTGCCGGGTTCTATAACCAGGTCGATGGCCCCTGCCTTTTCGCTGCAGAAAAGGATATTTTTCCAGGTTTTTCCACCGTCCATAGAGCGAAATATCCCCCGTTCCTTGTTAAGACCAAAGGCATGCCCCAATGCAGCCACATATACGATATCACTATTTTGCGGATGAACCCGGATGCGGGCAATGTGTCGGGTAGCGGATAACCCCATGTGTTTCCAGGTTTTACCATTGTCAATGGATTTGTACACACCGTCGCCGTGGGAGATATTTCCCCGCAGACAACATTCACCCATGCCCACGTATATCACATTGGGATTAGCCTGTGAGACCGTAATCGCCCCCACGGAACTGGTTTTGAACAAGCCGTCGGAAATATTTTTCCAGGTATTGCCGCCGTCCTGGGTTTTCCACACGCCGCTGCCCGTGCCCCCAAAATAAAAAACATTCTTCTTTGTCGGGTGACCGGTCACCGCCACCACGCGGCCGCCCCGGTGCGGTCCGATGGAACGCCATTTCAATACCTTAAGATACTCGGTTGAAACAGCCTCCAATTGGGAAAAAGCAGAAAAGGCGAATAGTAAAGTAAACCCTAAAATAACGATAAAAAAGGATTTATGGAATTTATTTTTTTTATCCATGAATCAATACCTCCTTTTGTCTGATGGTTTAATTATTAATTAATGATTTTACCATCAATCGCATATAGATTCAATTTTCGCTTCAATCAAAATTTTCTTGACTTTTTTCTTGATATTTTTTTTTCTTTATGTTAATGATTATCTTACATTTTTTTTTAAACATATTTTTATTTTGAGGTGGATGACAAAATGAAGAAAAAAAAGTCAATGAAGATCATAACCGTTAGAGCCCTTTGCTGCGTGATGTTTGTTGTTCTCATGGCAGGAGTTGGGGGCTGTGAAAAGAAAAAGGAGGAGGTAAAGACAAAAATGGAGAGAGAACAAGCGTTTACTGGATTTGCTGAAATAAATGGGACGAAAATTTATTTTGAAATTGCCGGGGAAGGTCCTCCCATTATTTTGCTTCATGCCGGGCTTGTGGACAGCCGGATGTGGGATTATCAGTTTAGAAAATTTGCTGAGGATTATAAAGTGATCCGTTTCGATGCCAGGGGGTTCGGGAAATCAGAAATACCCGATAAACCTTTTTCACCGGTAAAGGATGTGTATGATTTAATGAAGTTCTTAAAGATAGAGAAGGCACATATCATGGGTTGTTCCATGGGAGGAAGTATAGCCCTGGAATTTGCGCTGGATTATCCCCATATGGTGGATCGACTTATCCTGGTGGGACCAGGCGCAAGGGGATTTAAGTATTCCCAGGCAATGGAGCAGAAAGCAGCGCAACTGTATAGTACTGCCAGGGAAAAGGGAACGCAGGAAGCGGTTCGTCTTTTCCTGGAAGACCCGTTTTGGAGCTATGGAGTTCCTTCCGGCGATTACCCTGAGGCCCGGAAATTATTTAAAGAGATGGTGAATGACAACAGGCATATTTTTGACTGGTATCCCAATTATATTGAGATCCGGGGCGCTCCGGCTCTTGAAAGAGCATCAAGTATTAAAATACCCACATTGATTATTGTTGGAGACGGGGACCTTGCCGATACACTGGCTGCAGTAGAGGCGCTGCAGGAGAAAGTTAACAGTGCCAGGAAGGTCATCATTCCCGGAGCTGGTCATATGGTTAATATGGAAAAACCCGAAGCGTTTAATAAAATTGTTCTTGAGTTTTTTAAAGGAGGGAAAGACTTATGAAAGAATTGACAGATTTTAGATATCGGGGAGCACGGGCAGTAATTTTGCTGCATGAGAAAGAACTGCGGCAATTCGTAGAGACCTGGAAAACCGCCAAAGCAATTGCTGTTGCGCTCCCTGAAACCAGAGACCCCAATTATGTTTCATTGGCTGCGCTGTTGAGGCATGTCATGCACAGTGCCCGGGGGTACATGGTCTGGATTTGTGAGAAACTTGAACTGCCGGACCTACAAATCAGACCGGCACCGGATGTTGAAGTAATTGAAGCGGAAGTGGATGATTACCTGGAGCATTTATTGCAGCAGTGGCGAAAACCGCTGGTTGAAGTGAGGGGAAGGCGGTTTTACCAGCCTGCGTACACTGCACCGTGGAATGTTGATTATTGCATCGATGCCCTGCTGGAGCATGCGTTGGTACATCCCATGCGCCATCGCTTCCAATTGCAAGAATTAATGGAATAAATCTTCCCCTTTTCTCTTCTGTGTTCTCTGTGTCCTCTGTGGTTCAACCAATAATAGCATAGAAGTCGCCAGGCAAAAAAATCTGGCAGACTTTACATAAACATGTAGAAGGGATACAATTTATCCAGGAGGTTGTATGAGTCGTTTATTAAAATTAATTTTACCGTTAGTACTAATACTCTGCCCGGGTTTTACCCAATATCCTCAAGCGCAGACCGATAAAGTCGAATTCACAATTATTCAAGAAATTAAAAACAATCCCAAAAGTCCGTTTTATATCGATTTCCAGCATTACCCAGAAACTAAGCATAATCTTCCCATCGGTGTTTTCGATTCAGGTACCGGAGGTTTGACGGTCCTGGATTCTATTCTAAAATCGGATCAATATAATAACAAAACAAAGCAAAAAGGTCCGGACGGTATACCGGATTTTAACCTGGAAACCTTCATTTACCTGGGTGACGACGCCAACATGCCTTACGGCAGGTACGGTTCCGAAGGCAAAACCAGCTTATTAAAAGAACACATTATTAAAGATGTGCAATTTTTGCTGGGAAGAAAATATTACCGGATGCCCACGGATACTACTGCAAAAACAGACAAAGACCCGGTAAAAACGATTGTGATTGCCTGCAACACTGCCACTGCCTATGGTTTTGATCTCATTGAACAATCCCTTAAAAAGTGGAACCTGGATATGAAGGTGATTGGGGTTATAGAAGCAGGAGCAAAAAGTGCTGTAAAGTTTTTGGAAGGCGAGGGAGAAAACAGGGTCATCGGGGTTCTGGCAACCGAAGGCACATGCGCCACCAACGGCTATAAAAAGGCAATCTTGAAACATTATAAAAACAGGTTTCAAAATAAAAACATCGGTGTGGTCCAGCAAGCCGGTTTCGGGCTAGCCGGGGCAATCGATGGAGATTTGAATTATATCGATCCGGGTGCCTCAACGGTAAGACACAATAAAATATACCATGGTCCCGGTTTGGATCATCCCAAATATCCCATCCATTTATCATTATGGAAGGAGTATAATTTTGAAACCGGGAATGGACTATTGATAAAAAGGAATTCAAATGGACAAATCGTAGAATTGGAGTTAAATTCTGTAATAAATTATATAAGATATTATGTTACGGAACTGGTGATAAAAACGGCAAAAATATACCCTGGCCGGGTTGTGGATGCTGTAATCCTCGGCTGCACCCATTACCCGTATTATACAAAAGAAATCAGCGACCATTTGATGTATCTCAGGGGATTAGATAAAAAGTACAGCAAAATAATCCCTGGAGATATCCGGCTTATCGACCCTTCCCATTCCGTGGCCGTCGAACTTTACCGCTGTCTTGTTTCTCACAATCTCCTGGCAGCGGACAAAAAAAAGAGTAAATTCTTTATTTCCGTACCCAATCCGCTCTTAAAGGAAAATCAAATCGATAAAAGCGGTAAATTTCTTTATACTTATAAGTACGGGCGTTCCATAAACAGGTCCCTGGAGTATGTGAAACGGGTTCCTTTTTCCCCTAAATGGATTAATGTTGACGTACTGTCACGAATAAAGAGTAAGATGCCAGAGATTTTTAAAATCATTTTCAACTATTGACAATTAAGGGAGCAGAGAGCAGGGGCCAGACCTAAAAGGTTAACGTGACTTTTCTTGATTGGTTTCACTTTTAATCCGTTAATATGAAACGATTTTCTAAAAATTAGTAATAATTCATGAAAAGTCACGGCAGCCTTTAAAAAAGAGATTATAATATATTTGACTGCGCTAAAGAATTCTGTTAATCTAAATTTTTTAGAAAATGCATGATTATGAAGGTAAGAAAGGTTATATTAATAAAGGAGGTATTAGAATGGACAGACATTTATTTCCCACCAGGTTAAAAAGCATTTTAATCGTTATGGTGGTATTCGCCTCTATTTGGGGTATGTTTGGTTTATGTTTATGGTCCCAGGAGCATAAACCATTGGAATACGAAGTGTCGGTAAAGGCGCTGCCAGTCCCCTTTGTTGCGGTTGACGCCTATGGCAACCCGGTCTATGATTTAAAGAGAGATGAGCTTGAGCTGTACATCAACAGAAAATTGACCAAAATCATTTATCTTTACGGTATTTCCTTTGGAGATGCGGAGGTATCCAGGGAAAAGGATGAGGAGCAGAAGCCGCCGCCAGTGGAAGTCGCAGCGGTAAGGAAATTTCCTGCTAAAGAAGTAACCCGGTTAAAATTTATTATCGTGGATGCGTTGTTTAACAGCTATGTTGGGTTAAAACATGCCAAAATGGTGGCCAGGCAGCTCATTGAGAATGGTGCACCCCAGGATCGATTTATTCTACTGGAGATCACACTGGGAGGATTAAAGTATATTGCCGGGCCGGAGCCCGGAAGCAAAGAGTTCCTGGAACATCTTGATAAACTGAAAACAAATCCCCAGAAACTGTTATGGTGGGAGCGCCGTTATAGTTTTGGCTTTAGAGGACTGCGTTATGAAAGGTTGATGATGGATGACGGTTTGAAATGTGCCAGGAGAGATACGGTGAATATGTACCTGAATGCGTTTGAACAGTTTAAAAATGCGCTTCTGACCATTGATAATCCAAAGGTGACGTATCTGCTTTCAGAAGACTTCTATGAACATTGTGAAGATGGCTTCATGAAATATTTTCCCTGGCAGCACACGATATACTCTTATTTAGGATTTGAGGGATATATGGAAAACCAGGTTTATGATGGTGGGAGTGTGCTGGAAAGGATTTCTGTGAGGGGGTTGAGGAGACATCATGTCAGACCGCTGGTGAAATGGCTAAACCGATCCGCTTCCGCATATTATGAACTCTTTTTTAATCCCAGTGCCGATCTCGGGAAACAAATGAAGATCGAAATCAAATGCAAACGCAAAGGTGTGCGTATTAAGGCGGCGGCTCACAAAGAAAGAGACAAACCCTACCAGAAAATGAGTCAAGTCCGGAAAAAATTATTTGCCATCAGTGTAGCTGCGGATCGAAGTTGGAGCAGGGTCCTGGGACGAGTCCAACGCTCACCCTATGAAACGCTCAATGTCAAAAAAATAGGCGATGAAACCCATGTCACGGTTCATGTGCCTATCCCGGAAAAAATGAAAAATCGCAGCGTCGATGTATTTGCCCTTCGCTTTGATGACCAATTCATGGATGCTGACGTCACCCTGGAAAACCGTAGGGTAACGGATTCGGAGACCATTACCCTTCCCACCGAAAAGAATAAGAAACAGTTATATTTTGTGATAGTCGACCCCACGACTGCTTTTTGCATTTTCAATAAAGTCCTGTATGAAAAAGATACCGGACCGAAACAACCGGCCGAAAAAATCAACCAGGATCAAATTCTATTTTTATGAAGAATAAGGTAAAGAGGTTGCCTGGAAAATAAAAAATGAAATGAAACAAATATGAGCAATGAAAGGCATCATTCCGAAAATGTTCGTTCCGAAGTTTTTCGGAATGGCAGTTAATAGTCGCCCGGCAAGAAAAGCCTTTCCTGATCCGGCATGAGGGTAATGTTGACTTTTTTATGGAAATTTAGTATAACTCTATTTTAAGACATCAATAACGTGCAAAAGCCTACGGAAAATATTATATGAAAGGTATTAGACAGACATGAGTATTGAAAGGTATCGTTCCGAAAATATTCGTTCCGAAATTCCTCGGAAAAAAAAGGTAAACCCCTTTAAATTTGGCAGCATCGTTGATGAACCGTATTTTACCAATCGAAGGGAAGAACTTAAACGAGTACGGTCGATTCTCGAAAGCCAGGTTCACCTCATTCTCATGAGCCCCAGGAGATACGGCAAAAGCAGTTTGATACGTAAAATATTGAAAGAGATAAATCGCCCTTCAATTATACTTGACATGCAAGTGGTAACTTCAGAGGTTGATTTTGCCGAACAGCTAATGAAAAAGATATGCAAATTGAATCCCTTGCAAAAGATCAAGAATTCCATCAGATCGTTTCGATTTACTCCCACCATTTCAATCAACCCGGTTTCCGATGAATTAAATGTTTCATTTGATGCGTCAAAAGCTGCTGATTTAATCTTAGAAGATGTTTTGAATTTATCCGATAAGATTTTTACTAAAAAGCGTCCTATTGTTGTTTTCGATGAATTCCAGGAAGTTCGAAAAATTTCTGCTCATTTTGAAACCCGTCTGAGATCGATTCTTCAACACCATACGAATACAAATTATGTGTTTTTGGGCAGCCAGGAGTCTTTAATTCGCGATATTTTCGAGCAAAAAAATAACCCGTTTTATCATTTCGGCTATTTATTTAAACTATCCAAGATTCCCAAGAGTGAATTTCAATTATTTTTAGAAGATCGTCTTAAACCAATTAGCGGCAGTTTCGTAGAAATTGCTGAGAATATTTTGACATTTACGGATGGACATCCTTATTATACACAGCGGTTGGCATTTCAAGTATGGGAAAATTTTATAAGCTCAAGTGAATTTAAAGACCCGGTTTTAACAGCGGTTGAGCAAATCGTTGAATTTCATGATGTGGATTACGAACGATGGTGGGGCAGCCTTAATCGGACGGATATGAAAGTCATGGTCGGTTTGACCTTCTCGGATGATTTACCTATGTCGAAAGAATTTTTTCAACAATTTAACCTGGGCTCTTCCAGCACTGTTCACAGCAGTTTGAAGCGCCTGTTGAAAGATGGATACGTGGTAAGAATAAAAGATCACTATGAAATTGACGACCCTTTTTTTAAACATTGGATTTTCCAGAGAAGACAGGCATAGTAAAAAGTCATAAATTCCGGGCTGGACGTGGGAAAGATAGACTTATTTGTAAACAAACAGAGATGAAATTAAACAACGTTTTTTCAACCGGAGTCTTGATCCTGCTCTGTGTAACCATCAAACAATGGTATCAATTCCCCAACCGCTGGAGGCAAGAAGTAAATTTTATGGGTCTCAACCATATCACGGGAGGTAACGGTAAACACGGTTGGCTGGTTGACCGGAACGGAAAAATCAAAATAGAAAAGAGCGACGAAGCAATAAAAAGAATCAAGGTGTCCATATCCATGTTTGCCCTTGACTATATGAATCCCAATCCCGGGAATTTTTCATTGAGTCTTCAAGGTCTCAGCAAAGTAGGAAATGCTTTACCTGGATTATAAGAATCAGGTCATCATCTTTGAACAAATTAAAGTGAACTAAAAATTTGAAAAAATTAGCAAGGTTTTGGTTGGTGTCCTGTCTAACTAAAGATAAAAAAACAAAGGAGAAAAGAGAATGAAACGATTGATATATATTATAGTATTCATCAGTTTGGGTATAGGTATTTGGGCCAGTGACAGCGAGCATGCAAAGGAAGGCAAGGTTTTTGCGTATTATGTAGCCGCACAGGAAGCCCTGGCTGCTGACAATTATGCGGAGGCAAAGCGTTCCCTGGAGCACCTGGCGAAGCACAGCAAAGGGGAATTAAAGAGCTTGTTGGAATCGGTGTTAAAAGCAGGGGATTTGAATGCACTGCGGCATGCCTTTAAACCATTGTCGGAGCATATCGCTAAAGCAGAGCTTCCTGCCGGGTTGGCTGTTGCCTATTGTCCCATGGCAAAAGCACACTGGGTCCAGAAAAATGGCAAAGTTGCCAATCCCTATTACGGTTCTGAGATGCTCCGGTGTGGAGCCATTAAAAAGGTTGCCGAAGCAAAAGGCCAATAAAAGGTAAACCATAGAACTTGAGGGGCCGGATTTCTTATGTGCCCCTCTTTTTCTTATAAGGAGAAGAAAATTTGAAAAAAACAATAGTTTGCTGGTGAGATTCGCTGGAATTTCGACAAGTTCTTGTTTGACAAAACCGGCAAACCTATTGCCCGGTTCCACCCCAAAATCAAACCGGAGGCACCAGAACTCCTCCACGCCATTGAAGCGGCGTTAAAAAACTATAAACGGAGACAAACCCAGTCAACCGCCTAATTTTAGCCACGAAGGCATTTACAATGCGGTTAAAAGCACAAAGGGACACGAAGAGAAGAAGTCAAGAAGTAAAACGAAACCAATGGGGTAGGATGATGAGATGTCTTCTCTTTTTTAATAGATGGCTGCTAATCATGATAAGACGTCTATTCTTTTTTAATAGACGGCTATACAGTGATGAATAGACGTCTATACTGTCTTTAATAGATGGCTATACCTGGATGATAAGACGTCTATTCTATCTTTAGTAGATGACTACTTGTTGATGATGAGACGACTACTCTTTATTTAATAGATGACGCCTCCCCTAGAGGTGATAACTCCTGTGGGGAAACAGGAGCACGCCAAAACCGGGTGCCCTCTTGCCTGTCCTTATAATTCTCTTAAATTCCTGCAGAATGCTCTTTTTTCCGCAAATTCCCGGTTTAGTTTCTCGTTTCTCTTTTTGTATTTTCTCAGCGTTTCACTGGGGTAACAGCCGCGGTACTCTTTGTATCCTCTGCTGAAGTGACTGTAGTGCCGGACATCCATTCTTTTCAGCGCCTCTCTCACGCTGCGAACCTGGTCAGTCATTGCAAATATATCAAAGGTTCTGAATCTTTTGATTTCCAGGTATCGACTGGGGAAGAAAGTGTCAGACAAGATTTTACTCTTTTTCCCATCTTTTGGGAAATAGATGTTCGTCTTGACTTTTGTTTGAATTAAGTGTAGGATGAATATATGGATAAAAATAAATTAAAAGGACGTTTGATCGGACGCTATATCGTAAGCGATCCGGAAATTTGCCATGGGAAACCGACATTTCGCGGGACACGAATCATGGTGTCTCATGTTTTGGAAATGGTGGCCGAAGGCATATCATGGGAAGCGATCATCCAGGAGTATCACGGCAATATATGTAAAGAAGCGATTACTGAGGCAGTCAATTTAGCGAACCTGGCATTTCTTGAACATGCCCAGGAGTATACTGCGCCTGAATATGTCTTGGAGCATGCCACTGTATGAATATTTTAGATGAACAAATTCTTGAAAATCAACGGCAACTGCTAAGAAGTTGGCGTATACCGGTTCGCCAAATCGGATATGATATTGGGCGAAAAGGATTGAAGGATAAAGAAATTATTCCTTTATTGCTTCAATTTCGTAAGTCCACCTTTTTTACGCTTGATTTCGACTTTTTTGAATCACGGTTGTGTCATGCCAAATATGCCATTATATGTATGGATGTTGGGAAGCATGAAGCTGCGGTATATATACGCCGCTTGCTTCGCCATCCGGACTTTGATACTGTTTCCAAACGGATGGGGAGCGTGATTCGTCTATCATCTATGAGGATCGGAGTATGGAGAATTCATGCGGAGGATGAAGTTTTTATTGATTGGCCATTGTAGGAAAAAATCTGCCTCCAAAGTCTTCCGGGTAAAAGGATAATCAACGGTTATCCGGCAGTTGCATTTCCAGGAGATTGGTGATAATTGAATCTGAACTATCCATCGTTCTCCAGGCACAGCGCCAATCATTTCCGTCTCTCTGCTTAAAGTACTGTGTATTGTTGGTGTTTCATTTCTACCGGTAGATTTCTTATTTCAACCGGTAGAATTGGTATTTCCACCACAGAAAGGAGAAAATGGGGGCGGGAAAGAATTTCATTAATCGCTCCATTCTTCCTGGAAATATTTTATTTTTTTTGCTACACCGATTTTTTGGTTTTTGCAACCGATTTTCCTGTTTTTGAAACCGGCCTGTCCCCTTCCTCAATTTTGAAGTGAGATATTGTCTTACCTGATATCCATCAGCAGACTCTTTTCTTTACCTTTTGCCATTAAAAAACTGTTTTGCCCAATATTTATTTAGAAAAAAGTTGAATTTTACTTCCTGATGTAGTATCCTTTAATCCACCGGTGAGTCCAGCTATGAGTTATGCTTAGATGGAGAACACCTGAGTTGGCTAGGTTGAAAGGGGCGAAGCGGAAATGTGAACACCTCTTAATGGCGGCAGCTTGCTAACAAAGGAATAAGGGAGTTTTTGCTCACTTCTGACAATGAACCCAAGATATGCGAATTTCGTATAACACTGTACTATTTTAAGAAAGTTGCTTCATTTATGCCTATATGCCAATATTCGAGATGTAGGTGATAGAGAAACACGAATTTCGTATAATAATAGTTAGGCACCAGACGGAGCACAGCCATGACAGTAGCGGCCACACATCTTGCAAATGATATCCTAGAAGCCATCGCCGGTCGTTGGGGATACCTTGATGCGGCGGCGAAGCTCGCTGGGCACCCCGAACGACTCGCGCTTTTCCTCACTGGGCGTGAACAGGAAATCACCCCAGTGAACATCGAGATTTGGCCTTCGTTGCGATGCAACGCACGTTGCCCAAAGTGTCCCTATCGCACCAATGGCGCCCGCCACGAGGCAGATCGACGGAACGCCAGCAAGCGACTGATCTCACTCCAAACTTTAGTCGAGACTGGCCTCGGCACACAGGACGTGATGCCCATTGAACGATGGGCGAAGATGGCACATGAGTTTCGACAGGCAGGCGGCCTTAGCGTCACTTTTACCAGTGGGGGCGAGCCAACGGAGCACCCGAATTTACCCGATTTCGGCCGCATTGCCCGCCAAGAAGGCCTCGCTTGGGGGCTCTATAGTAATGGTTGTAACCTGACAGCAGACCTTGTGAACCAATTGCTTGCCAACTCTCCAGAGTTCATCCGCGTGTCGATCAACAGCTGGTCTGCACATTCACACGATTAAGTCTATCATCTAGGTCCTGACGCCTATAATCGTGTGCGCCAAAACGTCACATATTTGTCCCACCACGCTCCGACCTCGGTTACCGTCGGAGTTGGCTATGTTGTCGATCATGCTACTGAGCGAGAACTCCACGGAGTGTCCGAGTTTATCCGTTCAATTGCGCGACAAGGCCGTCTCGATTATGTCGCCGTCAGGCCTGAAATCCTCTACTATTTCAACGATGGAACACCACGGGACGTGCAACCTCGCTGTGAACGATATGCCGCAGTCCCAGAAACTTGGCGCAAAATCGTCGGCCCGGTTTGTGCTTTGCACGGTGTCTCGCTCCAAATCAATGACGACGGGTTCAATGCTGTCGCCGATCGCATCCATCCAGGCACATGCACGGCTACCGAATGGACCACAAGTGCCACCGAATCAGGAAGACTATATCTATTCAGCGAAGCTAACGGATCCCCCTCACCAAGACTCGCTGAACTCTGCTATGGAGACGTTTCTGGAGATACCCACTTCCTCGACGCATGGAATTCGCGCCACCGAAAACAAATTTCGGACGATTTCGCTCATGGCACCCGCCTGGCATCAGTGTGGCACAAACTAAGTGGCTTAGATCTTGCCCTCAAGAAATTGCGATCTACTTATGGTATCGTACATCCGACTGTTGCTGAAGAAGTCGCTGAATCGCTCAACGCACTTACAAAGCCACGACATTGGCGGATTCATTTGACCGTTCACGAAAACGTGCCTAACAAGGCGTTGCACCGGAGCTGGCTCGTGTTTCGGTTTTTCAATGTCGATTCTTTCGTTCACGTTTTTTGGTTTTTCAACGTTCACTCGTGTTGGTCCGCCAGCCCGGTGAACTTGATCGTTAGGCGGCCAGGGAAGTCAAAACACATTAATAGGAGATATCCCGCGCAACTTCCTTCAATGTGTCATCCAAACGTGACGAAAACGTGACTTTTATATCCCAGATTATATCGGATTAAACTGGATTATACTGGGTTATAATAACTGCGAAAACTCCCAAAAACAATCATCAATAAACGCTTTCCTGCTATTGATGGGCCTTTCCCAAATCCCATCAAAATCCAGCCTACTGGTTCCGGTGGGCAGCAGCCTATTGATTAGGCCGAAAAACAAAAATTAATTATTTTATCCTGCTTGACCCGAAAAACTTCATATTCTTTCCCAGCCAGTGCATTCGCAACCTCACGAGAAATACAGTAGCAAAAACTTTTCTGTTTCAACAGAATTGGGAGAGTAGTCCACGGCCGTGGCATAAATATCGGTAATCTTTTGATACACCATGCGTTCACTGGCCCGGATCTCTCGAATTTCTTCCAGGAGTTCCTCTTTACCTAATGATTACCCTCCTGCCGAACTACCGAGAATTCCTCGGTAGTCGCCGCTTCATCCAGTTCACCTTAGTTGTAGATATTGGAAGGAAGGGGATAGGCAAAAATTAGATGAAAACGGGAAAAGTCTCATGGGAAGGTGATTCTATGACTGTGGGAAGATGGTTCCAGGGCTGTAGGAAAGGGTATCTAGACCGTAGGAAGATACTTCCTAGGCCGTAGGAAGGGGTACCTGGGCCGTAGGAAGATGGTTCCTAGGTTGTAGGAACTGGTACCTGGGCCGTAGGAAGACACTTCCTAGGCCGTAGGAAGATGCTCCTTGACCCGTGGGAAAGACAGGTTTATTTCCAACTCGTGACTTCTAAATCCATGAGTTTCAATTCCTGTTCAGTTTTGGAGGAGGAAGGGAGGAAGGGGACAAGGAAGGGGACAACAAGGAAGGGGGCAGGCAAAAAATACTGCCCTGGTACTGGTATTGGTATTTGGTGATTGAAATAAACTTCTTGATGAATCCAAAAACGTTTTGAGTGAACCCGGCCGACTTTCCGACCTTTCGCCGCAGGCGATTTAAACTTGC
>JABAOF010001863.1_pt3 | contig 25594 bp, 26 predicted proteins | sample 7062171 | NCBI WGS metagenome assembly JABAOF01 (sample SAMN14538628, study PRJNA623070) | marine sediment metagenome | biome: marine biome [ENVO:00000428]; feature: marine pelagic biome [ENVO:01000023]; material: deep marine sediment [ENVO:00002113] | place: India: Gulf of Khambhat ...
CCAAAATCCACCAGGATCGCTCCCCCATCCGGCATGATTTTTATATTGCCAGGTTTAATGTCCCGATGAAGAATGGGAGGTGTTTGGCTGTGGAGGTACGCAAGAGCATCACAGATTTCGAGGAACCACGGTAGGGCTTCTTCCTCTGGGATCGCACCACTGCGCTCCAGGCGTTGGCGAAGATCAACACCCATGATGAAGTCCATCACCAAGTATTGACCTTCACCCTCAATCACAAAGTGGTCCGAAACTCTTGGAAGATTGGGATGCCGAAGCCTGGCGAGGATCTTGGCTTCACGCTCGAATTGGCGCTCGAATTCCGCCGTCGTAAAGAGATTTTCTTTGACGGCGACCTCCACACCGAGGTTTACATCAAAGGCTTTATATACGGCGCCCATGCCACCCTGGCCGAGGATGCCGTCAATTCGATAACGATGACGTAGAACTGAACCTACCTGGAGAGCCATTAAGAACTCAATCGGTCCTCAAAATCCAGACGCGCATTCGTATTGTAGCCCATGGTGTAGGTTTTGACTACTGCTCCTCGCTCGATACGGTAAGTTGTAAAGTAATTGGAAGGAAAAAGAACACGACTGGTTTGTTGGATATGATGCCCTCGTGTCTCATTCCTTTTAGGAACAGAAACTTGGCAGATCACCAGGGGCGATGTAAAGTACGTCTCACCCATGTCAGTCAACCGAGGGATGAACTCAAGCATGCAAAGATTCACCCGGCTTCTGGCCGTATTTTCACTCTCCACTCTGACAATAACCGCTTGTGAGAGTTTATGGATCACCAGGGGAAGCATCCTTTCGAGCGATCACGTCATCGAGATCGAGCCCTCCCCCTCACCAAGTCGCACGCCTACACTCACCATCCAACCCTCGTCTACCGCTTCCGCCACACCCTCCGCGACACTCACACCTTCACCCACACTCTCACCCAATGGCCCAGATATCATCGGCTATTCTGTCGCTGGCCGACCACTCGAGGTATTCAGTTTCGGGTCGGGGTCCAGAAAGTTGATGATCATCGCTGGTATGCATGGAGGCTACGAGTGGAACACGATCGCACTGGCCGACCAACTCATCCTGCTCCTACAAGGACGACCGGATTGGGTCCCACACGATATAACCCTTTTTATTCTCCGCTCAATGAATCCGGATGGTGAGGAGCGCGCGCGTGGAATACAGGGGCGGACGAACGACAACGGTGTCGACCTTAATCGCAATTGGCCTACGTATTGGAAATCTGATTGGCCGATCCATGGTTGTTGGCGATACCTACCGGTGACTGCCGGTCCATATCCGGCATCTGAGCCTGAGACACTGGCGCTGATGCAGTTCCTTCTTGAGGAAAACATCGAGGCATTGATCAACTACCATAGCGCAGCATTGGGCATCTTTCCCGGCGGTCAACCACCAGACGAGTTGTCCCTCAACTTAGCCGAAGCGGTCGCAGGCGTGAGCGACTACCCCTACCCGCCCATTGATACCGGTTGTCAGTTCACCGGTCAGCTCATCGACTGGGCATCGAAACAAGGGATTGCCGCCATCGACATCGAGCTCACAAACCACAGGGATCCTGACCTCAAACAGAATCTAGAGATCCTCCACGTCTTCATGCGCTGGCGGCCATGAATTCTCTACAGGTTCCCGGAAGCTGAGAGCTCCCGGGAACCTGAGAATCAACCCTTGACAAAGTTACAAAAAGATTGACAATTTACTACAATAATATTGAATTCAATATTATCGACCTTGATGATTTAAAATTGCATTAGGGAGAATATCAATGACTCGAGGCAACCAAAAGAATCAACATCGAGGCGGGCCTGAATTCTGGCAGGATTGGCGCCATCGATATCGAACACAGAGCTTTCCCCCACACAGGATGCGTGAGATGTGGCGTCGCCACTTCCACGAATTCTTCGGGGAGATGCCGGAAGAGCATTGGTACTTCGGTGGACGGCGCTTCAAAGGATGGCACTCGGCGGATGAACCAGGCGTCTTTAACCCCTTCGTCGCACTCATGCTGGCGAAAGGTGGAGGCTTGCTCCCCATGTTGGTATTGCACCTCCTAAAAGGAGGTTTGCGCTACGGCAACGAAATCATGCGCGAGATCCAAGAACTCACCCAAGGACGTTGGGTCAGTAATCCTGGCGTGATCTACCCTTTACTCACGTTTATGGAACAACATGGATTGGTTGAAGGCGAATGGGAGGACGAGACTCATCGCACCCGACGATTCTACCGAATAACCAAACGCGGGGAAGAAGAACTGGCGCGCTTGAAAGAAGTGATGAAGCCCCATTTCATGGAAGCTCTTACGATCTTGCAGGAGCTCTTGGACGAGATTTATCCAGCTACAATATGAGGCCATGGTTATGAGATCTCTTTTTCAGATGCTCCGCTACCTCAAACGATACTGGCGAACAACGATTGCAGCATATACCAGCCTTGTCCTCTCCTCCTCCGCCCTACTGGTGACACCCAGGATGTTACAAATACTCATCGACCAAGGGATCGCAGAAGGCAACATGTCTCGCATCTTACGTTTCGCCGTGGCAATGGTGGGCGTGGCATTGATCGGCGCTCTCTTTCAATTCCTTCAAGGTTTCCTTTCGGAGAAAGTTTCCCAGAGCGTGGCTTTTGATCTGCGTAACGAGCTCTTCGCGCAAATTCAGCGGCTTTCATTCGGCTACCATGATAGATCCCAAACCGGTCAACTCATGACGCGCGCCACGAATGACGTCGAACTTGTCAGGCATTTCACCGGCATGGGCTTCTTGCAGATGTTAAACGCCTTGGTCCTACTCATCGGGAGCCTTGCGCTGCTTCTGAGTATGAACTGGCGTCTCGCATTGATTGTGCTCATGATCGTGCCATTCGCTTTTCTTTTATTCGGCGTATTCGCTGCACGCGCCCGCCCGATGTTCACCGTCGTCCAGGAAAAACTCTCCCAACTAAATACGATCCTCCAGGAGAATCTGGCCGGCATACGTGTCGTCAAAGCTTTTGCGACAGAACCCTACGAAGCCAAACGTTTCGGAGAAGCGAATGTTGAACTACGAGATCAACAGATGAGGGTTGGACGAATGATCGCCGCCGTAATGCCTCTCATGTTTGGCATTGCCAATCTTGGAACGCTTGCTGTCGTTTGGTTGGGTGGTTTGCAAGTCATCGAAGAAGCGCTGACCATCGGTGAGCTCGTAGCCTTCAATACATATCTTCTGCTTCTCATGATGCCCGTGGGTATTTTGGGCATGATCCTGTCCATGGTATCACGCGCTGGCGCCTCCGCCGATCGAATTCTGGAGGTGCTTCAAGCTCAGGTCGAGGTGCAAGACAAACACGGTGCTCGTGAGCTACCAGCCATTCGCGGACAGGTCAGTTTTGAGGATGTGTCCTTTAGTTACTTCAGCAGCGCTGGAAATGTGCTTGAAGACGTCAGCTTTGTTGCCGAACCGGGACAGACGCTCGCACTCTTGGGAGCCACGGGCAGCGGAAAAAGCACCGTGATCAATCTGATCCCACGTTTTTATGATGTTACGCAAGGTCGGGTAACCGTGGATGGTTATGACATCCGTGACGTGACACTTGAATCACTGCGATCGCAAATCGGCATTGTGCTCCAAGAAACAACACTCTTTAGCGGTACGATCAAAGATAATATCGCCTTCGGGCGACCGGACGCCTCAAACGAGGAGGTGATTGCGGCAGCCCAAGCCGCGGAAGCGCACGAATTTATCAGTGAGTTCCCCGATGGCTATGAAACCTGGGTCGGCGAGCGTGGTGTGACCTTATCAGGTGGGCAGAAACAACGCTTAGCCATCGCACGGGCGCTGCTGATGGATCCTCGCATCTTGATATTAGATGATAGCACAAGTAGTGTGGACATAGTAACCGAGGCGCGTATCCAAAATGCGCTTGAAGGGCTGATGGAAGGACGGACAAGTTTCATCATCGCCCAGCGAATCAGTACGGTAAGAAACGCTGATCGGATTATCGTGCTCGAAAAAGGTCATGTTGTGGCGCAAGGATCGCACGAAGTGCTCTTGGAGATCAGTCCAATCTACGCCGATATCTACCATTCTCAATTGCACGACGACGGTCGACCGGTGCCCGAACCCGAAAAGATGTCGGCTGCCGATGTATTAGGACCAGGATAGGCTGCGAGCTCCAAAACACAGGAGTGGGAAATGGGTTTTCATGGCCCGATGATGGGCGGCCCAATGCGAAGATCATTGAGCCGCGAACACACCAAGGCAAAATCGACACGCGTAGTGATGCGGAGATTGACTGTATATCTCAAACCTTATCGGCCTCATATCTTGGCCGTTCTGATTTTGGTCTTTCTCGGCACCGCAGCACAATTGGCCGGCCCCTACTTCATCGGTCTGGCAATCGACCAATTCATCGTCGCTAGCGACAGAACCGGCCTGGCGCACACAATGTTGCTGCTGCTTGGCTCTTATTTGCTCAACATGATCTCGACCAGCGCTCAGTTCTTCCTTATGACCATCGTTGCCCAAGATCTGCTCTACCGATTGCGAACTGAAGTGTTCGACCAATTCCAACATCTCTCACTCAGTTTCTTCGACCGACAGGAGACGGGCGATCTCATGTCACGATTGGTGAACGATGTCGATACGATCGGGCGGGTCATGAATATGGGGTTGATCCGCATCCTGAACAGTCTGCTTACCCTAGTGGGAATCATTATTGCCATGCTGCGGCTCAATTTTCGTCTTGCTTTAGCAAGTTACAGTATCCTACCGGTGATGCTGATCGCGACAATCGTCTTCTCGGCGCGTGCCAGACGCGCATTTCGCAGAACCCGCGAGACCATCGGACATGTCAGTGCTGAGCTTGAAGAAGGGATTTCCGGGGTTAAGGTTGTTCAAGCATTCAGCAGAGAAGAAATCAGTCAGGCCCGCTTCGCACAGGCCAGCGCGGCTAACCGCGACGCCAATATCCAGGCCGTTGGGATCACGTCGGCATTTTCCCCGACGTTGGACGTCTTAAGTTCAATCGCTACGGCTATTGTCGCAGGGTATGGTGGTTACCTTGTCGTCAACAACCTTGCGACGGTAGGCCTTATCGTCACTTTCCTCAACTACGTTCGTAATTTCTATGAGCCCATCCGCTCAATGTCGACTATTTACACCAACCTGCAGTCCGCCCTCGCGGGAGCAGAGCGAATATTCGAACTGCTCGACGAGCCTGTCACTCTGCGCGACGATCCACACGCCATCGAACTCTCCTCTATCGAAGGGCGGGTTGTTTTCGATAACGTCACCTTTGGGTATCTGCATAACGAGCCTGTATTGAAAGACGTCAGCTTGGTTGCCGAGCCGGGTCAAACCATTGCACTAGTTGGTGAAACAGGCGCAGGTAAGACGACGATTGCGAATCTACTGGCGCGATTCTATGACGTACAATCCGGCAAGGTCACCGTCGACGGAGAAGACGTGCGACGGGCCACACGCAGTAGCCTACGCCGTCAAATGGGCATCGTCCTGCAGGATCCATTTCTCTTCTCCGGAACTGTCGCTGGAAACATTCGCTACGGTCGCCCCAACGCCACAGACACGGAAGTAGAAGCAGCCGCGAAATTGACGAATGCACACGACTTCATCTCGCGGCTACCAAACGGGTACCAGACGGAAATCACCGAGCGCGGCAGCAACCTGAGTCAGGGACAACGGCAGTTGATCTCTTTCGCACGCGCCGTACTCGCCAATCCTCGCATCCTGATCCTGGATGAAGCTACATCCAGCGTAGACACACGTACGGAGCGCCTCATCCAAGAGGCGTTGGGGCAGTTGCTCACGGGTCGCACAAGCTTTGTGATCGCTCATCGACTTAGCACGATCCGTAATGCCGATCAAGTGATCGTCATCGAAGCCGGGCGCATCGTGGAACGCGGCACTCATGATAGCCTGATGAAAGAAGCGGGCGTTTACCACGGTCTTTACATGAGCCAATTTCAGCATCATGAGTCCCATCCAGCCGGTGATGGACGAGAACAATTGAAAGACACGAGTGTCCGATGAAGTGGTAAAAGGATGGGCTGTTTTCATACCGCAAACATGACATCCCTCACTACAATCAATCATCATCCTGGGCCTATGCTGAAGTAGGTGTTCCTATCTTTTTTCCGCATCTCGTAGGGTAACGTCTCTTCTATGCGGCTAGCGGAATCTTGAATGCCTGCGAGAAGAATGTGGCTGATTGGAAGATTCAATCAGAATTGCTGAATCGTGAAAGGATAACCGGATTGTGATTACGGTAAGTGAAAAAGCAAAACAGAAGATCCTGGAGTCCATGGCTGGCAGGGAAACGCATGGAATGGCGTTGCGGTTAGCGATAGCAGGTCGAGGTCCCTTTGGATTCCATTATGCACTCGGCTTTGTGCCTGTGGAGGAACAATCAACAGACGACACCGTCGTCGATCTGGGCGAGTTGATCGTTCTCATAGATGCAGAAAGTGCCCCTAAATTGAAGAATTCCTCCCTGGATTACGTCGAAGATTCATTCAATCCAGGATTTAAAATCGATAATCCCAACCCGTTGTGGACGGATCCTATCGCACAAGCTGTTCAAGAAACGGTCGACAAAAAAATTAATCCAGGGATCGCTGCTCATGGCGGCTTTGTCTTGCTCCTGGATGTAAAAGATGATGTGGCTTACGTCCAATTCGGAGGCGGTTGCCATGGTTGCGGCATGGTAAGCGTCACCTTAAAAGACGGTGTAGAAGCCACCATACTTAAAGAGGTACCGCAAATCAAAAAAGTCCTCGACACGACTGATCATGCGGAGGGTAAGAATCCATATTACCGATCCGATGTCGGTGGTTCCCCACCCACAAGCTAACCGCTCTTCGATAAATCCCCGACCGACTCAAAGCAACACAAAAGGACGCCGACGAGCCGTTTCTCCTCCCTTCACATCCAAGGATGATCGCATTCAAGGTTCCCGGAAGCTTTGAGCTTCCAGGAACCTAACGATTTCAACTAGACATAAGAAAGAAGGGGAACAATCTGTGTTCGGGTGACCTAACGCAGTTGACCCGGCATTCCCAAAGGAATCGGCGGGACCAGAGACCCCGCCAGTGTTCGGAGGATAGAGCACCAGAGGACAGAAAGGAGCGCATATCGAGAGTCGGTCATAGGTTCATTTTCACTCAGCGCTGAAGCTGAGCTTACTCGTCATCCTCACCCTTATCTTCGGTTCTTGCCCGTGCGAACAACGCCATCACGAACGCACCAAGCCCTCTGAACCCAAGATAGGGCAGCAATCCGAACCAACCAACGTATGGTGTAATGCAGGCCAACGTTAACGTGGCCGCGCTACCCGCTGTCCTTCTCCAACCTGTTCGATCAGGCAAGAGCTTTTCGCTGAATAACTCCACCATTCCCGATAGCCCGAAGACCAAGCCTATGGAGAGAATGACGATCAGGATGACGTTGATGAAGTCCAGGAATTGAAGGCCCGTAGTTTGTACCAATCTACCAAGTAAAACGAGTAAAGCATATGTGAAAAGGAAATTGACCAACCCGATGAGAAAAGCCCTGCCAGGTGATTCTTCAGCTGCTCTGCTCGTGTCTTCTACCAGGTTACGGAACAATACACGAAGGGCAACAAAGAGCGCAACGATGCACACACCCACAAAAAGCGATACGATTAGCACAGTTAAACCTTGATACATGGGTCACTCCTTTATTGATCTTGTGAAACTCAGTTTGAATGTACTCCGAGCCTACCTCTCCAAATTTGTTCTTTTCGGAGGGGAACTATCGGGCTTACGGCTCCCAATCAGCGCCGAACTCGCAATCGAAGCGCCGATGAGCGCAGCAACAACCCATTAGCAACCACCCACGCAAGAAAAATAACCAATAAAACGCTACCGGCGTCAATTTGTAGAGTTGAGGTGATGGACGGCCTTATAAGCAGACGACTGCTAGTGAGAAAACTGCGCAGGATTGCCATGAGATCCGACCCAATCTCAGGCAGCAGAATTTTAAACTCATGAACAACCGCTACGACGTCAATTCCTATAGGCGATAAAAGTATCCTCTCAGCGATGGCGCGCACATTGGTCCACACGAAAGCCAGGGTAACGCCTAGCGCGACGAACTGTAGTGCGAGATAGAATTTACTTCGCACGGATATAGAATTCGTTTGTTGTACGCCTGCCAACACCGGAAGCACCAAATCTCGGCTCAGGACCTCATCGGGTAACGACTCCAAGACATCGAACAATGCCCGTAATTCACGCAATCGAGCTGAACAACTCGAACATTCAGCAATATGTGCTTCTACCTCCTGCCGCTTATCGGTTTCAAGTGCGCCATCGAGGAATTCATGCAATCGGTTTTCATCGAGGTGAGAAGGTTCATGTTTGGACATACGAAATCAGCCTTTTAGCAAGCAGTCTCCGAGCTCGGAAGAGATGGCTCTTCACATCGCTCATGGGTAATTCTAAAGTTTCGGCAATATCGGCGTACGTCATCTCCTGGTAATGTCTGAGCTCGATCACAACTCGGTAATGAGGTGGTAGTTCCAGTATAGCTGCCCGGATGTCCTCCCCCCGCTCACGATGTATGTGTCTCGTTTCAGGGCTCGGCTCAGAATTACGTAAGGGCATGTCTCTCTCATCATCCAGTGGTAACCGAGGAGGAACGTAACGCCGCATATGGTTGTAACAAAGATTCAACGCGACACGCCGTATCCATGGTCCGAAAGAACGGTCTTCATCGAAGGTAGCAAGCTTCTGGAAGCCTCGGATGAAGGCCTCTTGGGCCAGGTCCTCGGCTTCTCCTCGCTCACCCATCACTCGGTAACAGACGTTATACACGGATGCCTGATACCGTCGCACCAACTCACCGTAAGCATCGGCTTCACCACGACGTACACGTAGTACGAGGTCGCGGTCGGTAGGCTCTATCATATCTATAGGGTACTACAGCTTCTATGGGGGAAAAGTTGCAAAGACCTTATTGACCGCAGGGCGATTACCCATTAATGAGAAAACCCGAGGGAGGGTACCCCTTCCCTCGGGCAATTTGAGGATCAGGCGCTCGGCATTAAAGTGTTCAGGGGCTTACGGCACCATGTCCAAAAAGCCCACTCAGCAATTCCTTACGATCTCGTATCAGAGGCCATACTTCTTGAATGAAGTGATCCTGTCCTCTCCAGCGGAAATCCTCCCAAGCGCGCGGCGGTTTTGCATAATTCGACAACAAATACATGGTCGCCCGCATAGATTGAATTTCCTGATGACCCAACTTCTCGCCTCGTGCGAACCGTTCAATGAGGCTCAAACCATACGCACCTTTGTGTCCGTTTAACACGTTTCGCTCCAAACTCGCAATACTGCTGCCATGAATATTTTCGTCCTTTGGTTCTAGCTATCAACCTGCGACCGTGCGTCAGTTCTTCACCCACAGGATCCACACACCCAGGCTGGAGATTGTGAGGGGTAATCCAACGCGGATGAGGTTTAACGCAATCGCAAGGCTGTCCTTCGCAGCCGGGATAGTGCCTGAGATTCGATTTGACGAACACGTTCTCGGGTAATTCCCATTCGATCTCCGACTTGCTGCAACGCATAGGTCTTTCCGTCATGCAGGCCATAGCGCAACATGAGGACATGAGCTTCACGCGGTGGAAGCTCGTCCAAAACCTCGCGAATCTGCTCTCTCATCAGGTTCATTTCGGTCACTTCTTCCGGTGACTGTGCCTCCTCATCAGGAAGCACGTCACCTAAGAAGCGTCCGTCGTCCTCATCCTGTGGCGTCTCGAGTGAAATAGGGAGTTGGGCGATCTGGACCGTCTCTCGTATCTGTTCCTGAGAGATCCCTAACTCGTTCCCTAATTCCTCGAAAGTAGGCTCCCGACCCAATTCCTGTGCAAGCTTATGTCTGGCGTAATATAGGCGGTTGATCTCGGTCTTTTTGTGAACCGGAAGACGTATTGTCCGAGCATGGTTGTCGATGGCGCGCGTTATCGCTTGGCGGATCCACCAAGTGGCGTACGTACTGAAGCGCGTGCCACGGTCGGGATCATATTTCTTTGTCGCCCGCATCAATCCAATGATGCCTTCCTGAACCAGATCAATGAAAGGCAAGCCTCGGTTGCGATACTTCTTCGCCACGCTAACGACCAACCGCGTGTTTGCCATTAACAACCGCTCACGCGCAGCAGATCCGATTTCAATCAAAGCCTGTAATTCGCCGCGCCGTTTAGCACCGACTTTCCCCTTCGCTAGCTCGCTCCGAGCTTCCCGCGCCAGGTTAAGACTCTGGGTGAGTGACACTTCTTCGTCGGCAGTCAGTAGCGGTGTCTTCGTGATTTCGTCCAAGTAGGCGCGCCGTAGATCATTGATGTCAATCAAGGGTGGGAAGTTATCCCCCTCCTCGAACATGATCCTCCGTTCAGAGTCTATTTCCCCTGCGTCACTCCGCTCAGCTTTAGACAAATCCATCATCTTCGGATCTGTAATCTCATCTGAAAATTCGTTTTCCAAACGATGAAATGTACTATCGTCTAACGTTTCATCAGCCTCACGGGAAATCTGTTCATGGTCGTAAACTTTACCCATAATCCACTCTTTCATGTCTATATGAGCTACCGCGATCGTTTCGCTCGATCCTAACTACAGAAAACGCAGTCAATTCAGCCTGATGCTATCACGAACACCCTATATAGTCAATATATTTTATATTAATTAATTATTTTATTAATTTGACGTGTTTATGCGCTTGTGATATATATTTCTCAACAAAACCGCCCTACCTTATGGGATGTGATGCAGGAAACCAGAAAACAAGTCCTCTCAATATTGCAACGCCGGGGGGAGGCCACGATTCGCGAATTGGCGTCAGCTGTCAACGTGACAATTGGCACCGTTCGCCACCACATGGCAATCTTGGAGCGAGAGGGTTGGGTCACCTCCAGACGCATGCGTAACCGCGTAGGCCGACCACGGCTTGTCTTTTGCCTGAGCGAGCAAGCCTCGGAGCGATTTCCCAAGCGCTACGGCTGGCTCTCAATCGCCCTGATGAACGAAGTGAAAAACACATATGGAACTCAAGCACTCGAATCTCTCTTGGTGCAAGTAGCCCGGCACAAGGTCACCGAACGAATTCCTGAGACACTCGGTGACTTACCCCTGAAAGAAAAGATTCACCTGCTCATCGATTTGTATACGGAAGAGGGTTTTGCGGTCGAGTGGGCGTTGGAAAAGGATGGTATACAAATCCAGCATCACGCTTGCCCATACCTGACTGTCGCTTCTCGGCATCCCGAAGTTTGCCTTCTAGACATAGAAATCATGCGTAGCGTTACAGGAGCCAACGTGGAACGGGAAGCTTGTGTTCTCAGTGGCAACAGATCCTGCATATTCTCACTCCAGTTGAAGGAGCAGGCTCTTAAAAACGCGCATCCCGCCCTCACCCCAACGGAGGATCGATCTTTCCCACTCGAAATCATCACCACCGAGTAAGGCTAAAGGTCCCATCGAGAATCGGTGGCACGATCGAAAAGGAGCCGCCATGATCAACTTGAGCGCAAACGCGAAAACGAAGATTCTGACTTTCCTGGAAAACGATGACCAGCAGGAAACGGCTTTGAGATTGTCGATTACCGGACGTGGTGCCAATGGTTTCACCTATTCCATGAAGGTGGTACCCAAGTCGGATCGAACACCTGAAGACACTGTTTTCGATGAAGGCTCGGTCCGCATCTTAATCGACTCAGAAACCCTACCCAATATCAGAGGCGTCGTGATCGATTTCTTCGAGAACTCACACCAGATGGGTTTTACGATCGATAATCCCAACCCACTGTGGTCGGATGCGACCTCCCAAGCTGTACAAGAATTAATCGACACCAAAGTCAATCCTGTGATTGCCTCACATCGTGGTCAGGTCACGTTATTGGATGTCAAGGACGGCGTTGCGTATATTGAATTCGGTGGCGGTTGTCAGGGGTGCGGTATGGCCAACATGACTTTGAAACACGGCGTCGATGCGATGATCCGCGAGGCCATCCCAGAAATCAAACAGGTGTTGGACACCACAGATCACGCCGCTGGTAAGAATCCATATTATCGGCGTACAGACGCTGGTGTTTCTCCCATGCAATAAGCGGGGAGTAAGCGTCTGCTGCGCGATCTATTGAGGACCTTTAGGGCCCAGCATTCTTGCTGGGCCCATTTGACATGCGCTAAGCTTCCCTGAGCGTGCCGATGAACCTATGGTTGCTTGAAGCAACCGACTCCCAGCAGATCTTCACATTCGTTCGCACCCTCGTGCAGCCAGGTTTCAGTTTCCATAGAGTTGTGCAAGTCCAGGGTGTTCGCCGGGATCCAAATCCGCTGCCCTACTTCCAGTTTGTAGGTTTCATCGGAGATCTGGTTTTCATGGAAAATCTCCGCGACAGACGTATTGAATCGAGCTGCAAGGTTGGCGTACGTATCCCCCGGACGAACAGCATAGTCCAAAGGTGAACCGGGTGGCATGCAAGTCCCCCTCCTCCGCAACACCTCAAACCCACCTAAACCTGTTCGACCGCGCACGACATCGTTTGACCACTCGGCATTGAAAACCCCCACATCGGGATTTGTGGGATCATAAAGCATTAAGCGTTCAACCAAAAAGCTACCGTCCTTCTGGCTATAATTCGTCACGGAATACGCCCTTCCTTGAGCATCGACCTCTGTGACGACGAAAACGTGAGAAAACTCCCCATTCCCAGCATAGGTGAAAACCGTATCGCCAGGGCAAAGCGGCCGATCACCGAAATCGAAGAAATCGAGCCTCATTGGTGAGCTAAACAATTCGTACTCTTCCAAGGAGAAGAACGACCACGGTCTCCCATTGAGCGCCGGGTTGGCAAGCCAAAAACTCTTGGGATTCCGTAAAGGACCTACACTCGCTGGAATGAGATCCGCTTCCAGAAGAATGGATGCCGTTAACGGGCCGCACATGTTCGATGGATCCTCATATAAACCGCCCAGGTATCCCAGCTGCTTAGCGAGCGTGAAGGTTTGCCGATCGGAAGTTGTGATATATCGCTGTGCGGCCACTCGCAGTCTCTCTCTCCAATCTCCCGTTGGAGATCCTACCCGTCCACCGTTTGCTCTGCTCTGATCGATCTCGTACCCTGCGTCGACCATCCATTGGCATACAATCGGTCCGCCGTGGGGATCCTTTTGTGGCTCGCCATTGACAATGCCTCCGTACCCTTTGAAATAGCCAAATTCTCCTTCAACAAGCGCCGCTTCCTCCCTTGAGAGATTCGGATCTCCGATTGGGATGGCGTAGATGTGGATCTCCTCAGGTTTTTCTGCATCCCTAAACCATGCTGCAAATCCAGCCACGCGTAACGCCGTCACCAACGGATCGACCTCATCGTAGAGCACATGTCGGGAACCGGGACGAGTCATTGGTATCGTGAGAGCATTTCCATCAATTCCCAGACGCAAGGAGATAAAACCACTCAATAAGGATTCCTTCTCTAGCGCCAACTCTGTTAAATCCAACTCGGCATCAAATAGCTCTGCAGCTTGCGATAACATCCACAGCGTGCGGCTATCTATGTGCCACTGCTCACCCTGGAGTTCCACTTTCCCACCAGTAGGTTCTTTACACCCTGCTGGCTCATAGAAGGGTTCGCTAGGGAATGGTGTAGGTAGCTCATGTGAGGATTGAATCACGTGCTTCGAATGCTCGTTGGGAGCCTGCATGGAAGTCGAAACTTTCCCAGGAGAATCAATGGAGGATGTGAGGCTACTGCTAGGAATCGGATCAGAACGTGCCACTTTGAACAATTCCTCTACATCCTCAAATCCTGTGGATAACGTCGTTTCAACGTCTGAGCCGACAAAAGTCCTGGTCCCGCTTCGCGCGTAGGATACCGTCGCCTCATCAAACGCAAGTCCCAATCCAGTGACCGAGCCCAAAAGCGAGAGAATCAATGTCCCTGTGACAAGCCCCCCCGTGATTGCAAATCGCAGGCTCCACGCTTTTAGATATTCGGTCAGGTTCGGAAAAAGCGGTCCTTGCCGCTCGCTGCTTTCAGTGAGATTCCCAATCCGCTGTTGGCGCCCGCGAGGGTTATCGCGTGGCATAAATCTGACCAGGGGAATTTCACGCTCGTCACCGGAGGAAACGTCCTTTTGAAACCAACGTACAAAAAGCATAAGAAGCATGGAGAAGGCGAAAGCCTCCCACCCCAATCGGTTCACATAGGCTTGCCCCCTACCTCTTAGCCTAGACCTTTCTCCTCTTCTTGGGACGCGACGAGCCGATGATGTCCGAGACAACCTGCTACCTTATGAATACCACTTACATCCCGATAAGTACTCTCATCCAGATCATAACGAACAAATCTCCCTTGCGACCTTGCAAAGAGCCTACAGTTACCTCGGACTACCTGCTCTCAAAAGAGTGACCCCAGAAGGTCAGGGATAACAAACTGAAGGTCAGACACCTCGAACCACGAGATCGGAATGAGTCGATCATGCCAGCAAGGGAGAAGGGTCGGCCGACTACGTTCGAGGTCAGAGGATGGTGACAGACCCATGAGGAGATGAAAGCGACGGTCCGCATTTCAAGGATTAAAGCAATGACTTCCGAAATACGGTTTTGATTTCGGAAGTCAAATGATGTAGCCTCCGAGAGCTAGTGGAAGCGGCGACTAAACGTCCAAGTTACGCACTTCCTTGGCGTGTGTTTGGATGAAGCGACGTCGCGGTGGTACGGCGGAGCCCATCAACATGTCAAACGTACGATCAGCCGCAGCCGCATCCTCGATTGATACCTGCAACAGCGTTCGTTTGGCGGGATCCATTGTTGTATCCCACAATTGCTCGGGGTTCATCTCCCCCAGACCCTTGTACCGCTGTATAGATGCCGACTTCGCCCCCGACCCTAAATCTTTCAAGATTTTCTCTCGTTCCGCTTCACTGTAAGCATAGAGCACCTTTTTCTTATGATCCAATCGGTAAAGTGGTGGTTGAGCGATAAAGAGATGCCCCTCTTCGATCAGCTCCGCCATGTAACGGAAGAAGAAGGTGAGCAGGAGGGTACGGATGTGTGCGCCATCTACATCGGCGTCTGTCATGATGATCACACGTCCGTAACGCAGGCCGGAGAGGTCGAAGCTTTCCCCGATGCTGGTGCCCAGTGCGGAGATCAGCGCTTTCACCTCGTTATTCGAGAGGATCTTATCGAGGCGGGCTCGTTCTGTGTTGAGGATTTTCCCGCGCAGAGGGAGAATTGCTTGGAAATGGCGATCACGACCTTGCTTTGCAGATCCACCTGCCGAATCTCCCTCCACAATATACAACTCCGCTTTATTCGGGTCGCGCTCTGAACAATCCGCAAGCTTTCCCGGCAGCGTCAAACTTTCCAGGGCGCTCTTGCGGATGACCAGATCACGCGCCTTACGGGCAGCATCTCTCGCTCGCGCCGAAGTCAGACACTTCTGAACGATGGCCTTTGCCGCCCTCGGATTTTGCTCCAAGAATTCAGTGAAAGCTTCTCCCAGGACCTGCTGTACCTGGGTTTGCACCTCTGCGTTCATCAGTTTTACTTTGGTTTGACTTTCAAATTGTGGATCTCGATGCTTGATGCTTACAATCGCAGTTAGCCCTTCACGCGTATCATCACCCGTGAAATTCGGATCTGAGTCTTTGAGTAGCCCGTTCTTACGCGCGTAATCATTGATCGTACGCGTGATCGCTGCGCGCAATCCTGTCAGATGCGTACCGCCATCGACCGTGTTTATCGTGTTGGCGAAGGAATACACCGATTCAGAGTACGCATCTGTATACTGCAACGCCACTTCGATTCCTATGCCTTCGAGTTCTCGGTCGACGTAAACGATGGGGTGGAGCGTTTTGCGATTGCGATTTAGGTAGCGAATGAAGGACGTAATACCGCCCTCAAAATAGAAGCTCATCTGACGATCGGTTCGCTCGTCGAGCAGATTGATCGTCACACCACGTGTGACGAAGGCCATTTCACGGATGCGTTGGACCAGGGTTTCGAATCGATAATCGAAATCGCCCTTGAAGATCTCGTGATCGAACATGAAGGTCGTCTTCGTGCCCGTCTCTCCTTTGCGCGCCTTTCCGATAACCTCCACCGGGCCTGTTGGAGCACCACGCTCATAACGTTGGAAGTGTAACTTGCCGCCACGCTTTACCTCGACCTCGCACCATTCTGACAACGCGTTGACCGCAGATACACCAACGCCGTGCAACCCACCCGAGACCTTGTACCCATCTCCCCCAAACTTGGCGCCGGAATGTAACACGGTCATCACGATCTCTAACGCAGGCTTCTTCCTCTCAGGATGGATGTCGACAGGGATGCCGCGGCCATCGTCCTCCACCGTCACGCTGCTATCTTGATGAATGGCGATGTCGATGTGGCTGCATGCCCCAGCAAGCGCCTCGTCGATGGAATTATCCACCACCTCATAAACTAAGTGATGCAAGGCCTTGACGTCCGTACCACCGACGTACATGCCGGGTCTACGGCGGACGGCTTCCAATCCTTCGAGGACTTGAATATCCTTCGCAGCGTAGCTGCTGACTTTTTGCTTACGCTTCGTCACAACCGATCTCCTTCTCAACCCCTGCGTAATGTTTCATCATGTTCTAACTCGCTCATTGAATGCGATGATTTCCCACCAAGCACCGGACCAGTATAATTCAAGCTTTCCAATTTCAAGTGACCGGGCCCCCCGCATCTCTTCCTTCCTGAGTTTGCCTAGCAATAGCCTCCTTGACCTCCTGAAACCACGCTCGCCGTCCCCGGTAGAATACGTGGCCGGCTGTCAGTAAGGTCGCGCTCACGAATGCGTAACCGCCGAGCGCGAGTAGCGTAAACCATGAATTCTCATCCGGCAAGGACCAAACGTACTCCACACCTACCCACGATATGCCAAATGTAATGAACAAAAAGCCGATCGTGCTGAGCATATTCATGCGTACGAAAGAAGCGCTTTCGAGCATTGCCTTAAACAAGCTGAAGTCGTAATTAATAATCCCGTGCGCCGTGAAAATAAGATAAACTGCAAGCCAAAAAATCACACTCAATCCGAGAAGTAGGAGCGCGATCCCCAGGAAATCTCCAAATTGCCACACAAATGCAGCCACGATCAAGGTTACAACAACAATTAAGATCCCACCACCGTAGGCCACCAAACTAAGCAGCGTCATCCGCCCCCATGCTTTCCACCCGGAACCAAGTTCTTCACCAGGCGTCAATTGCCGCACAATTTTGCGGTGAAGGATAATACCAAAACCTGTGCCACCGATTGTCAGTGCTATCCAGGCTAGAAGCGCGAGGTACGGATTCTCCATCGCCACCGTGAGGGCAGGACCGAATGGATTTGAGATTGGAAGGCGATACGCCATCAGACTAGGCACACCCGCCGGGAGACTACCAGTACCTGACCTCAAATTAAAGGGCATGCCCTGTGGAATTGCACTCAACCCACTCAATAGGTTTATACGTACACGTAGTTCATTGAGAAACGATTGGAGTACAGCGATCTGCTCGCTCGTTGTTGGATCCGGGCTTGACGTCGCCCCGATCCAAGAAAGATCTTGTGGGATCAATGGAGCGATCGAAAGATGCGGTCCAAACCACAAAAACAAGTCGAGCAGTAGCGTAGGAAGAATGAGAATCGGATTTGCAGCGACGCGATCAAACCCAGCAGCCAGCGCTGCGAATACACCAATCGGTCTCGATTTTCTTCCACTAACGGGATTTCTCACGAAACTTAATTTTACCACATGGCGTCGATTCCGACTGTCGAACGAAATCATGTAGGTTTGACCGTCGTCCGTGCCTCCATTAAAATTTCCCACCGGGAGCCTCTTTTGGTTACGACAATTGCCCTCCTGACGGATTTCGGAACACAAGACGCATATGTGGGGATCATGAAAGGTGTCATCGCCAACATCAATCCACAGGCACGGGTGGTCGATATTACCCATGCTATACCACCCGGCGATATCCGCCGCGCCGCTTTCGAATTGTGGCGAGCCGCACCCTATTTTCCGCAGGGAACCATCTTTCTGACCGTGGTTGATCCCGGTGTCGGTGGCACCCGTCTTCCGATCGCCATTTCGTGGCCAGGACGTATCTGTGTTGGCCCGGACAACGGGCTCTTCACGTACCTTCTAACGCAGGAGCAAGCGGTATCCGCCATCGCGCTTACAGAGAAGGAGTATCTGCTTGACACAATCAGTGAGACCTTCCATGGCCGGGACGTCTTCGCTCCATCAGCAGCGCATCTTTCCCTTGGCGTGCACCTACCACTCCTAGGTCCTCCACTTGAGGATCCCATCCGCTTGCCACTACCGCGCCTTCAAGTGATCGAGGGAGAAACGATACACGGAGAAATCTTGCATGCAGACAGGTTTGGCAACTTAATCACGAGCATCGGTATATTAAGGAAAGAAGCAAACGAACTCGTCATTCACCCATGGTTGCCTGATTGCCCAAGCTTGCGTCTCCCACATGACAAAGTTCAGGTATCCTTACCGGGCATGGAGCACTTGTCATTGAGTAGAACATACGGCGATGTACCTGAGGGCGAACTGGCAGCATATATTGGCAGCGCCGGCCTCCTTGAGATCGCGGTGAATAAGGGCAGCGCGGAGTATCAGTTAGCGATATCATCCGGTCAGGAAATCCAACTCGGATTGAGAGGATAGCTTATGCCCAGTTTTATTATTGACGGTGGTCATCCACTGCACGGTGAAGTCATACCCTCTGGCAACAAGAATGCCGCGCTCCCGTTACTTACGGCATCTTTGCTCACGGACGAACCCGTCACGCTGCAGAATGTGCCGGAAATTGGTGATGTGAACGCCATGCGTGAGCTCCTTCAGAGCCTAGGAGTCTCGATTGAGATCATAGCCCCACACACATGGCGACTCCAGGCAAAGCAAGTCCGCCGAGCTGACTTGGATCCTGAGTTATGCCGTCGTATCCGTGCATCCATTCTCTTGGCCGGTCCGATGCTAGGTCGTGTTGGAGGCATCGATTTACCGCCACCCGGTGGGGATGTGATTGGCAGGCGGAGAGTAGACACACACTTGCTTGCGTTGAAAGCCCTAGGAGCAGACGTCGGTTTCAGCGAGCGGGAATTCCACATGGACGCCCCGCAAGGTCTTCGAGGCGGTGAAGTACTTCTTGAAGAGGTGAGCGTAACAGCAACTGAAAACGCCATCATGGCTGCCGTCACTGCTCGCGGTGAAACTGTGATACGAAATGCTGCTTCCGAGCCACACGTTCAGGATCTATGCCGATTTCTGAATAAGCTGGGCGCCAAGATCGAAAACATTGGCTCCAATACGTTACGCATACAAGGAGTTGATCGGTTGAGAGGCGGCGAGTACGCGATTGGACCGGATTATCTCGAAGTGATGAGTTTCATTGGCGCCGCCGTGGTAACGGGTGGCGAGATCACCATTCGCCACGCCGCTCCACAACACCTTCGTATGGCTCGCTTGGTATTTGGGAGATTGGGCGTTCGTTGGGAAATCGAAGAAGACGACATCTTCGTTCCCGCAGACCAGGACCTCACCATTGAACAAGACATTGGCGGAAAGATCCCTACAATCAGCGTGATGCCGTGGCCGGCCTTTCCTACCGATCTCATGAGCATCGCGATTGTGATCGCCTCACAATCGAACGGCACCGTTCTCTTCCACGATTGGATGTACGAAGCCCGCATGTTCTTTACGGATAAACTGGCATCAATGGGTGCGAGGATCATACTCTGCGATCCACATCGCTGTATCGTCCAGGGACCAAGCCCCCTGGTGGGAGAAGTCCTCGAGAGCCCGGACATCCGTGCTGGACTCGCCTTGACACTCGCAGCTCTCGCTGCTGAAGGGACGTCGCACATTCGAAATATCGGCCAGATCGAAAGAGGGTACGAACGGATCGATGAGAAACTTAGCCGCCTCGGAGCCCACATCCAAAGGTTGGACGAATAAGATTCGTCTTCTAGCGACGAACGACATGCCCAGGAGGGCTGCGTCTAAGGAGACCTCCGGAGGAAACAACTTAACATTTGACTCACGTCTTCATGTCCTTGCGTGCAGAAAGTGACGTAACCCCTTCATCTTCATATGTCATTGCGAGGAGCCCTTCGTCAAGCTCAGGATAAACGCCGCGACACTTGTCGCGCCCGTCCCGGTCGAGCCAGGGAGCGGAGGCGAGTGGAAGCAGTCCCTTCAACCTTGACTGCGAGGCCCGCTTCGTCAAGCTCTGGGTGAACTCCGGGCCGTGGCAATCCCCATCACGCGGTTTGGGGATCGCGTCGTTCTAACAGGCTCGCGATGGCAAGCGTGAATGGGTTTGGGGACCGCCTGTACACGACTTTGCCTCCTGGCGCTGCCAGGACAGACGGGATAGGCGCCGCGGAAATTAATTGAGCTTACCGAAGGGCTTTTCGAATCTCGGAATATCTTCTGGTCACCGGCCACAAGCGTGGCTTTTTTGACAACCTTTAGCCGGTTCTCACGAATCGGAGCGCAGTACCTCTTCCGCAAGGCTTCTATAGGCAATTGCCGCAGGGCTATCAGGCTTAAAGCTCAGCACGGATTTGCGAGCAGCAGGGGCAATCATGACTGATTCGTCCATTTCGATTACAGTCTGGAATACCTTATCGCCGAAAACGGCACGTAATTCGTTTACCACCTCCGAGGCGTGCAGGGAATCCGGACGATACATCGTTGCTAGGATCCCCAGGAGATGGACGTCGTGATGTATTCGTTTCTGAAGCAGCCAAGCGGTCTCAAGAAGAGCGCGGATTCCCCGCATGGCGAGGTATTGACACTCCACCGGAATCACCAACTCGTCTGCTGCTACCAACCCATTGACCGTCAATATGCCAAGGCTAGGTGGCGTATCAATCAGGACGAAATCCACATGTTCACGCTTGCCGTCAAGTGCTCGGCGCAGTCGACCTGCGGAGTCATCAACCCGCGGAAGGCCATACTCAGCGGCAGCGAGGTCAATATTTGCAGGTGCAACCCAAAGCCGCTCGCCGAATGGACACACGATTCGATCTAGTGATACCTTCTCGTCCATGAGAAGTGTGTGCGTCGTGGGATTAACTTTATAGGGATCGAATCCTAAACTGGCTGATAAACCTGCTTGCGGATCGAGGTCGATCAACAATACTCGGGAACCACGTTCGGCCAACGCAGCGCCTAAGTTGATGACCGTGGTTGTCTTTCCAACGCCACCCTTCTGGTTGGCGACAACAAGTACTCTCCCCATAATTCCGAGTATAGATCACCCATCAATGCCAGGCAACAGAAAAACATTCCCGGCTGCCCTAGCGGAACATGGGTGCGAAGATGCGGGGAAGCAATCCGCCCATATGTTGCGTGTCGTTGCGAGGTCGGTAGGGGTTCGCGATGACATCACCTGAGACTTTCTTTTTTCGCCATCCACAGCCTGGTTGTTGCTACAGACCACTAAATGCCTGAATCCCGCTCCTGAGACCGAATTGCCAACATCCCTCCCGGACCATGTGTCAACACTTAAGCTCTAAGCGTTACAATTGACCAGTATGTACCCATACGGTATAATCCTCCGTCGCTACGTCAAGGATTCAAGATAAGTTTGGATTTGGAAAAGGGCGAATGCCGAAAAGAACATATCAACCGAAAAAACGCCGTCGAATGCGGGTTCACGGCTTTCGTAAGCGCATGCGAACGAAGGGAGGACGTGCAATTCTCAAGGCCCGTCGTAGAAAGGGCCGGTATCGACTTTCTGTCCGCATGAACGAGCACGTCAAGAAGGTCAATTGGAAAGCCTAGTGGGGGCAGCTTACTACGGACGGGCACACACCCACAGAACGCTCCTCGCCGACTAGGTGGATGAACCGGAAGTATCGGCTCACGAGTGCGACCGATTTCAAGCGGGTGCGGCGGAATGGGAAGTCCTATGCCCACCCGCTCGTCATTGTCATCGTCAATCCCAACGGCTTATCCATCTCACGATTTGGTGTGGCCGCTGGTAGATCCGTGGGAGGAGCCGTCCAACGCAATCGCGCAAAACGCTTGCTCCGTGAAGGCATTCGTCGCAATTTAGACACGATCTCTGGCGGATGGGATGTCATCCTGATCGCTCGTGCGGCGCTGGTCGCTGCCGGCGGGGCTGCCATCCAGGAAGCACTTGCTGAATTGTTAGCGCGCGCAGGTTTATTGAAGTGACAACTGGTCCGATGTCTGATCATAAGAAAATTGCTACCGAATCAAACCCAGAACCAGCGCTATCTGAAATCCCGGTCACACTGGGAAATATCCCGCGCCTTCCAGCATTGGCGTTCATCCGCTTTTATCAGAATACAATCTCTCGGGCGATCCCAGTGAATACCTGCCGCTTTCAACCAACCTGCTCTCATTACGGCTACCAAGCCATTGTCAAATATGGCCTGCTCAAGGGCAGTTGGATGGCATTTCGGCGCATCTTGCGCTGCCAACCGCTTCATCCAGGTGGATACGACCCGGTACCATAGGTGTTTTATGTCAAAGGAACCTCGTTACCCGATTACACTCATATTTCTGGGAAGCTTTTTCATCCTGATCACTCTGATGCTCTCAGGATGCGCTGGAAGTGCGATCACGGCCTCCAGCTGGCCGGGATTGGCAGTTGACGAAACCACAATCTACGCCTCATATGGCACTGCCGTGTTTGGGATTGATATCGATAACGGCCGCGAACTGTGGCGTTTTCCAAGAGAGCAAGACCGGAATTTGACTTTTTACGCACCCCCCGCACTAACGGATGTCGATCTGATCATTGTTGGTGGTTACGACAATAGAGTATATGCCCTGGATCGGATCACCGGCGCGCAGGTTAATGCCTGGCCCCAACCCTTCGATGAAGCCGAAGACCGCATTATTGGTGCTCCGGTGATCGCAGGCGATATCGTCCTGGTGCCCTCAGCCGACGGTCGCCTCTACGCACTCCGTTGGGAGGACGGTGAACCTGCTTGGCGAAGGCCTTACCAGGCTGGGGAAGATCCGGGGCCGTTATGGTCGGCACCCTTAGTGGACGGTGAGCAGATATACATTTCGTCGCTCGACCACCATGTTTACGCCATAGATCTTAACAGCGGCGTGGAAATTTGGCGCACGGCAGATCTGGGAGCATCCATCGTTGACACGCCCACGCTTGCGGACGGCATTCTGCTCGTGGGAACTTTCGGGGAGGAGCTCGTCGCGCTCGAAGGAGCCACCGGAGAAATCGTGTGGACCTTCGAGACCGAGGGATGGGTGTGGAGTAATCCCGCCATTTCCCAGGGAGTAGCATACTTAGGCGACACGGAAGGTATGGCCTACGCGGTGGATGTCGCCGATGGCACTGAACTATGGCGCAAAACGATTGATGGTGCCATTGCTGCAACCCCCGCTATCGGACAAGGTGTGGTTTACTTCGTAACCGAAGAGAGTATTGTTCATGCCGCAGACGCCGAAACAGGTGGTTCCATATGGACAAGCGATGCGAAGCTTCAAGGTAAGTTACTCTCCGATCCGATCCTGCTAACCGATCAACTCATAGTGGGAGCTGCCTGGCCCGACTGTTTCATCTATTCTGTCGATATTGAGAACGGTAGGTCGGGTTGCATGGTTTCACTCTCAGAATAGCTAGGACGAATAATATGTGGAACGAGATAATTCTTAAACCAATGATTAACGCCCTGCTCTTTATCTATCAATTCTTCGGGGCAGGACCCCACACCTTCGGGTTGGCGATCATCCTCTTCACAATCATTGTCCGACTGATCACACTGCCCTTCACCGTCAAGCAGCTACGTAGCACAATGGCAATGCAGGAGCTTCAACAATCGAAGAAGTGGAAGAAGATGCAAGAGAAATTCAAAAACGACCGTCAGAAATTGGCAGAAGAGCAGATGAAGCTCTACCAGGAAACCGGCTATAGCCCGTTCAGCGGTTGCCTTCCTATGTTGCTTCAATTCCCCATTATTATCGGGTTGTATCAATCCATCACTCGCACCATGGCAGCCACACCGATTGAACTACTCAATCTCTCCAAGCTACTCTATCCAGGGACATCCAGCGCGTTGATCCCCGTCAACAGCACGTTCCTGTACATGAATCTGGGTCAGCCAGAGCGATTGCCACTGCCGTTTCTCCCAGACATTCCACTTCTTGGAGCGGGGATCCCGGTGCTCGCCATCTTGGTTGCAATCTCTACGTGGCTGCAAACCAAAATCACAACACCAACACCCTCGTCCGATCAACAAGGTGCTGGGATGAGTCAGATGATGTCCATCTACATGCCCCTGTTGCTAGGTTGGTTCGCCTTTAGCTTCGCATCTGGCTTAGCAGTCTACTTCGTCATCTCGAATCTCTTGGGCATCGTCCAAGGTATCGCCATGCAAAGACTTCGTGAACGCTCACCACAAAGGGCTTGAGAGGCGCAGACTGCGCCATAAACAGGATGGAAGAAAGACCATGTCAGAAATGAGACCCAGCCTCGAAGTCATTGCACCGAGTGTTGATGAAGCAATCGCCCGCGGCGCGAAGGAATTAGGCCTTCCTCCAGAGAAGCTGGATGTCGAGGTGTTAGACGAGGGAGGACGGGGTTTCTTGGGTCTTGGAAGCCGCCAGGTGAGAGTACGCTTGAGCGTACGTTCAGACGTCGATGAACCAACGTTAGAGACACCACCTGTCGAGACAGCGGTTGAAGAAGCACCCCAGGCACTCGAAGCCGAGATATTTGAGGACGACGAACTCGCTGTTCGCATCACTCGCGATACCGTCATCGAGCTACTGCAGCGTATGGGAATTCGTGGCAAAGTAGAAGCCCATTGGGGCGAGATCGACGAACACGGCAGAATTCGTCCTCTCCTGGTGGACATTCGTGGAGACGATTTGAGTATCTTAATCGGACGCAGAGGTGAAACCCTTTCAGCACTGCAATACATCACACGGCTGATCGTAGGTAAAGAACTCAAACGCCCCGTCGCAGTGGTGATCGATATCGAAGGATATCGCGCACGAAGAGAACGTCAGCTTCGTCGCCTTGCTCGTAGAATGGCACAACAAGCAGTAGAGACGGGCCGGACGATGAGCTTGGAGCCAATGCCTGCTAATGAACGGCGTATCATTCATATCGAACTGCGGGAAGACACGAAGGTGGATACTGCCAGCGTCGGTGAGGGTGACCGCCGGAAGGTCACGATCATCCCGGTCCGATAGTCACCTCCCTTTTGGCGAGGGGAATCCGCTGGTCAATCCACCCTGACATGGTTAAGCATACGCCCACCCCTGTTGACTACCTGGTCATCGGACATGTAACCAAGGATCTGACGCCTGAAGGTCCGGTTTTGGGCGGCACTGCAGCTTACGTTGGACGAACCGCCTTGGCATTCGGCCTTCGTGTTGGTGTATTGACTTCATGTGCTGGGGATATTGACCTGCAACCTCTCGAGGGTCTTTGCGTCGTCACCCTTCCCACCGAACGGTCCACGACCTTCGAAAACAAGTACACGGTCGAAGGTCGAACACAATA
>JABAOF010013804.1_pt3 | contig 25584 bp, 29 predicted proteins | sample 7062171 | NCBI WGS metagenome assembly JABAOF01 (sample SAMN14538628, study PRJNA623070) | marine sediment metagenome | biome: marine biome [ENVO:00000428]; feature: marine pelagic biome [ENVO:01000023]; material: deep marine sediment [ENVO:00002113] | place: India: Gulf of Khambhat ...
GCGGGTTGTTTTCTCATAATAGTCAGGAGTGGTAACACTCCATGGCTTGTAGTATAGTGTGGCTATTCGAAGCTCATTGACTCCTTTTTTCATCAGGTGAGATTTGACTAAACAAAGACTTCTGCCAGTATCGGAGACGTCGTCGACCACAAGAACCGTCTTACCCGCGACATCGGTAGAAACCGACTGAGTGATCGTCGGTGTCTTCTTAGTTTCCGCGACGCCCAAATAGAACTCCGCTTTCACGTTGGCCATGTTTGGGTTTTCAAGCAAATCTGACAAAACTCTCGCAGGAGCCCACCCGCCTCGAGAGACTCCCACAATTATGTCGGGACGAAATGCGTCTATTCGAATTTTCTGCGCTAACTCTAGAAGCATCGCATAAACTTGTTTCCACGTTGGAATCTCAAAGCCCTCGTTTTGCTGGCGCGTCACCTTTTTCAGCAATCCCGAAAACTAGGAAGAAGCAACACAATTTAAAGGTTTTACAAGCAGCCGATGATGAAAATAGAAAAAAGAAGGGGGAGGAGGCTTGCTATTGTGGTGGCTGAGGTCTTCTCATGCCGTAGACAATTATTCCGATGCCAATAAGGACCCAACCAATGCCAAAGAACATCACCGCGTAAGAGTTGATTAGAGCAGCGTTGGCTGATATTAGACTGGCTTGACCACTGTCACGCGTCGAGTTCGCAAGTGCTTCTCTGTAGAGAAGCTCAGCGTCTTCTATTGCTGTGCCTCTCTGCTCATAAACACTGAGCGCTTGGTTGTACAGCCCATCTGCAGTCTCGAAATGAGTTTTCGCCAAGGACAGATCTCCCCGCTCGTGCGCTTGATAGCCTTGATAGTACTCAAAATAGCCTTGGAAAAGCAATATTCTTGCTTGAGTAACATTCGCCGGAAGCCACGCCATCATCATACTATAAAAGCTTTCCAATTCGTCGCGGAGTTGCTGCACCTCAAGATGATCCAATGAATACACAGCGAAGCGGCTGTCCCAATTCCAATAACTCCAATAGAAAACGAAGTCCAATGGCCCAGTTGTGGCGTTGACCACTTCTATGATTAATCGATACTGATAAGTCCAGAGCTCAGGAGCTTCATCAGTTGAAGGCGTAATGTTGCTGAAGGTGAAAAACCGGGTCTCATCAGGACCTATAGCTTCCGGGGTGGCAAACCTGTGGGTGTAGTTCTTGCCCCATCCAAACCAGACGATAAGAGTTGAAATGTTAATCTGTGCACGCACAGCTGGACCTGGAGGATTGTAGTTGTTATGCACCATCACTGAAACCTCCCATGTCGCTCCTTCTTCATACGCGACCACCCACTCATCGAGGTAATCGTCGTAGCCCCTATACGTCGGATTGGTCCAGGCTACCGCATCAATGCTTGCCTGTGAAGGCCTAATTGGCAACGTAGACACCATTAAGAAGGCTAAGATACTCAGCATCGCTAAAGTGACTTTCTTCATCTCATTCCCTCAAGAACAAGGTTTGGTTGAACCCTTATGGTATATATAATTTTTGCATGTCGCTGCTGCTTTACTGAGAAACTGCACAACCAGCAACGCTTTGTGGTTCCGAAAGTTCTTCAATCCACAAAGTTTTATTCCTTTGCCATACTAACGAAGATAGAAAGGTGCCACTCTCATGAAACTTATTGAGTGTATACCCAACTTCAGCACCTCAAACCCAAAACATGTGGACGCCATCATAGACCAAATTAGGCAGGTACGCCGCGTCCTCCTTCTTGATTATACATATGACGACTACTATAACCGACTTGTCGTGTCTTTCATAGGCCATAAAGGATCTGTGGTGGAAGCTGCTTTGAACGCAGCTGCACGAGCCATTGCGCTAATCAACATGGACCAACACAAGGGGCAGCACCCCCGTCTCGGAGCGGTTGACGTAGTTCCCTTCATCCCTATACGAAATGCGTCAATAGACGACTGCATCGAGGCAGCCAGAGAGTTTGGACGCTCGCTGGCTGACAAGCACGAAGTTCCCGTCTACCTCTACGGCGCTGCCGCCTCCAAGCCTGAAAGGAGAGACCTCGACTGGATACGGAAGGGCGAGTACGAAGCCCTCGCTCGAATGATTAAAGAGCCCGAACGCAGACCCGATTTTGGAGCGCCAAAAGCTCATCCCACGGCGGGCGCAACAATCACCGGGGCACGCAAAATCATGGCTGGCTTCAATGTTAACTTGGACACGCCCAACGTGAAGATCGCTAAGAAGATTGCCAGAGCTCTCCACGCGCAAAAGGGAGGATTCGCAACTGTGAAAGCCATTGGAGTTGAAATCCCAGAAAAGAAAATCACGCAGATAGGCATGAGCATCTCCGACTTTGAGAAAACGCCGCTGTACAGAATTTTTGAGCTCATCAAGTTGGAAGCTGCGCGGTACAATGTGGCCATCGTGGATTCCGAGTTTTGCGGCTTGGCGCCGCTAGCGTCCTTACTTGACGTGGCAGCATACTACTTGAAGATTGCAAATTTAAGCGAGGACAGAATCGTGGAAATCGCTGTGCAAAAAGCAATCGAAAAGGGCGAGTTTGGTGACTAAGGCACACGTCGACTTGCTTATAACGAGAGCCAATGAACTCATAACCCTTCGCAGCAATAGCCACGAACCCGCTAAACTGGATCGGATGAAGGATTTAGGCATCATACGAGATGGCGCAATTGCCATCGCCGAAAATAGGATCGTCGCAGCAGGCCCGAGAAGCAGAATAGAACACCAGTTTAAGCCGGAGATGGAAGTAGACGCATCTGGAAAAGTTGTGATGCCGGGATTTGTCGATCCACATACGCATCTAGTGTTTGCAGGTGCACGTGAAGAAGAATTTGACAGACGATTGCAGGGCGAAAGCTACAGGGATATCCTCGCGAAAGGTGGCGGCATATTAGACACCGTTCGATGGACACGAAAAGCGTCTCGGGAACAGCTTGTTCGCCAAGGAAAACGGACCCTTGACGTAATGCTGAAACATGGCACAACTACGGTGGAGGCGAAAACCGGCTACGGACTCACCACAAAGGATGAGGTAAAATGCTTAGAAGCTGCCCAGGAACTGGACAAGGCCCACTCGGTCGAAGTCGTGTCGACTTTTCTCGGGGCTCACGCTGTTCCACCCGAGCACGCGCACCAACCTGACAACTATGTAAGACTCGTAGCCGAGGTAATGATTCCAGAAGTCGCCGACCGAGGACTCGCAGAGTTCTGTGACGTCTTTTGTGAAGAAGGCGTATTCAACGTTGAGCAGTCGAGAAAGATTCTACAAGCTGGCAGAGTTCACGGATTAAAACCTAAAATACATGCGGACGAGTTGACCCAACAGGGAGGAACCGAGCTTGCCGCTGAGATCAACGCGGTTTCTGCGGAACACTTGCTCTTCGCGTCGGACAACGGGTTGACAGCGATGGCGAAGAAAGGGGTGATTGCAGTTTTGCTTCCCGCAGCCGCTTTCGCATTGATGACTGGCAGATATGCAGACGCCCGAAAAGCCATTCAGTCCAAGGTGCCGGTTGCTTTGGGAACCGACTTCAATCCAAGCTGCTGGGCCGAAAGCATGCAGATGACAATTGCCATTGCGTGTAGAGAGATGCGGCTGACAGTTGGGGAGGCAATCACGGCAGCAACAATAAACGCAGCTCACGCTGTTGATCGCGCTCATGAGGTGGGAAGTTTGGAACCGGGAAAAAGGGCAAACATAATTATTCTTGACGCGCCCAATTACAGGTTCCTCGGCTACAGGTTTGGAGTGAACCTTGTAGACAAAGTGATTAAAGATGGAAAGATAGTTGTGGATAACAGGGGAGTGTAAGAGTGGCCGGAAAGACGGTGAGGTGTATAACAGGACCCGAGCTGCACTGCAAGAACTGGCAGATCGAAGGCATCTACCGCATGCTCCACCATGTCCTTGACCCAGAAGTGGCTAAAGATCCGGAACACCTCATTGTTTATGGAGGAACGGGCAAAGCTGCTCGAAACTGGGACTGCTTCGAAAAGATTGTCGAGACGCTTGAGCGACTTGAACCAGACGAAACCATGCTCATTCAAAGCGGCAAACCGGTGGCGACCTTCAAAACGCACGAAGGCGCGCCGAGGGGCCTAATCGTCAATTCGATGTTGGTGCCAAAATGGGCAACTTGGGATCACTTCTACGAGTTGGAGCAGAAGAACCTGATAATGTTTGGCCAAATGACAGCCGGATCGTGGTCTTACATTGGCACTCAGGGCATCTTGCAGGGCACTTACGAAACGTTGGCAGCAGTTGCCAGGGAACATTTCGGAGGAAGCTTGCGCGGGAGACTCGTTCTGACGGCAGGGCTGGGCGAGATGGGGGGCGCACAGCCGCTTGCGGTGACGATGAATGACGGCGTCGCGTTGGTGGTGGAGGTTGACAAGAAAGCCGTCGAGAGACGTCTGAGACATAAATATCTCGAGACAGTGGCTGAGAGCCTTGACGACGCCGTCAGCAGGGCTATGGAGGCCCAGAGAAACGGACGTCCGGTCAGCATTGGACTCTTGGGGAACGCAGCTGAAGTCCATCCGCAACTGCTGGAAATGGGCGTGATCCCCGACGTTGTAACAGACCAAACGTCTGCTCACGACCCACTCAGCGGATACTATCCCCAAGGTCTCGCCATAGAAGAAGCAGACAAGCTGAGGCTGGAGAACCCGTCAGAATATGTCAAGAAAGCAAAGGCCAGCATGAAAGTTCAAGTGGAAGCCATGGTGGAAATGACTAAGAAGGGCGCCGTCGCCTTCGAGTATGGCAACAACCTGCGACAGCAAGCTTATGACGCCGGATGCAGCGACGCATTTAGCTATCCAGGCTTTGTGAAGCGGTACATTCGGCCATTGTTCTGCGAGGGAAGAGGCCCCTTCCGCTGGACATCCTTGACGGGCACGCCGGAAGACATTTACACCTTAGACAATGTCATCCTCGACGAATTCAGCGCCAATGAAGAACTGTGCCGCTGGATCCGCAAGGCAGGAAAAGAGGTGTCGTTTCAAGGCTTGCCCGCTCGTGTGTGCTGGCTAGGCTTTGGAGAGCGAGCCCAATTCGGAAAAATCATCAACAACATGGTCCGCAGCGGCAAGCTTTCGGGGCCCATCTGGATTGGACGGGACCATCTAGATTGCGGAAGCGTCGCCAGTCCAAACCGTGAAACGGAAGGCATGATTGATGGCAGCGACGCCATCGCAGACTGGCCAATCCTGAATGCGCTGCTCAACGCTGTGGGAGGCGCAACGTGGGTTTCAGTTCATCACGGCGGTGGCGTCGGAATCGGCTATAGCATTCACGCAGGCATGTGCATCGTAGCCGACGGAACTAGGGAGATGCAGAAACGTTTAACGACAGTTCTAACAACTGATCCCGGAATTGGGATTGTCAGACACGCAGATGCAGGCTACAGAAGAGCCCAAAGAATGGCGAAGGCTAACTCGATAAAGATGCCCTCGTTGAAGTGAACAACATGAAAAAAGTCTTCACAGGAATCTATCGCCGCATTCGGCCCAAAGCCAAGAAAAATGCATGCACTCTTGGGGGGCGGAAAAGCTGAGAACCGTGATCATTGACGGAGAAACATTAACCATCGAAGACGTAGTTGCTGTTGCTCGCCACAACGCTGCCGTCATCATATCTGAAGACGCTGAAGCACGAGTGAGCAACGCGCGTGAAACCTTGGAAAGACTCGTCAAAGACAAGAAGACAATCTACGGCGTGACAACGGGATTCGGCGCTTTGGGAGAGGCAGCCATATCGCCGAGCGAGATTAAGAAGCTCCAGGTAAACCTTATTCGCAGCCACTCTTCGGGAGTGGGCCCCCCACTGGGCAGAGATGTAACAAGGGCTGTGATGCTTCTGCGTGCGAATACCCTGGCTAAGGGATATTCGGGAATCCGCTTGAAAACCTTAGCGACGTTGGTGCGCATGATTAACAGAGGAGTGCACCCCCTTATTCCCGCGAAAGGCTCGGTGGGCGCCAGCGGCGATTTGGCGCCTCTCTCACACATGGTTTTGGTGATGCTTGGGGAAGGCAAAGCCGAGTTTCAGGACTCGGTCGTCAGAGGGAAGGCCGCGTTGGAGAAGGCGAACATTCCTCCCATAACATTAGGCCTCAAGGAAGGAGTCGCCCTAAATAATGGCACGCAAATGATGACCGCCATTGCAGCCCTTGCTGTTCACGACGCCGAGAATTTAGTGCGAACGGCCGAAGTTGCCGCGGCGTTGAGTCTTGAAGCTTTGCAGGGAATTGCTGAAGCTTTCGACCCGAAGATTCACAAGGTAAGACCATTTAAGGGCCAAATTGAAAGCGCTAGAAACATCCGGAGACTTGTGTCGGGCAGCACGTTGCTGACACTGGGAGACGAAGCAAGAAAAAAACGTGGAAATCCCCAAGACCCCTACTCTCTAAGATGCATCCCCCAAGTTTTAGGTTCAGTACGTGAAGCCGTTGGCCATTCAAGAAGCATAGTGGAAACAGAGATCAACTCGGCCACAGACAACCCGCTCGTCTTCGCTCAAGAAAGAGAATGTTTGTCCGGTGGAAACTTTCACGGACAGCCAATTTCCCTGACCATGGATTATCTGGCCATAGCCCTGACCACCATAGGCAACTTCTCGGAGCGACGGACAGCGCGGTTGATGGATGAAAACCTGAGCAAAGGTCTGCCGCCCTTCCTAATACCTGACAAGACTAAGAAAGGCCTGCAAAGCGGCTTAATGACACTACAATACACGGCAGCCGCGTTGGCTTCCGAAAACAAGTCCTTAGCCCATCCAGCCAGCGTCGATTCAATCCCCACATCCGCCAATTTTGAAGACTTCGTGAGCATGGGCCCAATCGCCGCAAGAAAGGCATGGGAGATTCTTCGAAATGTGGAGTACATTGTTGCCATTGAGCTTCTCTCAGCAGCGCAGGGAGTCGAGTTTCGAGGAGCAGATCACCTGGGGAAAGGCACGAAAGCTGCGTATACGACCATAAGAAAAGAGGTGCCGATCCTTGAAGACGATCGGGTAGCTTACAGGGACATTGAAGCCATAAAGACGCTGATTCGAAATGAAGCGTTTGCCGAAATGTAGACGAGCGGTTCGCGCACGGATTTATGAAAGTCTCTGAAGAGCCTTCAGCCGTTTCACAATGTTGGGGTGGCTGGAGAACAGCTCCAAGAATCGGTCCACACCTGTAACCTTTCGCTGCAGCACCTCCTCAACCAGTCGCCTATCGCTTTTTCCGAAACGAGCCATTGCTTTAACGTCGGCGGCAGCTCGGTCAGGGTCGGCGATGAAGAGCGCTTTGAACGAACTTAACTGCGCAGATTTAGGCAGCCTCTTCTTCACGCGCCCGCTTTCATGGACGATTTTTGCCAAGCCTTCAGAGAGCTTTCGCGATCCACCCTCAACAACGGTGGCGCCGTGACGATCAGCAAAGTACTCCCTTAAGCGGCTCAGATACAACGTGAATAACGTGAGAATCCAATATAAGAACAAGCTGATGATTCCGATGATGACTGCAGCTCCTGCGTTGCCGTTTCTGCTCCGTCCAAAGATTGACGAAAGCATGAACGAGTACCCGATGTAATAGAAGATTGCTGGCAAGATCGAGACGAACATCATAACTTGCATGTCGCGATGCTTCAGGTGGCCCAGTTCGTGGCCGATGACCGCTTCAACTTCTTCAAGCTCTAACGTTTTCACTAGCCCCTCCGTCACAGCAACTCTGTTGCCGGTGACAGGAGACCCGTAGGCGAAGGCGTTAGGAATAGGTATACGTGCAAGCATCAGCTTGGGTGTCTTGATGCCGCTCTTCTGGCTCAACTCCTCCACTTTGGAGTAGAGTTCTGGATTTTCGGAATGTGAAACTGGGCGAACTCGGTAAAGGGCGTCAATCAGGTAAGGCGAGATCAGCCATTGAAGAATGTTGAACCCAACGACGAAGACAATTAACCATGTAATGCTAAATGTTCCTGTTAAACTCAAGACAAGAGTGAAGAATAATGTGGAAAGCCCGATGATAACTGCCAAGGTTCCAACCATCGAAGCTCGAAGTTTCAAGAGAGAACTCATATTACTCCCCAAAGTTCCATCAACACAATTCTTTATATTCTTTACCCTTTCACCGAAAAACGTCGAAGATGAGAGCGCGCACGCGGGTGTGAAGAGACAATGGACACATGGCAGGGCGAGGCGCCGCAGCCTCGTCCGTGAAGATTGCTGCTCAAAATCCAGCTTCAAGGGATTAATCCTTCTCCACCCTGTACAAGTGTTTAACCTTACTGATTCTGAACGTGACGTCGAGAATTTCTTGAACAAGCCAAATGTTGGTTTCCAGATGGGCTGTCAAGGAGCGGGTGAGGAACACTGATCTGCCTTCAGTCAGCGCCAAATAAGGTATCAGCAAGTCTGCAAGATGAACATCCACGGTGGCCTTAGCCTCTATTTCCTGTAACAGGTTTTCTGCAGCTTCTCGACCAACGGCTTCGCTTGTCTTCCGAAGTTCGCCAATAGCATCACCTCCCACTAGGGCGTTCGTGCTGGTTTGCGCCCACAAAGTAAGTGAGCTTCCTCTCTGCAGAGGATTCGAGAAGTCGTTGACCACCTGAATGTCAGCTTCGACCCCACATGTTTTTAAAAGATGTTGGGCAGAGGTTGCTTGACGCTCGGCGACTTTTCGGTCTGCCAAAAAAGTGCACACCGATACGCCTTTGAGAGATTCGAGCTTTCCAAGATGTTCAAGGTCGATGGGAGCCAGATGCGGGGTAGAACGAACTGCAACCGAAACTTCACCCATGCCCTTCGGGTAGTAGCCATATTTGTGAACAGTCAACGTGGCTTCCAGTCCCATCCTTCGAAGAACCGGAAAAAAAACGTGGCGAAGATAATTAATTGTAGGCGAGTGAGAAACGTCAGTGCCACCGTTCGAAATGTGAATGCAAACCAAGTCGTCCGCAAAAACGCAGATAGGAAGAACGGTGATGAGAAGCATTGGGATGCTTCCCGCAGTGCCGATTTTCGCTTCAACGTCTCCTCCAACAATCCCCGTTGGAGTAAACCACAGCTCCTTGGAGCCTAGCTCCGCTCCAGTCACAGTAGCACCGCACAGCTTTGCAGCTGTTAGGACCGCTTCTAAATGCTGAGGCTTCAATCCTGGCCGGGGACGCTTCTGCCGTATGTTGTATATGTGAAGGGGCTCAGCCAAAATGGCAGCCAAAGCCACCGCTAACCGGAGAATTGTGCCACTACCGCTTTTTTGGCTTCCATCAATCTCCAGCAACGTTCACCCTCCAACACTCTCCCAGAGTGGGGAAGAAGCTATTTTACGTTTTGATAGCGTCGCAAAAAGGACAAAATAAAAGAGGAACAAAAACGGAATATTAGAAGTTGCAGGGAGAAAAGGCCAAAATGGCTGAAACAAAACCAGACACAGAAGACATATTGAAACGGCTAAGCGCCGTTCTGGACGTTTTAAACCGAATTTCAGAAGATTTGCAGGACATTTCAAAGTCTCTTCAAGCAGCAGGCCCACCGTCGACATCAACCGCGACACCTGCAGCAGCCCTTGAAGTATCCACCCCCAAACCTGCAGAAAAACGGGTCGAAGACATTCGAATGATGTTCACTAAGGAACTGGAGGAAATGCTCACCTTCGAAGACCAAGGAGACTTCATAAAAGTCACGCCTCGCCAATATTTGGGATCGGAAAATTTTGCGAAGATCGCCTCTACTGTTCGAGAAGCGAGCGGAGAATACGTCAGCGCAGGGAGAGACTCCCACTTCAGAATCCCAAAATAAGGCGCTCAAGCTACCACATAACGCGGAAATTCGGAAATTCGCCAGTGAACCTTTCCCGGAACACTTCGATTTCAGTAACTCTTGCCCCGCGGGAGCCTTTCTTACAGAACCTAACCAATTCATCAACATCATCTTCTTCTCCTTCAAAAACAGCTTCTACCCTGCCATCAGGAAGATTTCGTACCCAGCCAGTCACGTTGGCGCTGCGGGCTTTTTGACGAGTTTCTGATCGGAAAAAGACGCCCTGAACGCGTCCCGCAACAAAGACGTGGGCTCTGACTCTCACACTAGACCTCCTACACCCTATCGTTAGGGATGTAGCAGGAGATAACAATTCTTCAGAAGCGCAGTGTTAGTTTCACCGACCTCTCTCCACGTTGTTCAGTGACGTTGCGCCATGTCGCTTAAAAGGTCCGCGATAGACGTTTCCTAAGTGAGAAAAAATGTTGGAAAGCAACGGAAAACTAACGGTATACGCATCGAATCGACCACACATGAAACGATTAAAAATTGTAGGCTCTGCAGTCGCCAAGGTTGCAGACTCGCTGCGGCTGGACACAGAACTTTCTCCAAAAAGAAAACTGCTTTCAATATATGTGTACTACAAGAGCGATTCAGGCGACGAAATCCCCGTTTACTGCGACTGGGGAAAGAGCTGGAAAGAAGACGACATCTATCAAGCGATTCGAAACATGATGTTTGTACTTTCTTTCCACCCGCAGCATTCGCAGTTACGCATGATGAGAAAGGAAATTTGCATTTCCGCTTAGGTTTCTTTGCTAAACTTTATGTTTCGGGTTGAAAGCTGGATTTCATAAACTTGGTTTACATCAAATTTAATGCCCAGCAGGTCATATTCCTGTTCCGTTAAGAATAGAATAATTTTTGGCAAGTTAAACCCTGCACGCATCGTTTGCACAGGGAGCTGCTGCTGTAGAGCCTGAACGACGCTTTGCACCATCCTCGCCTCCTCCGTGGGAGGTTGGATGGCGAATCGCGGTATCTTACGCTCTTCCACAAGTTCGATCCGTTTGCCCAGTGTTCCCTCGGGGTCCCGTATTGATTCGATGCGTTGGACTCGTACTAATACCACCACTCATCCCTCTGCGCTATTATGTGCAGCATTTATCCTTATATTTTTCTCCGCTACTCCATTTCGACCGTTGCGGGAGGCTTCGGAGTAATATCATAGTATACTGCAGACGCGTTGGGACAGGACTCTAGAATCCCGTCAGCAGTGTGGTTCAATGTGGTCCATGGAATATCTGACACTTTTGCCGTAAGAAAATCGCGTGTCTGAATTGCCCGTAGCACGGCGACGTACGGTTGTTCTGAAGCTCTTTCCCTGATTGTATAAAGAATCCGAGTGAAAGACTGATCTTCTGTCACAATTCGAGCTTGTACAGCGAAGAGGCGAGAGATCGACGGATTATGTAAACTGCCGTTGGCGGTCTGAGCTTTTAGCGCCAAGATGCCACCATACTTCCGTTTTCCCTCCTTAAGTCCAGTGGCTAAAGATTCAAAAATCTTCACGGAAAGATGCCTCGCAGGAACATTTAGCATGTGAGCAGCAAGCTCTTGAATGTGAGTGCTCCTCGGATAAGGAACTGTTTTGTTGTCGAGGGCTGCCGCGAAAAACTGGCTTGGATTGTGCTTCACAAAATTCTCTTCAACAATGATTGTAGCCTTCTTAGCAAGATCCAATTTGTCCTTCTTCACCTCACCGACAACGCGAACCGACAAGCCAGGACCGGGAAAAGGTTGCCGCTCAGCAATTTCTGCGGGAACGCCAAGGTGGCGAGCAACCATGCGAACTTGCCATTTGTAAAGTGGCAGGAGCGGCTCGACGAGTTGAAAACCATACCGTTCAACCGTGTTGATTCCCATCTGCTCAAGAACGTTGTGCTGCGTTTTTACACCGCCAGTCGTTTCCACCACATCCGCTCGAATCGTTCCTTGAACTAGCATCTTGCATCCTTCCTTCTCAGCGGTTTCACTTAACACCCTATAGAAAGTCTCTCGAAAGGCTTTGCGCTTCTCCTCAGCATCCTGCAAGCGTTTAAGCGCCTTCAAGAACCGCTCTTGAACTGCCAATATCCGAATTGGCAGGTTGAGTGGGGGTCGTGACACAAGTTGAGCGATGCGCTCCGGCTCGCCTTCGCGCATAAAAGCGTCGTCCAACATGACACAGAGAAGGTTTCCACCAATAGCTCTGTAAGTCAAGACGGCGCTTGTTATGCTGTCGACACCACCGGAAACAGCGATTAACGCGCGTTCGTTCCCTACACTCTGCTTTATCTCCTCAACCTGTTTCTCTGCGAATTTTGAGGGATCAAAACCTTGCATGCAACAGGGGCCTCCCGACAGTTAGTTTATCATTTCTCTGATTAAATATTTGCCATCCCGAAACGAGGCGCGGGCTCCGATCCATTTGAGACGCCCTGCAGAGAGATCGGAGACGCGTTCATGAGCACCTCACGCGCCGGATTACACGGAGGGAGGATTTAAGCACGCTACAGAATTTTTTACCTGTTCCGCTCAAAACGTGTCCCCGCGCAGTGCGTTTTTGCCTTCATGTTTGCGATGTTTGTACCGGATGACCCCCAAAAATAAGAGCCCACGCCATAAATTTGGTATGCTAAGACTTTTCTCTTAAAAGCCTCAATTTTGTAGAACTAATGAAGAGGAAGCGAGTTTTTTGAAGGAGGAGAACGAACTGAAGCGAAAGACGAGCATCCTGCGCGAACTAGGCGAGGACTGGAGGAAAAACTTAGCCATAATCAACGATGCAACTCGAGGAGACCGAGAAATCTTAGAATCGGTCAAACGTCTCTGCAAAGAGAGCAATCAAGGCAACATGATGAAAATTGGATTGACACTCATCGCTTTTCCTCTCCCGATAGTAATTGACGACGTTCTAGGATGGTCTTTCCTGGCTGCAGGCTTGATTCAGAAAAAGATAAAAAACTCAGGATTATATCTCGAGGAGATGAACACAGCCTTCCCAAACCTCATGAAGGAGCTGCAGGACATTCGACATGATCTACTGTGACATTCGATTGAGAACCTCGCTTCTATACATCACCGATGGTGATATGTAGGATTCCGGAAATAGACATTAATCTCGCTCTTCGCATTATTATCACGGAGGAACCAGCTAGACTATGCGACATTTACAATTCCGATTGTCTGGTCGACAAGTGCTAATAGCGGTACAAGCTCTTTTAATCGCATCTGCAGCGTTTGCGGGCGCTGTTCAAGCGGGAAGTTGGAGTGCCTTAGGTTCAGGCTACGCTGTTACGACCGACTGGCAAGGAGTGGATGTTCCCGTTGGAACAGTGGTGACTGCTACCGCAGGGACGACCGATGAATCCGTCGGGCAACATGGATATGCCATCTTTCTGTGGCACTACGAATTGAATGCCTCCATAATGTTTGCGTCTGAAAACAGCACGCTATGGTCAAATGGCACCACTTACTATCACAACGATAAGAAGACTAGCTTGACAGTCTACTTCTCCACCGACACGCGGACGCTAACCAATGAGGGCGAATGGGGCGTACAAGCCCTCTTCTATGACGTACACGGAAAGCTGAGAGGAGACAGCGGTATCATCAAGATTAAAGCAACATCTGTCACCGTAATTCCTGAAGTGATGTCCACTTTGATTGTAGCTTTGGTTGGCTCCGCCTTGCTAACGGCGGCCATCAATGGCCACGCCCGTCTAGAACGGAAAAAGAGGTGAAAGCCAGCCCAAGCTGGCGGTTCCACATGAATTCAATGAGATAATTGAGCCAAACCACTGCAGAAGCAGAAAGACTCCGCACTCTCGAAAAGCTTTTATCTCGAAGAGCTTTAACCTCGCTTGCGAGGTTCGCACAGATGAGCTTCGAGTCGGGAAAGACACTAGGTGGCCTCGGTGCCCTCTTCATGGTTATTGGTTCTTTCGTGCCCTTTCTCAGCCTTGTCGGCGTTATCCTACTATTAGTAGGCTTACAGCGATTGGCAGACCACTACAACGATAATGACATATTTCAGAATGCCCTCTTTGGACTCGTCTTTGGAGTAATCGGCATAATCGCTGGCGCATTTGTAATTCTGGCAGTCGTCTTTGGTGTGGCAATTGGCACGCCAACACCAGATATCACAGATCCTGTTGCTTTCATTGCAGGTCTGATCGTGGCTTTGGCGATCGTCTTTATCTTCTATCTTCTCGCTGCGATATTTTATAAGAAATCTTTCGACAGACTGGCAGCCAAAACTGGAGAAAAAATGTTTGGCACAGCAGGGCTTCTACTCCTTATCGGTGCTGTCTTGACCATCATTCTCATTGGTCTGTTATTGATGTTTGTAGCTTGGATCCTCCTCACCGTGGCGTTCTTCTCAATGAAAACATCCACGACGGAGCCCTCTCCGCCAGAACCCCCGCCTCCGCCACCACTTTCATGACTCCCACCTTTTTTTGGAGCCCATGAAACCCTCGTGTTCTCCGCACAGGATTTAGGGAGACACGTTATGAAAAGCTGTTCAGGGCCAACTGCAAAAACGCTTATCTTGATGTTTTGGCCCCTGGCTCAGCATTTTCAAGCAAAACCATGTCCCACAGCTCCAGATATAAGAAAACGTCATTTTTCAGCTTTTCGAAATGCTTCATTCGTGACCTGATTTTGCTCAAGTCTCGGTTGGTCATCGTGATTCTGCCGCTGAGAAAGCGTTGGATGATTCGTCTTTCTCGATCGGTGAAGATGTAAGCCCTCATTGTGATCCCGACAAAGCCTACAGTAGGGAAAACTATAAATGGCTTTGCGTCTACAACTGGGAAATGCACACATGCGGTTGAAAGCAAAGGAACAATGTGGCAAAGTAAAAGGCACCAAATTCTCATTTGCCGACAAACACGTATCGTGAGCCTTATTTCACATTCACTCAGTAGTTAATGGTGGAGAGAGAAGTGGGAAGGGAAACCGCTGCGGGAGCAGCGTTTGTGTTACTTCTTGCGTGTGTGATGTTTCCCCCTTTCAACGCGCACACAGGCCGTCACGGATGGGAGTTGTCCACATCCACCGTCCACATAGCAACTGACGTAATAGTTCCCGACGACTATTCCACAATACAAGCGGCGATAGCCAACGCAAACGAAGGAGACACGATTTTCGTGTCAGCCGGAACTTATCACGAACACCTAGCCGTAAACAAGACCGTGTCACTCGTTGGTGAAGGCCCAAGTCTGACAACGATTAACGGAAACGGCACAGGCAGGACTGTCAGCATCGAAGCAGACAACGTAACCCTGAGCAACTTCAGAATCGAGGCGGGTGGACTAAATATTATTTCGAATGATTGCAGCCTTTTCATAAATGGGTCGAACAGCCAAATCCTGAATAACGAAATAGGGCGGGGCAGCGTGATCTCCTTCCTAGCGGACACCTTGTGCTTCGGCACCATCATAGAAAATAACAGCATAGCCGGTGGCGCACGTGGATTAATCCTTCTATCCTCTAACACCACAATTCGCCACAACCAAGTCGAAGCAAGCGGCCTTCTTAGCATGGGAATCTACGGGGTCAACAACACCATCGCAAACAACTCGATCCGAAACAGCGGCGGCTATCCTCTCCTCCTCGACAATTGGAGCCAAGTTTCGGGTAACTGGATAGAATTAGCGACCGCCTACGATGGGTTTTCCGGCGTCAACATCATAGCAGGCTCTAGCTCCGAGGCCCACAACACCTTAACGAATAATACGATAATTTGCAACGCTCTTGCAAGCATCGACGTCTTCGCCGTCACAGTGGCATCCTCCAGCAACACCATACACCACAACAGCTTCTTCAACTACACCAAACCGGCCCTCATCGAACAACCCACCAATAACGCCTGGGACAGCGGATACCCTTCTGGGGGAAACTACTGGAGCGACTACAACGGCACCGACCTTTACAGCGGACCATACCAGAACGAGACAGCCAGCGATAGAATAGGAGACACCCCACACACCTTTGACGCACACAACATAGACAGCTACCCCCTACTGTATCCCCATCGTTACCACACCATGCCCTGGGACATCACCGGCCCCACCAAGTGGATCCACGACAGCAAATGCGACATCCGAGACATCGCCTTGACCGCAAGCCTCTTCGGAACCGAGGAAGGCGATGGAAGCTATGACCAAAGAGCAGACATCGCCGGCACAATCTACCTGCTCCCAAACCGAAAAATCGACATCCGAGACATCGCCTTAGTCGCAACCTACTTTGGCGAAGAATATTAGCTACAGCGCAGGCATCCATCTGTCATAGCGTGTTCACGTGAAACGATCTCTTCACACCTTCATTCAATCGTCTTCCGCAAGTCATAAAAAGCTCAGGGGGCAACTAATACCCGATGAAAATGAGAGATAGGATGAAAATAACACAGAGGCTACTAGTTTTTGGATTGACATTTCTTATAACAATCACTACATGTTTCCTAATTCGTCCTGTCCTAGCTGACGTACCAAGTATTGAGAACATCGAGCCCTGGACAAGTGGGAGCGACACAATTTTGAACATCACTGTCAGGCACTCTTCGCCAACGTTCGTTCATATTGTAGATCTCGTTTCTGTGGACGTGGATGGGAACATCCAGAATGTCACTCTACTCTCTCAGGATACGGTGACTTTCATCGTCCAATTCAATATGGGAGAGGTTTTAGGTACGCCCACCGTCTCCGCAAGAGCCCGCTGCACAGTTCATAGTTGGAGCAGCTGGTCTGAGCCAATACTAATACCTGAGTTCACAACTGTCTTTCTACTATTCGCAGTGGTCAGCATTCCAACGATCGTACTTCTCTTGAGATCGAGAGTTAAACGACATTCAAAACAAAGTGACTAGCGCGAGAGATGACATTGGGCCTCTTTAACATGAATGCCACAATCATCGCAGATTTAAATTTAGCATTTCAGCTTTCCATCTCAATCCTCTTAGTAGCAGCGTTTGTAATAGCTAGGGTGAAGCGTAAGTTCAACATCCATGGAGGAGTGATGGGAATTGCCATGACACTGAACTCCATTTCCATACTGCTCGTTATGCTTCCGTCATTTCTGAGTTTCAGAGGATTGTTTGCCGCTCTCTCCACTCCAGCAGCGATAGTAATCACCCACGCGATTGTCGGAGTACTAACGGAGACCTTGGGGATTTGGCTCGTGGCCAACTGGATGCTTCGAAGCAGAAAAACCAAAAGATGTGCTGGTAAAAAAAATCTGATGAGAGCAACCTTACTCTTATGGGCGTTTGAGCTGTTTATCGGGATATACGTGTACATCATGCTGTATGTTCCGATTTAACAATCTCACTCTCAAATATTAAGACGATGCGAAATGATTGGCGCGTACGCATCATGTCAGTATAGAACCTTATTAGGATGGCCGAAATAAGAGATACAAGAAAAATGAGGTTCGTAAGAGGTGAAACCTTTTCCTGAATATTTCATCTTTAGCGAAGTTGAATTATTTTCCCTCATCTTCTGCCTACTACTGGACATCAGCGAGTACATGGCTGCAATTTTGGTCACGCCTGTTATAGGCGATATGCTGGATATTGTCGGAATAGTTGCCTGCCTCTTAGTGTTCCGCTGGATTGGAATAGTTAGTTTGCTTGAGCTCGTTCCAGGCGCAGACGTCTTCCCGATCTTCCTAATCACTTGGTTGGCGTGGTATCTTCTCAAAAAAACAAAAAAAGGAGAACAAGAAAGATTATACAAAAAGACAAGCACAAGACAGCACTGACACGGGCCAAATTTTCCATATTCACGGCTTCAGTTTTGCACAAGTCATAAAACCCGAAATCTGAAAACTAAAAATGGGAGACAGATTTTGATTGAAGAACCTGAAATTAAGAAATACTATGATGCACGTGCGCAAACCTATTACGCTATTTTTAATTCTACGTACTTTAAGATTCATGATTTGATTACTTGGAAGTGCGCGCGCGCATTAACTCTGGCAGAAAGAGGCTCCAAAATTACATTTTTTAGTGTAACAGAAAAAGAGACTATTGAAAAAGTTGAAGAAATAACTTAATCACTGCTTGATTCTGAGATCGATAAAGGTATTTTGGAACGTTTACACATAAAAGAATTTCAAGCGTTAATCACCGGAGTGGTTTCTGAGACAGAAACTAAAGGAATAGAAGTGAAAAAAACATCTAGTTGGAGATAGAATAAAACTAACACTTGAAGAAACAAAAGAAAACCACACACTCCTTATTTTAACAACCAGTGTGGAGCAATACAACATATTGGATAATGAAGTAGAAAATCTTGCCAGACTTTCACGAATTCCAGTTTTAATAGTAAAAAATTAATTTGAATTGCGCGGGCTAAAAGCAGTTTTCGGGAGACAGCCCTCGCCACATTGATTTAACGTTAATATTGGTACTTCATTTTTTGGGCAACAGCTCATTAAGATCATAAGTTGCCAAACATAAAACGCTGTCAGCACTTCCATAATAAACTAGAACTTCACCATCAACCACCACATTTCCACAGCTAAAAACCACGTTTGGCACCTTACCGAAACGTTCATAATCCTCCACAGGCTCTAAGATGGGTTTTTCAGAACGAAATAGAACTATTTCGGGATCAGACTTGTCAAGCAAAACAACTCCAAGAGAATACTTTCGCTCAAAACTCACGCCATGGTAAACTAGGAGCCAACCTTCATCGAGTTCCATGGGGGTGCCCCCTGCACCTACTTTCCAAGAATCCCAACTTCCGTGCCTAGGCCTAATCACAGATCTAATGTCATACCAACGCTTCAGTTCATCAGAATAAGCGACGCATATATCCGGATCAAATCTGTGAAACATGACATATTTCTCGCCAATTCTTCTGGGAAAAACAACAGCGTCTTTGTTGCGAATACCCCTGAAAGGCAACAGCCGATCTTCCCATTTCCAATCTTTTTCGAGAAAATCGTTGACAGCAATAGAAGTTAAAGAAATCTGGTAAATTTGCTCATGGTCAAATTTAGCTAACGCCGTATAAGCAATGACTATTTTACCATCAATAAGAGTTGCTCTTGGATCTTCACATCCGTGTCTTTCTGCATCGTTCACAGGTTCAAAAACGGGGAACGGCAAACGTTCATCGATTTGATAACCGTCTGAAGAGACAGCATATCCGAGGCGAGAAATGCCGTCGTTGCCCATTGCACGGTACAAGATGTGGATCTTTTTGGCAACGGCAATTGCAGCTGCATTAAACACTAACCTAGATTCCCATGAGTGGGCCGGTATTGGTGCAAGAAGTGGATTCCCCTGAAATCGCCTCATTATGCCTGTATCCTCCTAATACTTCAGAGAATGCAATCCGAACAATTGGTCAAAAAGCCATCTAACAGAAAGCAAACCCACGAGTTTATTCTCTTTATTTACCACCGGCAAATGTCTGATTTTATGCGAAAATATTAGTCTTCTTGCCTCATCCAGCGAAGTCTCTTCTTGAACCGTCACAACATTCTTTGTCATTACGTTAGCTACAGGCTGTTCCAGCTGAGCATTCTTGGCTACAAGTCTAATGGCATCTCTTTCAGTGAAAATTCCTATGCATTTTTCGTCATCATCAACCACAACTATTGACCCTACATGTTTCGCATATAATGTGTCAATAGCTCTCTTTACAGTAATGTTAGAGTTTGCGGTCACCACAAACTCAACCATTATATGCTTGACCAACAACATATCCTTATTTACTTCTAACGTTAACTCTTAAGCATTGCTAATTAATAAACTGAATTCACGAAAACTTAGGTCAATTCACATGATGCGCTGCACATGAAATTATTAAGTGTTAATAAGCGCAAAAAAGCATCAATTAGACTTGCTATTTAGCGCTTCCATCTCAAGACGAGCTGAAAGATAGGAAACAGTGGCTTCTGCACCTTCATTCAGGTTTAATCCATCAGGAGTTAATCCGTCGTAACAACCACCAGTGTCAGGGTTGTAAACCATCAAGCCATGAGAGTTGGCTCCCAGAAACCAATCAAAGATTGTGCGAGCTGCAATTCTGAAATCACGATTGTCTGTAACGCGAAAAGCCAGAAGTGCAGTCTCCATCATGGATGATGCTTCAATCGATTGCTGATCATAAAATGCCCTTCGCCCACCTTTATTATACCAACCGTTGTTTCCTATTGGAATGAATACACCGTTTACCATTTGAACATCTAGAATGAAGTTGAAAGAGTCCTCGGCAACCTGAAGATGGTTGTCATTTTCTGTGAGCCTGTAAGCTTCAAAAAGAGCTTGTGAAAGTCTTCCGTTGACGTAAGTAAGATAAGGTTCGAACCAACGCCAAGTGCTCGAAGACTCATGTTTATAGTTGCCTAAGAGCTTATCAACTAATTCTTCAATGTTAAGGACGGGGTTCTGATCCTCAGGGTAAGCTTTATGATAGTGACTTAGACCCAAGATCGCAAAAGCCTTTGATCTAAGCGATTTGAAAAAGGGAACCCATGAGAAGCTTTTATCAAATATTTCTTTGGCTAAAAGTTTTTTTTCAGCTGGCAAAATGGAATCCATGACATATCCACACGCCCAAAGGGTGCGTCCCATGCAATCTTCGGAACCTTCATCATCCATGAAATGTCTATCATAACTGAGCAGATTGCGCATTTTCCCGTCTGATCTTTGCATATGCAATAAAAAACTCAAATATGTATCTATCATTTTTTCGATTCCCGAATTTCCAATAATTTTGGTATATTTAGCGGTGGCGATTAATGCACGTGCATTATCATCAGTAGTATATCCTTCTTGTCTTCGTGGAGTGCCAAATTTTGCATGCTGAAGGATCCCAGTGTCATCTGTTAAAGATTTCAGGAAATCAAGTTTAATAGGCGGAAGATCCAAGCAAACATGCCCCTCTTCTAGGTTTTAATCGCCTCTTTGAATATGCTAGCGTATCTCTTTGCTATTTTTGGCCAAATGAGATTTCTGCTGTATTTATAAGCTTTTTTTTCAATTTCAATTCTTAAATTCTCATTTGCAAGAAGTTTGTTCACTTGTTCAGCAATCGAATTGGGGTTCTTAAAATCGGAGAATAAACCTCTGCCTTTAGCCAAGACTTCGTTGGCTTGAATAAAGGGAGTTGAAACTATTGCCCTACCCATTGCCAGAGCGTATACAAGTGTGCCACTACTTAACTGATTCACGCTGACATAAGGAATGATGTAAATGTCTGTCGCCTGAAGAAATCTCATTAATTCCCTTCGAGGCAGAAAACGATTGTGAAACTTGACGTGGTCATTCAACCCAAGCTCATCAACAAGCTGGATTAATTTTAATCTATAACGTTCGCCTTCAATTTTCCTCACTTCAGGATGAGTCTCCCCGATTATCAGATAAAGAACATCGGGTTGCTTGTCGACAATATACGGAAGCGCTTCAATGGCGTATTCAATACCCTTCCCTGCGTTTATGAGCCCAAAAGTAGATAACACCGTCCTGCCTTTCAAACCTAATGAACGCTTGACACTTTCGCTGGAGACAAATGGAATATCTGGGCATCCGTGCGGTACAACATTAATTTTCTTTTTTGGAATATTATAGTTCTGCAAAATATTCGAAGCTGCTTTCGCCATAACTGTGGTTGATACGCTACTGGAAATAATGCCGTTTAAAACATTTTGAGCCTTCAAATCGAAGTTCGGTTGCACAGTGTGAAGTGTGGTCACTACTGGTTTCTGAACGGTTTCCAAAAAAGAAAGTATGTACCGTCCCCAGTCGCCTCCAAGAATACCGAACTCATGCTGCAGATTAACCAAATCAATTTTAGAAGAATTAACATAATAGGCTACTTGAATGTAATCTTCCTCAGAGTCTTGTCTTATTTGCCATTTGACTCTCCTATCGTAATTATAGATTGTTTCCTTTTCGTTAATAGCAATAATTCGAGCTGGTCTGAATAGATCAAGCAGGTCTACTGCGTCAACCAGCTCTTTTGTGAAAGTGGCTATGCCACATTCCCTAGGCTTGTAGGTGCTTAAGAAAGCGATTCGTTTCTTGTCAGAACTTGAACTCTGAGTTTCATTTGACAATTAAGCTATCACCCTACATGATGCGCGCGCGAATTTATCATTAACGAATGATATTTTAGTATAAATTAATAACGCAAGCTAGGCAGCTACATACATTATATGGCGTTCGAAGCCGGACGCGCTTTTATCACAACTTCACTCGATTAACCGATGAGATCCCATGAGTTCTTTGGATCTTGAAAACATTGTCAGCACAACCCTCAAGTTCTTTCTCGTGTGATACAATAACGACCTGCGGGCATCTTAGTTCATTTAGTATGCCCCTTATTCGAAAGACTTGTTCTTTGCAACAGCGCGAAAGGAGCCTCGCGCGCGCGGGAAAGTATCTCATGAAAGGTGTCAGCGTAGAAAAAGCGGGTTCTAAAGCTGTCAAAGGCTTGGCGATGTGTTGGATTTTCCGCAAAAGGTCTTTCAGCCTCTCAGGCTACCTAGCCAAGCTCTACACTGACGCGATATCACAATACAGCAATTCAAACAAGGTCGTGTTTGGATATAGACGACTTGATGATAGTGGGGTATTATTGGAAGTTTCCAGATGGAAAGTCATAGGATTTATGGAAAGCGAAGTCGTGCGGTGGACTTATTTTCAACTTCTAAATGACGATGAGATGGCTGATGTGATGGATGAAGATAGGTTCGTTTTCAAGGGGCGCGCGCGCTGTTAAAACAATTCTGATAATCGCTATTACTGCCAATTTCTCTCCTCTCTCCATGCTTCTAAGGCGCTATCGCCGATTTAAGATTTCAGTAACAATCTTCTATTAAATCCAAAAAAAATGGCACGCGTATGCAATAAGTACATGCACTCACGATGAAATGGACGTAACAAACGCTTGTGCAAACGCCTGTGGGGGCGTGTGGGTGGGAGCAAGGCGAACAGCCTTGCCTTTTCTAATACGTGCAAAACATGTGTTACATTTGTGGTATATAGAATATTTATCAAATTATGCATCCAATTAGATTGCATATGATTAATTCATAAGATTTTTAAATGTAGACGCATATATGATAAACAGGAATGCCATTTGAGACAAAAGGAAATTAAGCCCTCAGCACTCGAAAGCATTGATCAAAATCCTAAGCTCGTAGATGAGCAAATGGAATCGTTAGATACCAAGAGAACAACAATTCTCCGTTTTCTGACTCGTGAAGAGAAGATGCAAGAAGCGAGGAAGCCTTTGTATCTAAAGCGCTATGAATAGCCAATGAGCCACTTGTTCCGCGCGCGCAAGTAGCGTAGATGGTGGATATGGGTAAGATTGGAAATTTTGAATATCCTGAAATTAAAATAATGCATGCATGCAACCTCAATGATCTTCCCAAAAAACTGCTTTGGGGTTCAAATCCTACCCCAAACCCAAACCCAAACCCAACCCAAACCCAAACCCAAAATTTTGCGCGCGCGAGACGAATATTCCCAAACTCTTTGAAAGCGAAGAGAACAAGTTTCTGCACACAACGAAGGAAGATCGCTGAGAAACTAAAGAACACACGACTAGAGCAGATAACCTTCCACACATTCAGACATTGGAAAGCTACAACGGAATACGCAAAAACCAAGGACATTCTTTACGTGAAAAAATTGCTAGGACATAAACGAATTGAAGCAACTCTAATCTATACACAACTTGTGGACTTTGAAAGTGACGACTTTCACGTTAAGGTTGCAGAAACATTGGAAGAAGCTTGTGAGCTGGTTGAAGCTGGCTTTGAGTTCGTGACCGATATGGAAGATAGGAAAATCTTTCGCAAGAGAAAGTGACCTACAAAAAAATATGCGCAAAGCCGAAAAACTGTACCACAAATTCTATATTTCCGCATAACATGTACATAACATAGCAAGGTGGTCAAAGTGAAGCTTGTAACTGTTTTGTTGCCAGAAGCGTATTTGGAAGGACTCGACGAACTTGTCAGAGCCAACATGTATCCCAGCCGAAGCTCAGCTATCCGCTCAGCAGTCAGAGATTTGCTGAAAAAGGAGCTTTGGACACGAGAAGGAAGACCTTAACGAACGTCGCATCAAACTTCACAAGGCCTGTTTCTTCGAGCCTTGTTGGCAGCACGTTTGAAATTCTCCGCTGCTTGGGACGGATTTTCCGCCTGTGTGATGGCCCTGCCAACTATGAGGTATGTTGATCCGCTTCTCACTGCAGCTTCAATGTTTCCTCCTTGTGCACCTATGCCAGGCGAGTAGATTGGCACGTTTTCGGTGAGAATGGAGTGGAGTTCTCGAATTTTTTCGGGGTATGTGGCGCCGACGACTGCGCCATCAGCGCCCCAAGCGAGAGCTTTCTCGGCGAAGACTTCGTATTGGCGGAGGCTTTTGCCGGTTTTTTTGGTGACAACGTTCTGTCCGTAGCCTTCCCACGCTCCTTTGTGGCTCATGTAGACGAGCAATATGACGCCGCGGTTCATCTGGTCCGCTGTTTCGAAAACAGGGTGTAAGCCCTCTTCCCAGCCGACAAAGGGGTTCGCGATTATGGCGTCAAACCCTGCCTGAAAGTAATGTTCAGCTATTATGCGATTCGTGTTTCCAATGTCATTGATTTTGCAGTCCATTATCGTGGGCAGCCCATGGTTTTGCGCTTGCTTGAGCAGCTGTTGCACGCCATCGAATAGTCCGAGGGGCAAGATTAGGTGCCTGTTGAACTTCACTGCGCAGATGTGTGGCTGCACTGTTTCTAAAAGGTTCTTCGAGGTGGCAAACAGCTTCTCTGGCGTGTTTGGAGGCAGATCCAAGGCCAGAACAAGGTTGGAGCGCGCCTTCTCTGCAGCCGCTTCCATTCGAAGCTTGAACGACAAACGAACGCACCTTACTATCCTCTGGCTTTTGCTAAAAATGCCTTTCGGTTCCTCGAGCACGCTGCGTTCATGTAGAAATCGGGGACAAACGGGGGTGTACACGAAGACTCTTTAATGAAAGAGAAGACGCGCACGCGCTCGCATCACAGACCTAACGCGAAAAATGGAGGAGTCAGTCTGCACGTTTTTCATAACCCTAGCCAAATGGAAGACCGCGCCAAAAAAAAGGCAGGTCGACCAACAACCAAAACGTTAGAAAAAATTGAGAAGCAAGGCTCAAGATGCGAACCTACTGCACTCTGGGGCGTTATGTTGGTTCACATTGCTGAAGCTCCATCCGAAAAGGACCTCATGAAAGCACTCCTTTCAGGGACAGACATGGTTGACTTAGAGACGATGGTGGCGATTCCACGGAAGAAGCAATGAAGCTCCTGTAAGTCGAGACCCGACAACTCTCTCTTCTTTTTTTAGTATCACTTGTTGCCGGGCTAGGCACCACAATTTTTTCTTGTCAGCCTGCAAAAAAGGTCGGTGTAGATCATAGCTAATCTTATTAGGTGCCACAGCAACGTTTATATCGGGAAGTCTCTTCTCAGATTCCCTTTAGCGACTAGTTGTCGCTATGAATTTCAACAATCGCCCCGTAGCTTTCCGGCGGCGGCGTCAACCTCGACAGTAAAGGCGTTTCATCGCCCTACGGATGACCTCATGGTTGACCTCCAGTTACGGGGACAGAAGAAAGATGGAGACCTGATAACTACGTTAGGTCTAACATGGGCTTAGCGCACACACAACCCCCCAAATCCAATCCACTGCAAAAGCGGCAAACAAACTCCCAACCACAAATCCGGTTGATCCTGCCGGACCCTACTGCTATCGGGACGGGACTAAGACATG
>JABAOF010030237.1_pt1 | contig 25583 bp, 24 predicted proteins | sample 7062171 | NCBI WGS metagenome assembly JABAOF01 (sample SAMN14538628, study PRJNA623070) | marine sediment metagenome | biome: marine biome [ENVO:00000428]; feature: marine pelagic biome [ENVO:01000023]; material: deep marine sediment [ENVO:00002113] | place: India: Gulf of Khambhat ...
CCTTCGTGTCCTTCGTGGCTATAATTTTCGCCGAAGCGTAACCTTGTATTTTGTCCACATTGCTGGCAAAATAACCTTGTATTTTGTCCATATTTCTTAAAAATAACCTTGTATTTTGTCCACGAGGCAGGAATCGTATATAAAGTTTATCACAGTAGTTCCAACGGTATCCCGTTGAAAGCTGAGAGTGACCCGAAGAAATTCAAGGTATTGTTTTTCGATATCGGGCTGACGCTGCGGCTGCTGAAGCTGGACCATAGACCGCTTCTCCTGGACCCGGATATCACGGTAATCAATAATGGGGAATTGGCGGAACTCCTGGTGGGGTTGGAGTTGATCGCTTACCGGGATTTTAAAGAAAAGGCGGAATTGTATTACTGGCACAGGGAAGCCAAATCCAGCAATGCGGAAGTGGATTATATCACCAATATCGGTGATAAGATCGTGCCGGTGGAGGTAAAGAGCAGTGGTACAGGCCGGATGAAGAGTTTAAATCTTTTCATGGAAATCAAGAAAAGCACGTTTGGGGTTAAAGTTTCCGATCAAAATTTTTCCAACCGTGAACGTGTCCGCCTCGTTCCTTTCTACGGTATCGAATCACTATTAAAAAGAACCACTTTCCATATTTAATACAGCGTTTGGGCGCAGTAAGCAAAAATTCTCGCGATTTTTTTTGCTTATACGCAAAAATTTTAGACAGTTATTTTTGCCACAGAGAGCACAGAGTCCACAGAGAAAAGATTTTTTTTAAACTCTGTGTCCTCTGTGTCCTCTGTGGCTAAGATGAGAATTGCCGCTTTTTTACCGCGGGAGCTTGCTTTCTTTCTCAAGGTATGGTAAGTTTATTATCTATAAGAATTACCAACAAGAATCCGGCACGAATTAAACCTGAGTCGAGCGTTTTTTGTGCGTAAAAAAGAGGAAAGCTATTATGGCAAATTTACCGCAAAGAAAGAACTACAAACCCACAGCAGCAGTGTGGGAAATAACCATGGACTGCAACATGCGCTGCAAACACTGCGGCTCCAGTTGTTCAGGGCCGCTTCCCGATGAACTGACCACGGCAGAAGCATTGGAGATGTGCGACGCACTGAAGTGCATCGGGCTGCAACGTATTACTCTATCCGGAGGAGAACCTTTTGTAAGACCGGATTGGGACCAAATCGCTAGCCGGTTGATACAAAATAATATTTCTACAAATATTCTATCCAACGGCTGGTACATCGAGCGGGACACCATCAGGAGAGCAAAAGAAATCGGTATCACCAACATCGGCATCAGCCTCGACGGTATCGAAAATACCCACGATTTTATCAGGAAAAAAGGATCCTTCTCCCGGATCATGGAGGTCCTGGCCCTGGCAAATGAAGAAAAAATGCTCACCGGCATCGTTACCTGTATTCACAAAAAAAACCTCGGCCAATTGCCGGAAATGAAAAAAATACTCCTCGAGAGAGGTGTTGCGGACTGGCAATTGCAGGCCGCGGTGCCAATGGGGAATTTACTCAAATACCCGGATTGGCTCATGGAGCCGGCGGAAATCTCCGACGTGATCGATTTTGCTTACGATATAATGAAAGAAGGACGTATAGGAATCCACCTGACAGATGTCTTCGGTTATTTCACCCGCAAGGAAATCGAAATCCGCAGGGCCGGTTTTAAATCCCAGTACAATCTGGGATTATGGAATGGGTGCCCCGCGGGTAAAGATTTAATCGGGATCCGCTGCAACGGCGATATAATCGGCTGCTTGTCCATCAGGGACGACAGCCTGATCGAGGGAAATGTCCGACAAACACCGCTGGAAGAACTCTGGACACGTCCCGGGGCTTTTAGCTGGAACCGCGATAACCGCAGGGATAAATTGACCGGGTTCTGTAAAATATGCCAATATGCCCAATACTGCCAGGGCGGATGTTCCGGTATCCGGCGGCTCCGCTATAAAACCATGACCGAGACCAAATTTTGTGCGTACTACGCGGCAATAGAAAAAGAAAGAGAAAAAGTCTCACAAATCAACGATATCCATCAATTGATATCAACGGGCAGGGAGTTGAATGACTCCGGCAAATACCAGCAGGCAGAGTTGTATATTTCCAGGGCACTGGAAAAAGATGAAAAAAACATCGAGTTGTTAAACGTATTGGGTTTCATCCATTATAAATTGAAAAATTACCCGGAATGCGAAGAGTGTAACCGCAGGGTCCTGGAGCAAGACCCCGGGAATATCTATGCATTGAAAGGATTAGGAGTCAGTATAAGTAAACAGGGCAGGGCCGAAGAGGGAATCCGGTTGTTAAGGGAATCCGTGCAACTGACCGGCGATGATTACCTGGAGCCCTATCATGACCTGGCGGCAGTATTAGCCGAAAATGGCCGTATTGGCGAAGCACTGGAGGTCCTGGAAACAGGGCGCGAAAAGTCGGATGCTTTCTGTGAGGTTACCGAAAACCTTTACTGTTCTCTAAAGGTCGGCCCCCGGGTGCAAGGCCAGGAACTCAACGAAGCCTCAACCGCGATCTCTCCATAGACATAATTCGCTAAGTATAAAAAAAATAAATATACGAAAAGGAGAAAGCACATGGAAGATTTTATTTCAGTGTCTGAGATCGAGATGATGTGTGCCAAAGGCGGTTTTGTGGATGAAAAGAACACCTACGAAGTCACCGTTCCATACGGTGTGATACAACCACAACCGCCCTATGGAATTGATCCGCCTTACGTTGTCCTGCCTCCCTACGGGGTAGACCCCCCGTATTGACGGGCGACGTGACAAAAAAGTGGGAAGGCCGGTGGAGAAATCCACCCGGCCTTATCCCATTATTGACTGTAATAGGAAAACTCTCCCTCAATACAAGACAACTGCCTCAACACTCGCCTCACTGCTTCCTCAATCTGTGCCTTCCTCTTAAACGCACGAGCAGTCTCTATCTGCTCCTCCACCCTGGCAATTTCCCGCACCACCTTCATAAGATCGTTCAATACAACAATCTGTTCATCACAAAGCCTGATCTGCCGCCGGATACGCTGCGACATCCTCCCTGCCTTTTTACCTTCCGCCAATAACCGCCGCTTCGTGCTTTCCAAAAGAATCAACTCCGTCCTCAGCCGGGACAATTTCTCCACTGAAGAATCCGCCTCCCTGATCTTTTTGACAACCTTTGTATCTATCCTATAATCCACTTTTATCTCTTTCAATTCCTCCAAAAACCACTGCTCCTTTCTTACCCATTTATCCAACTCAATATACAAGACCATCCGTTCATCAAAGTTCTTTTTCCCGTCTTCCAGCAGCACCTTTTTTTGAGCTTCCAATTCCTTTCTCCTATTGAGTAAATAAGTGGACAGGCTAGGAAATCTCTTGTTGATATAGACAGCAGGGGAAGAGGGTAGGGAAAAGTGGCTTTTCGGGTAAGAAAAGATACCTGGTTGTGAAAAAATTTGTTGAATTAATCTGTCCATAATATTATAATTAGTTGACGAGGATAATAATGCCAACGATATTATTTATAGCAGGCTGCCGTAGATATTTCTAAAAAACGAGATTTTTTTCTCAGAATCTTATATAATTCTGGTGATGAAAAAAATAGCCGCGAAGGCATTTACAATGCGGTAGAAAAACGCGAAGAAACGCGAAAAAAAGAAGAAGAAAAATACGATGAAACCAAGTATCAAAACAATACCGGAGATTTTAAAATGAACTGTCAAAATAAGTCTTTTCTTTTATGGGTTTTTCTTATCCTTTTATGGGGAGGCCTAAACCTGCAAGCGGTTGTGGTTTCCACCACCCAGGAACTGGTGAATGCAGTCAGTTCTGCCAACAGCGGAGGCGATAAAGAAATCGTTTTACAAAATGGCACCTATACCTTAGACGATATGTTGATGATCTGGGCTGACGGGGTTACGGTGAGAAGCCAATCCGGTAACCGCAATAGCGTAATTATCCAGGGCCAGGGAATGTACGGCGGTGTCAGCCACATTTTTAATGTGGCAGGTTCAAATTTTACCGTGAGAAATATGACCATTGGTTGGGTGGCCAACCACGCCATTCAAATCTGGGGCGACAACAATTCCAGCAATATTTTAATTTCAAATCTCCGCATCGTAGATACCTATGAACAGATGGTCAAAATCTCCTATGACTCTTCCAGTTCCAATAGCTCTGAGAACGGCATCATGGAAAATTGCTTGCTGGAGTATTCTGCCGGTGTTGGGCCGCAGTATTACATCGGCGGTATCGATGGTCACCAGTGTAAGAACTGGACAGTACGAAACAATACCTTCAAAAATATCAGCAGCCCAGGCGGAGATGTGGCGGAACATGCGGTCCATTTCTGGTCTGATTCACAAGACACTTTGGTGGAAAACAATTTGATTATTAATTGCGACCGCGGCATCGGGTTCGGCCTGGGAAACAGGGGACATATACGGGGCACCATCAGGAATAACATGATCTATCATAGTTCCACGGATTATGGTTTTGCAGACGTGGCTATCGGCCTGGAAAACGCTGCCAATGCCCGGGTTTATAACAACACCGTTTGTATGGAAAATACCTATCCCAATGCCATTGAATACCGGTTTTCCGGGACTTCCGGCGGTATTATTAAAAATAATTTATGCAATAAAGCCATTACATCACGGGATGGAGGAAGCGCTGATCTCAGCAATAATATTACCAATGCCCAGGCCGGCTGGTTTGTGAATGTCTCCTCTGGAGACCTTCACCTGGCGTCACAGGTTTCGCAGGTGGTAGACCAGGGAGTATCCATTTCAGGTTTAACCGGGGATTATGACGGTGATTCAAGACCCCAGGGTCCCGGTATCGATATCGGTGCGGATGAATATAAGCAAGGCGGAAGCAGCGGTCAGGAACCGCCATTTGGTGCGTTTGATACGCCTATAGACGGTTCCACCGTATACAGCAGTATCCCGGTGACCGGATGGGCATTGGATGATGTGGCAGTAGAGAGTGTGAAAATCTACAGGGACCCGTTTGCGGGCCATGAAACCGGGATGGTTTACATCGGCGATGCCACTTTTGTGGAGGGCGCACGCCCGGACATCGAATCTACATTTCCCGGTTACCCCAATAACAGTAAGGCGGGTTGGGGCTATATGATGCTGACCAACTTCTTGCCCGGTGGTGGAAACGGTACCTATACTATTCATGCCAAAGCCACGGATGCCGAAGGACACACCGTAACACTGGGTTCCAAAACGATCACCATTGACAATGCCAATGCGGTGAAACCTTTTGGTGCCATCGATACCCCTACCCAGGGCGGCACGGCATCAGGCGGCAATTTTATCAATTGGGGCTGGGTACTTACCCCTCAGCCCAACACGATTCCCATTGACGGTTCTAGCATCGATGTGATTGTCGACGGCGTTAATATCGGTCATCCTACTTACAATAACTACAGGGCCGACATTGCCGGCTTATTCCCCTCATATAATAACAGTAACGGTGCTGTCGGTTACTTTTACCTGGACACCACTGCCTATGCAAACGGTGTGCATACCATCCAGTGGACAGCCGAAGATAATGCAGGAAACAGCGATGGCATCGGCAGCCGGTATTTTACGATTCAGAATACAGGAGAGAGCAAGGTGCGGGTGGCAGTCTCAAAACCCAAAAAAATGGCCGAATGTGGAGACCGGGCGAATACAAGATTCGCCCCTACAAAGGGTTTCCGGGCGGACGTAGGGGTGAACCTCGTGTTCACCCGGAGTTTTGAGACAGCCTGCCTGTGGCCGCCCATATCAGACAGCACAATCCCAATCGATTATTCAACGCCTGTTAGAATCAAAAAAGGATATAATAAAAATATCGAACCCAGGGAAATCTACCCTGATAATAACGGTATTATTACCATTGAAATAAAAGAACTGGAACGATTAGAAATTCATTTTTTTGACAATAAGAAATCAGCATTGCACCTTTCTCCTCTGCCCATTGGCTCTACCCTGGACGCTGCCAGGGGTATTTTTTACTGGTCACCGGGGCCCGGGTTTTTAGGTGAATATGAATTGGTTTTTGTAGATATAAGTACTGATGGACCGCGCCGATTAGACGTGAAAATAAAAATATTACCGAAGTATCGATGATAAAAGGTAGAGGAAAAGCGGAGGTTATGATGAAAAAGTTGTCAGCATTCCTCTCTGTTTTTGTGATTATTGGGCTGGCTTTCAATCTAAACAAAAGCTTTTGCGAAGGCATATCTTCATCCCAGGCGAGGGGTAAACGTTGTCTGGTCAAGCGGCGCCCTCCCCATCATCGTAAAGTGAGCCGGCCGTTGGCAGATTCCGGCGATTGCACGCTGTCCCGGACAGTTATTAAAAATGAATATTGGCCTATGCAAACGTACATCATCCCCATTGTGTTTCATATTATTCATAAAACCGACGGTACCAGGAACATTCCCGATCAGCGGATACATCGACAGGTGCAAGTGCTGAACCAGGACTTTGCCGCAACCATGGGTTCCCTGGGTGAAAAGGGTTATAACACCAAAATCCAATTTGAGCTGGTGCAGATTACCCGAACGGCCAATGATCAATGGCACAATGATCAAAATGAAGTTCAATACAAGCATGCCCTGGGATGGGACCAACAGCGTTACCTGAATGTGTATGTCAACACGGCCAGCGGCTACCTGGGTTACTCTTATTTGCCGCAAGAAGATTCCGGGGATGTGTATGACGGTGTGGTTATGAACTATGAAGCCGTAGGCGGCCGGGACAGTGGAAACGCTCCCTTTGACCAGGGCCGGACATTGGTCCATGAAATCGGCCACTATCTCGGTTTATTGCATACATTCGAAGGTTACGGGTGCTATGAGGGTTATGAAGCCGGGGACTTGATTGCAGACACCCACAGTGAAAACGCCGAACATTACGGCTGCACCCAGACTTATACCTGCGGAACCCCGGATGATATTCATAACTATATGAATTATACGGATGATAGTTGTATGTATGAGTTTACCGCGGAGCAGGCCAATCGCCTGGTTTGCTGCCTGGTGAACTACCGTCCGCTGCTCTTTTCAATATACCCCAACGGTGCAGCCATTATCGGTTTAAACCGGACGGTATTGAACTTTACGGCTGTTCTTTCAGGCACAACTACAGGTCCCCAGGATTTATGGGTCAGCACCAGTGGGACCTTAGACTGGAGTGTCGGTATTGAAGTCTCATGGCTGTCTTGCTCTCCCACTTCCGGGGCTAATGACGGTGTTATATCGGTCTCGGTGAATCCAACCGGCTTAGGACCAGGGACTTATACCGGAACCATTACCATTACTTCTGCCAATGCAGTCAATTCGCCCCCAAAAGTAACAGTCAATTTGATGGTAAAAGACGCATCCCGGGACCGGCCGCCTTTTGGCGATTTTGCCACACCTGTTCATGGTTCCACGGTCAGCAGCAGTATACCGGTGTCCGGGTGGGTGCTGGATGATGTGGAAGTAACCAGCGTGAAAATATACAGCGGTTCCACTTATATAGGGAAGTCCGTATTGGTGGAAGGAGCACGCCCGGATGTGGAAAACGCCTATCCGGGTTACCCCAAAAACCATATGGCCGGCTGGGGGTATATGATGTTAACCAATTTATTAACCAATGGTGGAAACGGTGTTTATACTCTTACCGTTAAAGCGAAAGATTCGGCGGGGAACCAGGTCATCCTGGGTTCCAAAACCATCTTCATTAATAATGCTGAAGCTGTTAAACCTTTTGGCACCATCGATACCCCTGGACAGGGGGGAATTGTTTCGGGCAGCAATTTTGTCAACTGGGGTTGGGTATTAACTCCGCAGCCCAACGTTATTCCCACAGACGGTTCTACCATTAATGTTTGGGTGGACGGCATCAAACTCGGCCACCCCATCTACAATATATACCGGGCCGATATCGCCTCCCGGTTTCCCGGTTATGCCAACAGCAACGGGGCTGTAGGTTATTTTTACCTGGATACTACCGCATATACGAACGGTGTTCATACTATCCAGTGGACTGCCACTGATAATGCAGGAAACACCGACGGCATCGGCAGCCGCTACTTTACCATTCGCAATAATGGGGAGAGCAGCCGGATGGCAGTGTTAAGTGAAAAGATATCTCAAATTCCTCCTGATATCTCTACCCCGGTTGGAATAAAGAAAGGTTATGAAACGGATAGTATATGCCGGGATGTTTATCCTGATACCAGTGGTACAATAAACATTAAAATCAAGGAATTGGAGCGAATAGAGATTCACTTAACACCTAACACTCAACAGGTAACACTAAAAAACACCCCGTCCCATCTGTACTCCGGCTGCCTGGTAATGGATAACGCTTCACAACCATTGCCCATTGGCTCTACATTTGACCCGGCCAGGGGTGTTTTTTCCTGGTCTCCGGGTCCCGGGTTTGTAGGTGATTATTGGTTGGTGTTTATCGATAAAGGTAGAAATAGGTTAAAGAAGATAAACATCAGGATTTTGCCGGGGTATACAAAAAATTGAGAAATTTGGGGTTTATTTGTTGATTTTTTTTTTTATTTCTGTAAAATTAGGGTATTAGAGAGAGTAAAAAATGGTAAAATGGTAAAGGTACATGTTATTTTATTAAACTGGAACGGCTGGAGAGACACAATCCAATGCCTGGAAAGTTTGCTTCGCAGCCAATACCCGGATTTCCGTGTCATAGTTTGCGATAACAACTCCACTGATGGGTCTATGGAAAAAATAAGGGCCTGGGCTGAGGGACGGTTGATTGTCGAGTATGAGGCTGACGAAGAAATAAATGAAGGGCTGTGGCACCTGGTTTCCCCACCCTTTGGCAAGCCGATTCCCTATGTTGAATACGGCCGTTCCGAAGCAGAAAAAGGGGGAAGACCGGGTGATGAAAAAATTCCCCTGGTGTTAATCCGCAACGGGGAGAACCTGGGCTATTCAGCTGGTAATAATGTGGGCATCCGCTATGCCATGATGAAAAACGCGGATTGCATCTGGCTGTTGAACAACGATACCGTAGTGGAGCATAACGCCTTAAAAGAATTGGTATATCGTATGCAGTCAGATGATTCTATCGGCCTGTTGGGTGCGGTCATTTACCTGGCGGAAAAACCCTCTAAAATTCAAACCTATGGGGGAGGGAAAATCCTTCCTATCCTGGGGGTGGATCGATTCCTTCATTCTCCCGGTAAACTCCATTTTGTTTCAGGAACCAGCTTGTTTATCAGGCGGAAGGTCCTTGAACAAATCGGCTTATTGGATGAACGTTTCTTTTTTTACTGGGAGGATGCAGATTTTTCCCGGCGGACATTAAACCAGGGATGGAAACTGGGGGTTGCCAGCAATGCCAATGTGTATCATAAAGTTTCAGCTTCGGTGGGTGAACAGAGTTTAAAGTCAGATTTGTTTAAAGTGGATTCTCTCGTTCGTTATTTCAGCAAGCATCAAAAAATAAGATGGGTGTTTCCTGTCATGTTTAATATTAAAGGAATGCTGCTGAAGCGTGTGTTCCGCAGGCAGTTTAACCGGATTGGTCCTATCATCAAGCAAGCCTTCAAAGCAGCAAAAAAAAGGGGCTAAACTATATGTTTTTTTAATTGTTCTGATTTCTCACGAACAATTGAATCTCCTCTCACTGTAAAGTAGATATCAATATTAATTTCAGAAAAAATCACATTTTTTCTAAATGAAAGAAAAACAATATGATATAATGATGTTAAGAAATTTTAAAAAAATTGTTAAAATTCTTATCATTGGAGGTATTAACAGGAATGGCAAAGTACAGAATGTATGTTGATGAAGTAGGAAACTCAGACCTGAAGAGTACATCGGATCCAAATCGGCGATTTTTTAGTCTTACAGGGGTTATCTTGTCTCTTGATACTGTTAAAAACCAGCTCTATCCTGATTTTGAAAAACTAAAATCGAGGTTTTTTGATTCTCATCCCGATGATCCGATTATATTTCATCGGAAGGAGATTATAAATAAGAAACCACCTTTTGAATCCTTAAGAGAACAAGATACCAGAGAGCAATTTGACAAAGAATTGTTACATGTAATTTTTCGAAAACAGAATTTACCATGATTACTGTAGTAATAGATAAACTAGAACATCTGCGGCGGTATAAATCTTGGAGATATGATCTATACCACTTCGGTATAGAGGTTCTTCTTGAACGCTATGTGCTTTTTTTGGAAAAAAACCGACTACGCGGAGATGTGATGGCTGAATCAAGAGGTGGGAAAGAGGATATGCGCCTTAAAAAATCTTTTAGGAATTTGTATGATAGTGGAACGCAGTGCATAGAGCAAAATAGATTCGCAAGAGTACTGACAAGCAAAGCAATTAAAACCAAATTAAAGCCCTACAATATCGCAGGACTGCAATTGGCAGATTTATTGGCCCACCCAAGTCGGAGAGAAATATTATTGGAAAACGGAATGATTAAGGACACTCGAAAACATATTTTTGCTGAAAAAATTGTTGAGATTATACAGAATAAATACAATCAGCAAAATGGAAGAAAATATGGGTTTGGGAAGAATCTATTACCATAAAAAAAGGCCCCGCCCGGGCGGGGCCTTTTCCGATGGCAACAGCCATCCACCTCCGTACAACAGAAACGGATTGATTATATAATAGTGCAATTTAAGAAAATTGTCAACATCTTTTAAATAATATTGTTCCTGGATCTCCAGTGCTTCTTTCTTCTCCAATATTCCAATATTCCAATATTCCATTATTCCATTATTCCATTATTCCATCAATCCATTGTTTTATGATACAATATAAGGCCATGAATATTGCTGTGGACTTGACCCAGATTCCTGCCAATAAAACCGGCATCGGTATCTATGCCCTGAACCTGGTCAGGGAAATCATCCGCCTTAATAACCATACCAGTGCTTTCACCTTCTATTTCTTTGCCCAGGACGACGATGAAGAATGGAAACAATTAATCAAAGACAACAGCAGGTGCCGTCTGGTCACCATTAAAAGTCGCTTCTTTAGGAAACTGATATTGCGCTTCTTTTTCGAACAAATCCTCTTTCCCAGGAAATGCCGGAAGTTAAACATCGATGCTATCTTCTCATTTCACTATACCATTCCCTATTTAACCCGCATCAAACGGGTGGTAACAATCCCGGATATGACATTCTACCTCTTTCCCTACATGCATCAGAAAATCAAACGCTGCTTTTTCAAGAGTCTTATTCCAATTTCCCTTAAAAAAAGCGATAAAATTGTTACCATCTCCGAATCCACCAAAAACGATATGTTAAAGCGGTTCAACCATATACCTTCCGGTAAAATCGAGGTGATTCACCTGGGGGTGAACGGGGTGAATATGAGTAACCCTCCCGGTCATCTTACAGACCACTTAAGCCGGTATGGGTTGACAGAAAAAAAATATTTTCTTTATGTGGGTACCCTGGAACCGCGGAAAAATATTCCTGGTATCATCGAGGCGTTCAATCATGTAATCACTGCTAATAAAGAATACACAAAAAACTACAAACTGGTGATTGCAGGCCAAAAGGGCTGGTTTCACAAAAAAATATTTAAAACCGTAAAAAAATACCACCTGGAAGAGTCAGTGGTGTTTACCGGATATGTGAAGGGGGAGATAAAACAGTCACTTCTTGCCAATGCGTTTTTATTTGTGTACCCCTCGTTTTACGAGGGATTCGGTTTACCTGTCTTGGAGGCTATGGCATGGGGAGTACCGGTAATCACCGGAAATGTGTCTTCTTTACCGGAAGTAGCCGGTGAGGCAGCCCTGTTAATCGATCCCCGGCAATGGCAGGAGATTGCGGAAGCAATGCTAAAATTGCTTTCAGACCCTTCCAGGTATGAAAACATGTCAAAAAAAAGCCTGGAACAGGCTAAAAAATTCTCCTGGCAAAGAACTGCCCAAAAAACCCTTGAGCTGTTTGCATTGATATTGAATTAAGAAAATGATATTAACGATTTCTATTGTTACCTTTAATAACGAAGAACATATTGAAAAGGCGTTGACCAGTATCCAACAATCCACGTTACCCCCCAATGAATTACAGGTGATTGTTGTGGATAACTCCTCTCAGGACAAAACCCCGGAGATTATCGCTTCTAAATTTCCCGGTGTCACACTGGTTCATTCTGAAAACGTGGGTTTTGGCGCCGGTCACAATAAAGCCATAAAACAAATAATGGGAAAATCACACTATCACCTGGTGATGAACCCGGATGTGTATTTTAACAGCGATGTGCTGGGAAAAATAATAGCTTTTATGGATGAGCATGGGGACGTGGGTCTGGTGATGCCCAAAATACTCTACCCGCCGGACATCGGCGAAGAACGTATCCAATATCTTTGCAAAGAACTCCCCACACCGTTGGATTTAATCGGCAGACGGTTTTTACCCGGCTTCCTGAAGTCAATCCCCCCCCTTAAAAAGCGGTTTGACCGCTATGAATTCCGGGACAGGGATTACAATCAAATAATGGAAGTCCCGCATTTATCCGGCTGTTTTATGATGTTAAGGGCCGAGGTGTTCGAAACCGTCGGACTTTTTGATGAGCGGTTTTTTATGTACCTGGAAGATGTGGATTTCTCCCGCAGGGTCAATGCCAAATACAAAACCATCTATTACCCGAAGGTTTCTATTTACCACCACTTTCACAAGAGTTCCTATAAACGATTCAAACACCTGAAATACCACATCTCTTCCGCCATCAAATATTTTAATAAGTGGAGCTGGTCCAAATAAAAAGTTTGAATTTACCTCATTTTGGGTTATAATATTGTCTTATGATTTATACGATTTACATTTTCCTGGTATTTGTCGTTGTCATCGGTTTTGTTAGCTCCTTCTTCTCTCAAAAGCTCATCCTGGGACTTGCCAGGAAATACAATATCTACGACAATTTCAGCAATCGCAAGATGATAAAAGAACCCAGGCCCCGGCTGGGAGGTATCGGTATTTTCTTTGGTTTTATTAGCTCCTTTTACATTTTATTCTTTGCCATCTATCTCCTCCAGGGTACAAAATATCACATTTATGTGGATTTCTCCCTGTTTCAAATCATGCTTTATATATGTTCCATGATTTTTTTCTTTTTGCTGGGGCTTTACGATGATTTTAAAGGGCTGAAAGCCATTCAGAAGCTGGCGGTTGAATTAATTATCGCCACCATCTTATTCTACATTGGCTTTCGCATCGAATTGGTCACCTTACCGTTTTTTGAAGAAAGCATCAATGTGGGAATTTTTTCTTATCCGCTAACCATCTTATGGATCATTGGTATTTCCAATGCCATCAATTTAATCGATGGACTGGACGGACTGGCCGGGGGTGTTATTGCCATCGTATCTGTTACCATTATTATCATCTGTGTATTAAATAAATTTATATTCCCGGCCATTATTATCAGTGCCTTATTGGGAGGAATCATTGGTTTCTTACCTTATAATGTTTATCCCTCTAAAATCCTGATGGGGGACAGCGGCAGTTTATTCGCAGGGACCATACTGGCTACTCTCTCCTTAAAGACAGCTCATAAAGCCCCCCTGGGAATTGCCTTGATGATCCCTATTATTTTCCTGGCTATCCCGGTAATGGACACGGGCATTTCATTTTTCAGGAGACTATTCTCCGGGAAAAATCCCCTGTCAGGCGATGACGATCATATTCACCATCGCTTAATAAAAAAGGGATTCTCCGAAAAAAAATCAACCAATATCCTACTGATTTTAACCGCTATCTTTTCAGGACTGTCCATCGTGGTTTCTTATTTCCGCGGCACACCACGTTTTATCGGCCTGTTTGCCAGCTTGCTGCTGGGAATATTACTCATGTTTTATCTCAACTATATCAATTTTAACTATAGGAGAAAAAATTACCATAACAATAACTACAAAAGATCAGATACCGATACAGATGCCAATACGAATCAAAATGCAAACGATTAATCGCAAGAAGTTGCCAAGGGGAATGCTGAATGAAAATCTTGCTCATTCATAATTTTTATCGCTATCGGGGGGGTGAAGACAGATACGTCAGGATACTGGAAGAGGTTCTTCGCCAGAACGGGCACCAGGTGATTCATTTTTTCTCCGACAGTCGAAGTATTAAACAATTTAATTTCTTGCAAAAATGCCTGATACCTTTAAAACTCATCAACTCTTCTGCAGCCAGTAAGGAACTGGAAAAAATGATACAGCAAGAAAAGCCCCACCTGGCAGTGGCGCATAATTTGATGCCGCTGCTTTCCCTGTCGCTGCTCAATGTTTTAAAACGAAATAATATTCCCATCTTGAAACGATTGGAAAACTACAAGTTTTTATGCCTGAACGGTCTTTTTTTGAGAAATAATTTCAACGTATGTGAAGTGTGCAGACGAGGAAATTTTATCCCTGGTATCATTCACAGGTGTTACCAGAAGAGCTTTTTTAGCAGCTTGGGGATTGCGATTTCCGAGTTTATCCACCGAAAGTTAAAAACGGTTAGCAAAACAGCGGATTTATTTCTTGCCACCAGTGATTTTGTTAAATCGAAATTTGTGGAGGCGGGTTTTCCCGGTGAAAAAATCTCTGTGTTTCCCAATTTTCTCGATTTTGAGCCTGAAGAATCGGTTGGGCAGCCGGAAAATTATGCCATTTATGTTGGCCGCCTATCCAAGGAAAAGGGCCTGGTTACCCTGTTGAAAGCATTTAAAGAGCTGCCGGAACTGCCATTAAAAATACTGGGGGAAGGCCCGTTGGTGGATGAACTCAAAGAATTTACCCGGCTGCACCGCATGACCCATGTGACCTTTGAGGGGTTTATCGACGGCCAGGCAAAACGGGAAATATTAAAAAAAGCACTGCTCCTGGTATTTCCTTCGGAGTGCTATGAATCCTTTGGTTATTCTATTATTGAAAGCTATGCCTGCGGCGTGCCGGTGGTTGCCTCTGATATCGGCGGGGCCAGGGAACTGGTCCAGAACGGAGAAAACGGTTTTCTTTTTGAAGTTGGCAACCCGGAAGATTTGCAAAAAAAAATCTCTGCTTTGCTTTCGGACCGGCAGCAGTTAATGAGAATGAAAGAACGTGCCCTGGAACGGGCAAAAAAATCGTATACCAAAGAAATCGGCTACCAGGACCTGGCAGCCTTGTTTAAACGGTTGGTTTAAACATGAAAATCGCTTTGGTTTGTTCCAGCGGCGGTCACCTCCTGCTGCTGCACGTGCTGAAAGATTTCTGGAGTCAATACGACCGGTTTTGGGTAACCTTTAAAAAAGAGGATGCCATCTCACTGCTGGAAAAGGAACGTATTTACTGGGCCTATTTTCCCACCAATCGAAATCTTTTTAATTTACTGCGTAATAGTTTTTTAGCCTTGAAAGTTCTCTTTAAAGAAAAACCCGACATTATTATTTCCACCGGTGCCGGGGTGGCCATACCCTTTTTTTACCTGGGGAAACTGCTTAGAAAGAAATTGGTTTTTATCGAAGCCTATGAGCGGATCGAAAACCCGTCTCTTACCGGCAGGCTGGTATACCGGCTGAGCGATGCATTTATCTTGCACTGGGAAGAACAAAAAAAACACTATCCCAAAGGAATTGTGCTGGGGGAGTTATTATGATATTCGTCACCGTAGGAACCCATGAACAACCCTTTGACCGGCTGGTGAAAGGAATCGATCAATTAAAGGGGGAGGGAATTATCCAACAGGATATATTTATGCAAACCGGTTATTGTTCTTATAAACCGGAATTCTGCTATTATAAAGACTTTATTCCTTTTGATGAGATGATGAAACGGATGAGAGAGGCAGAGATCGTGGTGACTCACGGCGGCACCGGCAGCATCATGTTGGTGCTTTACCACCATAAAATACCGGTGGTGGTGCCCAGGCAAAAAAAATACCACGAACATATCGACGATCACCAGGTAGTGTTTTGCAAAACCATGGAATCTAAACGAAAGATCGTTGCTGTTTATGAGCTGGAGGACCTGGGACCAGCCATAAAAAACTATGTCCAATCGGTCCGGGGACTGCAAAAGGCAGCTTCTCCCGGTCAAGGATTAGAGGAGAAAGCCAGGATTTATTCCCAAAAATTAAATGAGCTTTGCTCTCAATTAATGGAACAAAAATGAGCCGATTCCCAATGGTGTTATTTTGAAGTCCCTATCTTCAGTTGACCGGGTAAAGAAATAAACTTGATCCCGCCGCTGTGAGCCGTAGAAAGAGTCTGTACCCCCTGGCTCTTGTAATTCTCCACTACCTCCAGGTGAGGAAAACGAAAACGATTGTTATCCGCATACGAAAATACTGCAAACCGGGAATCTGCACATTCTAAAAATCCACGGGTAGATGAACTGGCCGAGCCATGATGCGGCACCTTGATCACATCAGAGCGAAGATGTGAACAGGAATTTTCCCTCAACCGCTCTTCGATTCCCTTTTCAATGTCCCCGGTAAATAAAAAAGAATGATGCCCGTCAGATATCTTGAAAACCTGGGAATGATTGTTGGATGAACGATGTGTTTCGATAAACCGTTCCGGGTACAACAATTTAACTGTACAACGGCCGATTCTTTCAGTAAAGGGTGCATTTATTTTAACGACACGGGTCGAACCAGGGACCGCATGTACCAGTTTTTGATAACCCGGATCTTCCGCTGCTTCGGAAGAAATCCAAAGCTCGTCAGGTTTGAGTATCGGCAGCATTTCGGCAATGCCGTAGGCATGGTCCGGGTGATAATGGGACACCGCCACCCATTTCACTTTGATTCGTTTTTGCAATAAAAAAGGCAGCATAATTCTTTCTCCTACCCGGAAATCCGAATAGTAAGCACCACCGCCGTCAATAAGCAGCGCGTCACCCCCGGGAAAAACCACCACCTGACCATCCCCCTGACCCACATCCAGGAAAAATATCTCCAGGTGGTCAGGCGAATAAAAAAATAAATTGAAAGAGATAAACACCACCACCAATAAAATAATTCCAGGCAGGGCAATTTTCTGAAAAAAGGAACGGGCAAAAGGCAGCAGGAAAAAGGCAGCCACGATAAGAAACACCAGGAAAATCGACGGCGATGCCCGGAAAATGCTCAAATCAATGGTACCGGAAAAAAACTCCACAATACCAAAAAAGATACGAAGCGGGATATCAATAACAAAAAGAAGGCACTGCGACAGGAAAGAAGAAACCGGGGCCAGCGGGATCAGCAATACCCCCAAACCAGTGATAACAGCAGTAAGAGGAACCAGCACCAGTCCGGCGAAAAAACTGGAAAAAGAATACCGCTTAAAGTAGAATAAGGAAAGCGGGAGAGCTGTCAGCGATGCCGAAAAATTAGCAGACAGAAATTCACCAATCCATTTGCCTCCGGCGGCCAAGGGGGCTCTTTTTAAAAAAACTGCCCCCCTGGACCCCCCGCAAAAACTTTTGATTGCACGGCAAAGCCATTGTACGGGGTTCCCCGCATCCAGTCCCATGGGTGACATATTACTTCTTTCTTCGTTATCGACATCGTCGTTGTCAGAAACATTTTCTGAGAAAGGATCAACGAATATTTTGTTTAACAAAGGCAGAAAAACACGGCGCCCTACCACGATGGCCGCGGTAAGGGTGAAGGTTAACATAAACCCTGCATCCAGGAATTCCGCAGGATTTCGTGCCAACATAAATAACCCGCAAAGAGAAATAATATTAAAGATGTTGATATCCAAATAAAGTATCCGGGCAATAAATATAAATATGGCCATCAACACCGCCCGCTCCGCAGATATTCTAAAACCCGAAAGCACCAAAAATACAATCAATACCAGGGCAGTCAATATATATCTTTTTTTGAAAGACACCCCTAAAAGCTTTAGCATTCCCAGGGAAAACAGGGCAATAATACCGATATGGGCGCCTGAAATAGCCAGTAAATGATATACCCCGGTTTGTAATAGATTCTCTCTCTGGTCATTGGTCAGCTTTCCCCGCTCCCCAATCAAAATAGCCTGGAGAAAAACACCTTTTTTATCCAGTTTTTCTTTTTCCTCTGCGGCGGCCGAAGGCTCCCGGTACTTTTCTTCTATTGCATTTCTTATCTTATTCCTCCAGGCCCCGATTATTCGCCACACCAGGGATGTTTTTTCGAGAACCGTCACCATGCGTGAGGATTTGCAATAGCCATTAAAATGCGCCTTACGCACCAATACGTAATCTTCCACAGGGTTTCGATAGAAATTCCGGTTAAAGTTATGCGTATAAATCCTGGCATCGATGGCAATGATGTCCCCTCTATAAAGCTCCTTGAGATTACCCTTTACTCTTATCCTTATATTAAAAGGCTTAAGAAACTTCTTTTTATGAAACTCAATGCTTCGGGTTTCCAGGACTAGCACCGAATGTTCGGTTTCGATTTCGGGAAACGCGGTTAATTTTCCTTCAATGGATACATACTGACCTTGCGCAGCATTGATAATAGGCGAACGGGTAATGTGATAATAGTCATCTTTCTCCTTTACGAATTGGGCGGTGATCAACAGTCCGATGGCCAGGGTAATCAATCCATAACTGAGCTTAAATTTCTTTATCCCGTAGAATAATGCTGCCATTACAGCAGCAATCACGGCAGCTAGTTGAATCACCTGGGAATTCATCAGGCCAAAAGTGTGAGAAATAAACAACATAGAAAGACTGATCAAAAAAATCGGAGTGAAGATATTTTTCATCGTGTGTTTTGCCTATAGTCAATTATAACAAATATCTTTTAAAAGCCAACCCCTCAGGGAATATACACTAATAAAAAGTTTTTCGGGGGGTCCAGGGGGGCGGTTTTTCAAAAAAGCCCCCCTGGTCGCCGAAGGCAAATAAACTCTTATGAGATCAGGATGGGCAGGCTTAACGTCTTTTAGCTCACAGGCATTACTGCCCATCCTGTAGATAAAAATAGGGGTTAGTAGATCCGCACGGAGGGCAATAGGTTTTTCAGAGTGCCCGTGCGGTACGAGAGTTCAGCTTGAAGAGGTGCCTTTCGGGCGAATGTTAGACGCCTGCGGCGAAAGGTCAGAAAGCCAGTGGGTCAGAGATTTTTTGACTTTCACTTTTTTCTTAGACGTTTTGACGCACCGTCACCTTATTTTCGCTCTCCATCCCTTCTGCCCCCCGTTAATCCTCCAGGCAACAAATAAGTATTTCTACTCATTTTTCAAAAATATCTTGATATTTCCTCTCTGGTGTGATAATCTATAATTTCGAGAACGGAAGAGTTGAAGAAAAGTTAGTAGATGCTGAAAGCTTCATTTGAAGCGGAGGTCGGAAGATAGGCAGTGGTTAAGTTGAGATGGGCAAATCATATTACTAGTGTCAAAAGGGTGAAGATGAAAGACTCAGACCTTTATGGCGGGAGCCTGTGCAGAATTGGAACCAGAGATGTTTAGATGGATAACACCTGAGTTGGCGTGGATAAAGAGGTTAAGGTTCCAGAACATCCTCTAAGGGCGGGGGCTTACGTGCGCTACGAATCTGGCCCTGGTCTATTCCAGAGTATTTAAATCCCTCGTAGGTCAAAGGAACAAGAAATGAAAGGGAGTGGAAAATGATCAGCAACATTCGCACACTCGCACGCATCGTCCCCCTTTTTTCCAAAAGTATTATCAATTACTACACTCTTAGTAAAAATAAGGTGAAAAATGTCCGAAAAAGAGTTGTCTGAAGGAGCATCTCCACTGTACTGCCGGTACAACGGTATGATGATGGGTTTCTTCTTCGGCTCGGCCGGAGCTGCAGCTAAAGGCGCTTCAGAGCGCTATCCCGTGCTTCGGGAACGGCTTCTGGAATTTGCCGAGGAGATCAATGTACCGTTGGATCTGCCCGAGGATCACACAACATATAAAGAGAATCACACGGAGATCCTTAGCAATTATCTATCTGCCCTAAATGCGAGGGCATTGAAGATTTCAGGATTCGTCTTGCTTGGCACAGCAGCCATTGAGTATGTGATTCAGCGGGCCTTCGGCGGCGAAACCGAGATGCTGAACAAGACCGTCAACAATCTAATGAAGGAGTTCGGTATACCTCGTGAGGCACTTACCAAGTTTACCGAGGAGGTCGAAGCCACCAAGGGGGGGATATCCCTCAACTCTCTCCATTCCAGTTCTTTGATTTTCTTAAAGAAAATCCTTGATCCGCTCCCGACCGAGCCGCAGACTGCATTCGTGATCATGCCTTTCTCGGAGAAGTATCGTAGTAATTTCCCAAGTTTTTATGCTCCCCTGTTGAAACAGTTCGGTTACCAACCAATACGAGCTTGGGGTGGAATCGCTAATGAAGAGTATTTCGAAGTACTTCTGGCGCTAATCGACAGGAGCGGAGCCATCCTGGTCGAATTGAGTGAACTCAACATGAATGTGATGTACGAGCTTGGCTACGTACATGCACAATCCAAGATAACCTTCCCTCTATTGGAAGCGAGTGCCCCGGATCCGCCATCAAATCTAAAAGGTCTCTATATCGCGCGCTACACACGAAGAGGTGAAGCCTGGCAGAAAAAAGCGATCAAAAAATGTGCGTTGCCATTCTCCGTCATCCAGGCGGCATTTGCTCGGGTGAGAGAGGTGGACTCCAAAAATAATGCAAAAAACAAGACCTGATCCAAATATATAACAAAACGCTGGAGGCGGACGTGCTACTGCATATAGCTCATCTAAATGTGATAGGATTTGCATGGAAATGAGAGATAACGTTCTGAATCCGGGGGTGATACCTCACTGCTTTGATTTTCCTCAGATTGCCCAAAATAGTGGTGGCTAAAAAGTGACCACCTTATGTCACCTTTTATCACCTTTTAGTAGTTTTTAGTGGTTTATAGTAATTGAAAAAACCCCAGGAAATAATCACCTGAAAACGATTTTTCCCTATTGATGGGCCTTTTGGGAAATGGGACGGAAGTGCGCCTGTTGTATGATGAGAACAGACTGCGTAAAACCATGCCAAAATGAAAAGCCAATTATAAGGGTTTACTTGCCTGGCGACTTTTTTGTATTTGACTAAAAAATTCCTTATTAGGGGCTTCAAAAGTCTATTTCGTCTCCCCCAATCTGTCAACAGTTCAAAAAATTTTTTTCACCGCAAGCTCCGAAGAAAAATTTTTTCGGGCTATCGCCCGCTGTTGACAGATCAGCCGAGCCGAAATCTTTCCCAGTTAAGCCCCAAAAAGGAAAAGAAAAAGAGTGGGGCCAGGTAATTTATGCACCTTGGGATCGACAAATTAAAAAATGGAATCGCCGCAGGCGTTTTAAAAATGTCCGAAGGGCGCCTTATAGCTAATAGAGGGACAGGCAGAAATTTTACAAATATCGGCTTTTTATGGGACGACTCTAACTTCTATCTTTCGACTCCGGTCTACCGCCTGTTTGTCATTCATATTTCAAGCTATTGACTGGATTGGTCAATGCCACTCTAACGGATTGGTAACTCACCGTGAGTATGGCAATAATGATGCTAATAAAAAAGGCCAGGAAAAATATCCACCAGTCCATGGTGATGGGATAAGCATAGTCCTGCAGCCATTGATTCATTAAAACGTAAGCGATAGGCAGTGCAATCATATTAGCCATCATGACCCATTTCACAAACTCTTTTGTGAGCATGATAGTAATGCCTGAAACCGTGGCGCCCAGCGTTTTTCGGATACCAATTTCTTTCGTTCGTTTTTCTACTATAAATGCTGCAAGTCCAAACAATCCCAGGCACGCGATGAATATGGTGATAATGGTTGCGTATTTCAGGATGGCTCCCATCCGTTGGTCGGCCTGGAACACCTTGGCAAAATCATCGTCAATAAATGAATATTCAAAGGGATATGCGGGAAATAAATTCAGCCAGGTGGATTTCACAACGTTGAGTGAGGAGGGAAGGTCGCCTTTCTGGAGCCGGACAATGGCGTATTCCACCTGTTCAGGACGAACAAGAAGTATGAATGGTTCGATAGGGTTTTTAACAGATTGATAATGGAAATTTTTCATGACACCTATGATGCGGCCATCGATTCCCAACGCTGATAACCTTTTTCCGATGACAGAATTCCCTCCCATGAGGTTCGCTACTTCCTCATTGACCAGAAAGGCATTGGACGTATCGGTTGCTCTACTCTTTAAAAATGCTCTTCCTTCCTTCAAATCGATCTTCATGGTCTCTACAAAATCGAAATCCACTGAGGTATACCCCAAACTGACCTGGCTGTCAGGATCCTTGCCCTCCCAATCCACACCTCCGATTTTAGATCCAAAGGCCGTGGGTCGCTGCCGGGCACCGGTAATCCCAATGATTCTTGAATCTCTTAATAATTGATCCTTGAAAACGGAATAGGAATGCCGCGTATCCCCCCGTAGGGGTAGATAGATCAGTTGTTCTTTATCATATCCCAAGTTTTTATTTCTCATATACTCCAATTGTTGATAAACAACCATGGTGCCCACGATGGCGATGATGGAAAGACAGAACTGGATTACCACCAGAAATTTCCTGAAGCGTTCGTTTTCCGTTCCAGACCGCGATCTGCCCGCAAGCACCTTTACCGGCTGAAATGATGAGAGGTAAAGCGCGGGATAGCTTCCTGATAAAAATCCGGTTATTAAAGTAATGCCCAGGAAACTCATGATGAAGTTAAGATTCAAAATGGAATGAAAGGTGAAATCTTTGGCCGACAGATCATTGAATATAGGGAGTATTATCCAGAAAAGTATTAGTGAAAATAAGAACGCAATGAGTGTTGTCAGAATCGATTCACCAAAGAATTGGGCGATGATCTGACTCCGCCTGGCGCCCACCACTTTTTTAAGTCCAACCTCTAATGCGCGTTTCGACGAGCGTGCTGTGGATAAATTCATGAAATTGATGCAGGCGATAATGAGAACCAGACAAGCCAGGCCGCTGAAGATATAAACGCTTTGAATATTTCCTCTGACTTGCGTGAAGGCGTTGGCAAAACCATATAAATTAATGTCAGTGATGGGCATTAATGAAAATACCCACGGGGATGCGGTGGAGGGAGAATTCCTCTCCAGCAACGCAGCAATTTTCTTGTTCACCGGAGCTGTCTGACTGTTCGGGTAAAGTTCGACCCAGGTATGGCAGTTGAGACTGCGCCAGAAGTCGTAATACTCTCCCAGGTCTTTTAAGAATTCCAAAGGCACAAGTATGTTAAATGTAATAGTGGAATTCTCCGGTACATTCTTCATCACACCTGTTACCGTAAAATCATAGTTGTTGTTAACTGTCATGATTTTTCCAAGGGGATCATCTGTGCCAAAATATTTAACCGCCAACTCCTCTGTAATCAGAATGGAGTACGTTTGATTTAATGCTGTTTTTGGATTTCCACTTATCAAAGGAAAAGTAAATATTTGAAGAAAGGATGGATCCACGGCTCTGATTTCGTCCTCGATGAAGGTTTTATCTCCATAGCGGATCATCAGGCCTCTGATATTGGCGAGTCGTGCCGCATATTTGACTTCCGGGATGTTTTCCTGTATGGCGCCGCCCAAGGGATAAGAAGTCAGCCTGGTGTGTGAAGTACCATTGGATCTGGGCAGGTCCAATTCAACGCGGTAGATATTTTCCGCTTTTTCATGAAATTTATCAAAACTCATTTCATCCTGCACCCATAACAGGAGAAGCATGCAGCATGCCATGCCAACGGCAAGGCCCAAAATGTTTATGAATGAGTATCCTTTATAATTTTTGATATTCCTGAATGCGATTTTGAAATAATTTTTAAACATGGCTTCACTCCATAAATATTATTTCTAAATGAGAATAAATACCATATCATATATACTGGAAAGGGAATAATAAGGTTACAAAAAAAAATCTGGTAGGAGGTGAGCAAGAGTCACCACTTGTTGTTTAGTACAAAGCATACTTTTTTTTGTTTACCGATTGCCATTTATTCATCTGATCCATACTCTGCATGCTTCATGGTGTTTTTATCCAGTAAATTTCATCATTCTCTGGTGGATAAAGTGCCAGGTAAATAATTTACCAGGAAAATGAAAATCCGCAATATTCCATATCCATTGGGCGCCATCACCGATAACACAAACCTTTTTTGCTTTTTCCAAACCACGTGATAACGCTTCGGCATAAATTCTATCTCCAAAATCTTCGGCTGTTTCAATAAAGCCTACATAACTTGTAGAGCCTTCATCACGGATGGGAAAACCTTTTTCATCAAGGGTTGTCTGTGTGAAAACGCATCCTAATTTTGCTTCCCTTGTCTTTGCCTGCCCATTTTCTCCTTTACCCTTTCTGTTTTTTATTTCTTTCTTCACCACCGGCACTCCGGTGCCGTCCATTAGTACATACATTTTCTCAATATCCATATTCTCAAGGGGTATTATATTATTTGTTTTTGTTGATAATTGCTCTGATTCATCCTTAAAATATTCCTCTACATCTGAACCAATTTGGTAGGAAACTCTTTCTATTTCTTTGTCACTCGCCTCTATGCCAGCCATTTCCTTTATGTCTTCATGGCCAAGACCAAAAGGTCTATAAGCCCCAACCCTGCCCATAATTCGTCTCATTCCAGGACTAAACGACGTTCCTTTGATATCCAGTTGAGTGTCTTTGGGGCAAAAGCCTTCTCTGCATTTTTTATCGTAATAATAAGCTCGCTCTACAGTTACTGGTCCTAAAACAGTCAGTAGGTCTTTGTTTCTGAATTCTTTAAATTTAAATGTGTGATCTTGCCCCTTCTTATTCTTACAAGGTATTGTTTCGCCCTGAAAACCCCCATTGTCAGAATTCAATAATTTTTCTAACATAATACTGCCAATTTGATGCATAGAATCGCGTATATAAGATTCGGTGGATTCAAGGTCGAAATGACCTTGTGTGGCCTTATCCCTGTAAGCCATTGTAACAATAAGGTCTACTTCTTTTTCAATTTCTGTCTGAAGTATTTCTGTAATTTTTTTTTTAGGGCCTCCTCCTCTTTGTGGTTAAGTTCAGCAGGTGGTAGTAAATCGCAAATTTCTTCATTTACCTGAATAATTTCTCTATATAGTTGCATGAAGGTTAAATAATTTTCAGTTTCTTCTTTATACTTCTGTAATTCAGGCCCCATTTTTAAATTTTTTGAATAGCTCTTTTTTTTAATTGTTGTGGTCCACAAATATTGTGGCCCATGCCCTGGATGTCCAGGTTTTGCACAAGCACAATTTTTTTTCCCACATTTTCTGTAATGAACAGAGATAGTACCTCGTCTGAAATTACCTATTTTTTTTAATTATTTGTACAAAGATTTTCTTTTTGCTTCTAATTTAACTATTTGATCATTCACGTTTTCCTCCACAATAACTGATAGCTTAATACGCTATCAGATTTTATAATAAAAAAAAGAGAATGTCAAATTTTAATCATAAATTTGTCTCAGACCCCCCCCAGGCTTGATCATTTCTGCAGGAGGAAATACATCAAAATTTCAGCTATTAAAGCCGCAGTATTGGAACGTTGGACGTCATTGTTCTAATCGGCTACTTGGATTATTTAAGATTGTTAAATAATGTCTATTTGGCATGACTGCAAGATAACTTGTAATTATCTCTT
>JABAOF010003535.1_pt1 | contig 25538 bp, 24 predicted proteins | sample 7062171 | NCBI WGS metagenome assembly JABAOF01 (sample SAMN14538628, study PRJNA623070) | marine sediment metagenome | biome: marine biome [ENVO:00000428]; feature: marine pelagic biome [ENVO:01000023]; material: deep marine sediment [ENVO:00002113] | place: India: Gulf of Khambhat ...
GTTATGACGGCGAACCACCTTGAGGCTAATGGAACCCTCTGGCTGCCTGCATCGGCGCCAGCGACCTTGTCATAGACAATTCTACGATCTACATGGTAGAAGTTTAGCTGTCTTTTGACCTCGGAAACAATCTCTGGAAGCCTCGTGAAATCCTTGTGGGCGTCCTTAGAGACCTCATCTAGGATGAGATTTCTTAGAGCTAGACAGAGACGTGGATAGGTTGTTGCACGTTTGTTCAGCAAACCACTTATTAGGCAATTTGGCTCATTTTTAAGTTGGGTGCGGTGGGCTAACATCCGCTAAACACCCCCTAAGAGCGGTTTGTCGCTAAAGCCGGGAATCCCGACCTAGCGACCCGCCGCACCGCCAATGGTGCATGGAAATATCTTAGCAGTTCTCTTCTCGTAAGTTGGGAAGGATTTCATCCTCAAAGTGCTTGATTCCTAACGTAGATATCCTATACTCGCCTCTCTCTAGCCGTTCTGCCCAGCGGTCATTGACGAGAGTGGTTATCCTGCGACTTATACTGCCTTTGTTTTTACCTGTCAGGGTTACCAGTTCATCTAGTGACAGCGAGGGATCGTCAAACAAGTTGAGTTTGTAGCCAACAAAGGCTCCCAGCAAGTTTAGTCCAACCAGTTCCTTAACGGTTGGTTTTTTCTCAGATAGCACAATCGGACCACTTTGGGCGATGGCAACTATGCCCTCCATCTTCTCTATGAGTCCCCGCAAGTCCACAGTCAACCGCACTCGGGATAACACTTCCAGGCCGGGGCAAATCTTGTCTAGAGATGATATTAGGGCTCGCAACACCTGATCGACTGGACCCTTGAAGTCTTCTTCAAATCCGCCGTACTTTACGTAGATCTCAATATCGTCTCGTTTATCCTCTCCTTTCACGTCCAGCAACTTTTCCTCCCTCATTCGCCTTCCTCCAACCTAGGCAGAATCTCCTCCATAAACTCCTTGACCCCATAGGCTGTTACCCGGTACTTCCCACGACCCACCCGCTCCACATATAATTCACTCACCAGCTCACTCAGCCGACCAGCAACGGTGCCGGCGGGCTTTCTTGTCTTGTCCAACAGATCCGCCATGGAGAGATTGTCATCCTCAGCCATACCGATCTGATTTCCAGCGTAAGTGGCAACCAGATATGCAAGAATGAGTTCACTGTCGGTTAATTCATCGGTGTCCTTTAGGATTACGGGTCGACCCTTAGGAAGAAACGATATAACACCTTTAAGTCCTCTTAGAAGACGCTCCAAATCCACCGTGAGTGTTAGTCCGCTGACAATTTCGTAATTGGGGTATACGTCCTTTATGAAGTTGAAGACAAACCTCAAAACCTCATCTGCTGACCCTTCGCATGTCGACTCGAGGGACCCATACTTAAGACTGACCTTTAACTTGGGGTTGTCTCTCCTTCTAGAAAGGCTCTTTTTAACCTCGTAGTCTTGATATGATCTCCTCAACCCAGTTTCTCCCCCTGACTGAAAGTCTGTAAAGGTCCCCCTCTTTGATAGAGATGCCCTCACGCTTCATCTCACTCATTCTGGCAGCGTATCCCGCCATGCTCATACCGCTCAGAGAAAGAAGCCTGCTGACCTCTTTCGGCTCCAAACCATCTGGTCCAGAGGCGTACAACAATAGTCCGATGGCCTCCTTGGAAGTCAACTTTTCGGGTGGCAGTATAATGGCTGGGCCATCAACTGTGGACTCCACTACGCCCATCAGCTCCTCCCTCTGTTCTGGAGCCAGTGCCCGTTCTAAGATTGACTGGTCAATCACACTCATCCACTCTGGAAAGGAGCGCAACTCATCCAAAAGCTCCTCTAATCTTTCAGCTTCCAATTCTATTCGACCGAACGGTCTTTCAATAACAATTCTGTATTTCATCGTAAACTCTCTACGTAATTTTGACGTTTGGACACTACGTAGATAGCACCTTCCTGTATTTAAGATTTTTCCACAGAATTGTGATTAACAAGAGTCTTTCGCTAGCGATTAAAAGCTTCCAAGTCTTGTCGATGTTTTTTGAAGAATGAGCGAAAGGCTTTTGTCAAATGGTATGTTTCCACAGTTTCTAACGGAACCCACTCAGCGTCCAACACGTCACCACCTGGTTTCAATTTTCCTCCTCTAGGTCTAGCCAGAAACTGCAGTAAAACATAGTGAAATCGAAATCCTCCCTCATCATCTCGGTAGATGCTGTCAACCACATCCATGGGTCTTTCCTCCACGATCTCTATGTTCAAGCCACATTCCTCTTCCGCCTCTCGGAAAGCAGCCTTTCAAACCTTCTCCCCAAGATTCACTGCTCCTCCGGGTATACTCCACTTACCCTTTCCAGGATCAACGCCTCTCCTTATCAAAACAAGTCTACCATCATGAACAATGAGCGCTCCAACACGTACAATTGGCTATGTCGGATACTCGCGCCTCAAACTCTAACCTCTCCTAACAGTATTCGCACCTCTCATCTACCTCTTATGCTTTAAAAGTGACCTTCTCTACTACAGTTAAAGATTCAAGAGTCTCCGTGATAGGGGCTAGATCATGAAGCCTTTCAGTTTTGTTCATGTGGCTGATCTACATCTTGGCTATGCCCAGTATAATCTGGACGCGCGACGCCAAGACTTCAATAGGACCTTCGGAGAAATTGTTGAGAAAACCCTGGGATTAGAGCCAGACTTCATGATCATCGCGGGAGACATCTTCCAGCACGCCCGCCCCTCAAACATCATCCTCGAAAACGCCATAACCAACTTCAGGCGATTGAAAGATGCTGGAATACCCGTACTCGCCGTAGATGGCTCCCACGACTCCGCCCCAAACGTCATCACGGGCACAATCCTCACTCCACTAGACAGCGCTGGCTTAGTTCACTACCTACCACGCCACAAAGGCGCCTCCTGGCGAAACGAAAGCTGCTACGTCTACGGCATCCCAAACTTCCGAACCAGAAGGAGAACCGAGGATAGCCTTCCAGCCTTCATGGAACATAACAAGCCCGAGCCCGACCCTTCCCTATTCAACATCTTCGTCTTCCACATGGCCCTAGACCTTCCCAGCGTGAAGCCTCCACAGATGGAGGCCGAAGCCAGACCCGAGCTGATCCCAGAGGGCTTCAACTACTACGCTGGAGGCCACATTCACAAGCCCTACGAAATGCCTTTCAAAAACGGCCTTCTCGTCTACAGCGGCTGCACAGAAACCGTGAGCTACGAGGATGCCGAAGTTGAGAAGGGATTCTACCACGTCGAAGTCAACCAAAAATGCGTTCCAAAACTCAACCGCATCAGGCTTGAGACTCCGAGAAAATTCATAATCCTAAAACATGACTACACTGGTTTAACTCCCAAAAAGATAACCGAGACGGCAGCAAAATCCGTGAAAATGGCCGATGAACCGGGGGCAGTGATCGTTCCCGTGCTTCAGGGAACATTGCCCGCCGAGGCTAAACGGGGAGAAATCGACCTCTCCAAGATAAGAGGCGCAGCTGAGAAAGCACTCCATGTGCATCCACTTCTTCAGCTGAGAGAAACCGAAGTCTCAGAAGAGGTGATTCGCTCCATATTCAGAGGAGAACTGAAAGACCTCCGAACGAAAGCCTACGAATACTTCATTCAAATCTTCTCCGAACGTTATACCAGTGAGAAAGCTGAAGAAATAGTGAGGCTGGCCGTTGATTTAATCGAACCTCTAGTGGAAAAAGACGAAACGAAAGTAAAGGAGAATTTGGAGGCATTTTCAGATGAGAGTTAAGTCTGTTCAACTCGAAAACATCCGATCACATGTTAAAACTGAAATTCCCTTCGCCGACGGATTCAACTGTCTCGTGGGGGGCCTAGGTCGCGGGAAATCAAGTGCTCTATATGCTATAGACTTTGCCCTATTCGGAGAACCGCTAGGCAGAAGCTACAATTACCTCCTCAGAGAAGGAGCACAAGCCGGCAAGATAGGCTTACATTTTGTACATGGCGGAAAAAACTATAAAATTTTGAGAGGACTTCGAAGACAAGAAGAAGGCATAAGCCAAGACATGGAAAAACTCAGATTCTTCGAAGAGGACCAGCTAATCGCCAGCGCAAAGAACGAAGCAGTTGTCGAACAACTGAAGGCAATAACAGGTCTCGACAAAGAACTCTTCCGCGAGGTCGTCTGGGTACAACAGGAACATCTCAAAGAATTACTTGACATGACCCCACGGCAAAGACAGAAAAAGATGGACGAACTCTTCGGTCTCTCCGACTACGAGGTTGCTTGGAGTGAGTTAGCTGGTTTCCGAAAAGAGTACGAAGGTGAAAAGACGGCCTACGAACGCGACGTAGATGTAGTCGGGATAGAGAAACTTCAGAACGACTACAACAAAGCAGTTGAAGAATTCTCACTGATTCAAGACAAACTTGAAGACCTGAGAAGAGAGCTAATGCAAGCCGAAGCATCACTTAGAAACGCAACAACACGCCTCCAGAGCCTCGAGAAGCTGAGAAGAGAGACCGAAGAATTGCGGAGGAGGGAAGCTGAACTACAGTCGAATGTGACTAATATAGAAGAAGCATGTGCAAGGCTAGCAGAAGAAAGCGAAGCGAAGCAAGCACGTATCAACAAGCTAGGCGAGAGCTTGAAACAGATAGATGAACAGGAGAAAACGTATCGAAACAAGCTGCAGGAAGCAGAGCTAAACCCTGACCAAGAAATCGAAGAGCTTCGGAGATACCTTTCGACGCTCGAAGACCAGATGGCAAGCATAAGAGGCGAACAGCAGGCCACCAAAATGCAGATGAACTCCACTCAAAATCGCATTTCAAGCCTAAAGACGGAAGATAAGTGCCCCCTATGCCTTCAAGTTCTCGCCGGGGACTACAGAGAGAATCTTCTCGGCCGTCTTCACGAAGAGAATGTTGAACGTGAAAGAGGGCTAGTGAAGTTTCGAAGGAACATCGACAAGATAGAGGGATTACACAGTGTTGTTGACTTCGTTTCCTCCAATCTGCAGGTGCTCATCCCTAGAATCGAAGAAATAAGAATTCGAATCTCCGAAGAACAAGAATCTCTTGACAAGCTCTCAAAAGGGTTTGAGGAGGCGCAAGAACGGGAAAAAACGCTTCGAAGCCAACTAGACACCACACGCACTGAGATCACCAAATTTGACGTCAGCGAACTCGAGTCTGCAAGGAAACTCCGTGACACGGCCTTCGACCGATACTCCTCTGCGAAGTCTAGATTAGAGACGCTGGAAAGCCGGAAGATAGACGCCGCATCAAGAACGGACAGCATCAAGGAACGGCTAGACCACGCGGAGAAGAAAGTTGGACGGCTGGAGACAATCGAAAGACTACTGGGGGTTATTGATGACATAAGGGGCGCCTACAGAAGCATCCAACCCAGACTGAGAAGCGAGTTCATCAAATACTTGGAACGGGTTATTCAGCGAGTCTTAGACGACATCGTTGGGGCGGAAGGACCAATGCTAGTCGTGGATATCGATGAGACATATACGCCTTCCATGAAGAGTGAGGAAGGCTATGAACGAGATGTTTCAAATCTTTCAGGAGGAGAGCGGACACTCCTTGCATTCGCCTACCGCCTGGGCTTAGGACAGCTGATCATGCACTCAAGAACCGGACATGGCCTATACTTGCTGTTATTGGACGAACCGACAGAAAGTCTGGGAAGAGAAGACGGATCAGTCTATCGACTAGCCGAGGCCATCTCCAGATCAAAGGCCATCCAACAAGTAATCGCGGTGACCCACAGCGAGGCATTCGCAGAAAAGGCGGAGCACGTCATACGTGTGGAGAAGGAGGCGGGCGTTAGCAGGGTCTCCGCGGAAAGGTGACCCTCTTTTTCATTGCTCCTCTTCGGTTCTCTCTTGTTCTTCTGGAGCTTTCTGAGTGACTGATAGAGGCGGAGGCGTGGAAGCCATCGCCCAACCGATCCATGCAACGATGAAGAGGAAAGCGTAGACGATGATCCCGACTGGGATGATCAATGCCCAATCGCTAGGTGACCTTCCAAGTATAAGCGTGTCTGGTGGCAGGATCAACCAGGAGAAAAGCCAAACGAAGTATCCAATCATGGCGAGCACGCTGACGATGAACATGAGCATGCCCAGACTCTTATCGCGCACGGATAGCCCTCTCTTGAAAAGGTTGAGGCAGACTCCACTTAAAACTTTCTAGACATCATATTTCAGGGGTTCTACGCGATCGAATCGCTTGAAGGAAAGGGGTGAAATATGGCTGTTGGAAAATTATTTAAGTTCATATTACGAACGGCTATGAGAGGAGAATGATATGAGATCAGATTACGCACTATATTTCGTTGCCATCATATGCTTCATCCTAGCAGCCTTTGTCCTCGCTGGATCGTCCGGCTACATTGGCTATCTCGCTATCGAACCATTGATCAGCATTGTCGCTACAGCAGTCTTGGCTATCTTGGGCTTAATCTCCGCAGGAGCAGGCTACTTGCTAAGACCAGGAGAGATGACACTAATTCCGCGACCTCATTTGCCAGCTCCCAAACTATCCTCATCACCTCCGACGCCTCAGCTAGGTTTGCCAGTAATCCCACCTATTGAGGTCACAGAAGTCAGAGGAGTTGGTCCGAAGAGGGCGAAACAGCTTAGAGAGCTTGGAATCAATACTGCTCAGGACTTGGCTAAAACCACGGCAACCACGTTAGCAGCAAAGACAGAGCTCTCGACTAAGATAACCCGTAAATGGGTCAGAAGGGCGAAGAGGCTCATCAAAGAAGTCTCTCAAGAAAAATACTAACAGCACACATTCTTTGCCGAATAACACACATTGTCTAATTATTCGTGTACAGCATCCATCAAGAATCGCAACTATGGAAAATATTTCAAAAATAGCGATAGAGTTATTTTGAGGACACCTAGCTTGGAACCTAACAAAGAGATCGTAACAATTTTTTTAGACGCTAAGACGAAGCAGGTTTCAGACATCACTCTACATAAAAAAAATATTCGATTCAAGTGTAGACGACGTGCCACTTTCTGCTGCCAATTAGGAGGACCCAAGCTCACTCAGAAAGATATCAAACGCATAGTTAGAGCGGGCCACAAGGCAAGAGACTTTTTTGTGCCTTCCAAAGGCGGGTCAGAGAGCTCACCGACGTTTCTTGGCAGTCTGAAGAATTTAGAGGATGGCTCATGCGTTTTTCTTAGATGCAACTCGAAAAAAGGCAACTATGGATGTTCAATCTACAATTTTAGACCAGCACTCTGCAAGCTTTATCCCTTCGATTTCTGCAAGATAAATTCTCAATCCATCATACTGAGGTTTATTCCATGTTGTAGAGGCCTGAATAATCCTGAGGGAGAACTCGTGAATCAAAGGTTCATTACTGATTCTCTGCTTGATGCTATTTTTGACCTGATGTCTTGATGTGCATTAATGCAGAGAGATGAATCTAGAGAGGTAAATAGAGAACTATGAGGATGGAAGTGAGAACTCTATCTTTGATAGCCATTTTCGCGGCTCTTGGAGTAGTTTGCGATGGTGTGGTGACGCCTGGCTTCTCAGCTGGAGTGTGGTTTGGGTGGATCTTCCTAGTCAGCCCGATCGCAGGAATTGTGCTTGGACCCTACAATGGGTTCATTTCCACTTTGATAGCCGTTATGATTGGACACTCGCTCTTTCCAAGGGATACAGTATACGAATTCATATTCACTATAGGAGCACCCGTTGGCTCTATGATGTCTGGATTTGCGTTTAAGGGGCAATTGAAGAGGCTTTTTGCCTTCTACACCGTTATGCTTGGGACTTACTTCGCTACACCCGTTTCCAAGTATCTCCCAATCTGGGGGATGTGGGATTGCTACGTTGCCTATGTCATCCTCATAATTCTAGGTGTCATCTTGATTGTACGAGGATTGGATGAGACCAAGCGGATGTCCCCGTTTGCAGTAAGCGCCTTTCTTGGCCTTGAAGCAGACGTGCTCCTCAGGATCTTCATATTGGTTCCATGCCAAGGCTACCGGTTCTTCTACGGATTGACACCCGAGTTGTTGAAGGCCACATGGACCGTTCCAGCACCCCTAATCACCCCTTTCAAAGTGCTGCTATCCACATTCATCGTAACGTTGATTGGACCGCAAATCAAGCGCACCATTGGAAACTCAAAGATCTCTTAAAGTGCAGATTTCCAATAGCCGACTACTAACCGATTGTGTAGTTACAAGAATCGCGGATTGCTTCTGCAGTCTCACTTGCCTTTTGTAATATGTAGCCTCTATTTGGACCCTCTACTATAAGAGAACAGAGTGGTTCACCTTCTTCTACAATAACCCCAGGCAGAGGAATATCCCTTGCGCCTTCAAAGGTGTTCAACTCAGGCGCAATCAGACGCCGTGGGGCAAATAAAATAAATCGAGCGCAAAAAACGGAGGTTCTCTTTGAAATGGTCGGAAGGCTTCCTTGAACACAAGCTTCTACATGAGCTTCTACAATGTTCATTCTTAGAACTCTTTCAACACATTCCAGCGTTCCTTGAAATCGCGGGTTCACTTCAATAACGTATGGTACGCCTTGTCTGGAGATCACTAGATCTACTCCATTAGACCCAACAAGACCAAGGTGCTGGGCAACCCCCCCAACCACACGCTTACACTCATCCACAACACTTCTAGGAACCGACAGAGGAACCATATTTCCACAATATCCAAAAGACTCTCTTTGGCCAAGTTCCTGCATTCCAATTAGCTGTTCGTTCACTGTCAGAGTGACAACGCCCTTGATAGAGGAGATCAAAGAAGCACTTGCATGAATCCCGGAGATGTATTTTTGAATCAAGACTTTCTCATCCAGAAAGGAAGCCTCTCTAAATGCTCGTTTTAATTGCCGAAAAGCTTCGGCTTTTCTCACACGCGCACCCCCGAAGCCCCTTGAGGGCTTGACAACAATCGGATATCCTATGTCCTTAGATTCTTTCCTAGCCTCTTCAAGATCTTCTACGACCGCCGTCTCAGGGTGAGATACTCCTATGCGATCTAGTTCACGGAAGAATTGTGTCTCATCACGGGTTTTGCGAATGATGCTGGGATGATTTCCGAGTATGGGAACCAGCTCATTGAGCTCAGATAGGATATCTGAAGAGTCGTCTAGACCAGAGGATAATAAGGCAGCATTTATCTCGTATCTTTTAAGAAGGACTTTCGCCAACTGTAGAAGAAATTCAGGGCTGAAAACCCTGCTCAAGTATCCACAGCCCCTCCCAGGTCTCTGCTTAATGGCTGACAGACTTTCGCGGCACACTCGTTTGAGGTCTTGATCCCCGAAGTGGTCCACAGCGAATACTTCATATCCAGCTCTCTTCGCGGAAGCAGCCAAAGAAACGCTGTCCACTCCTATCACCAAGAGATTGCTAAGATCCAAAATCTCAACTTCCGTCAACGAATAGCCCCCGCAATGCCTTAAGAGATTATCTTAATTATCTTGATGTCTTCTTAATTTCAGTATACTCCAATTAGTCACAGAAATATCGTAGCAAATGTGCGTTTGTGAGAGATGGGGAAAGGCCCATGACAAAAACTGCTAAAAGGCCATCAAGAGTTAAACCCACTCCGACTGTCTACGACGACTTCTTAGACTGTTTCTTGAAACTTGAATGCAACAACCCCTCAGGCAGCCACAAAGACAGAGAGACACTTTATCTGGTCAACAAGTTTGGCTGGGACAAAAGCTACATTGTCATCTCTAGTGGAAACGCAGGGATATCCCTAGCTTATTGGATGAAGGAAAAGGCGACGGTGCTTGTACCAGAGATCACGCCTAGGGCGAAAATCGATGCCATAAAAAAGCATGGTGCAAACGTTATTGTCAAGGGCGAATACTATTACGATTCCTACAAACTCGTGGAGAAAATCGCCAAAGAGAGGAAGCATATCAATGTCTCTCCTGGATTTGCCGATCGATGGAAGGGAGATAAGATTATCAGTTATGAATTGAAACCTCTAAAGCTTGATCACGTGTTAATCCCCTCAGCTAATCACACACTCGCGTACGGGGTTGCCTGCGGCTTTCAAGAGATGTTTGACGAGGGTATGGTTGCGAAGCTGCCCATGATAGTGTCTTGTGTCGTTCCGAATCATCCCTTCATCAACTTAACGGAAAAAATCAAGGACCGATTCAAGCAAACCTTCAGCTCAATCTACACCCATGGTGGCGAAGGAGAAAATCTGGAAGGACATTTTCTGCGCATTCCATTTACAAAGACAGAATCAACGCACGATCTTGCCTCGGTCTGGAGGCTCGGTGAGAGATATCCTCAATATGATCCGGCAGTTTTGCTTGCCATGAAAGTTTCAAAGAAGTTTTCTGGAAAGAATGCGGTTATAGTCACTGGGATTAAGCGTTCATAACAATCCTAAATAAGCAGTCAGCCGAGAAACATGAGATAGAGGATAGAACCATGAGAATCCATGAATCGAAAACCGGAAGAGTAGTCTTCGCTCGACTCTCTGAGGATGAAGACTTGCTCGAAGCCATAACTCTTCGAGCAAAACAAGCCAAGACTACCGCTGGCTTTTTCACTCTCATCGGCGCCCTAAAAAAAGCGAAGATTGGTTTCTACCACAAACAAGAATACAAGTCTATAGAAATCTCCGAACCTGTGGAGATAGCGTCTTGTATGGGAAACATCTCCGTCAAAAATGATGAAGAGCCCATCGCTCATGCTCACGTAGTGATCTCAAACGAGAGAGGAGAGTCCTTTGGAGGACACCTTCTTCCCGGTTGCGTAGTCTCGGTAAACGCGGAGTTGGTTCTAGTTGAGGCTACAGATTCTGGATTGCAGAGAATGTTTGATGAAGAAACGAAACTCTACTTATGGGATACGTGAATCAAGTATAATACTGATGCCTCTTTTTCCAGCATAAGTGCCAGTTTCAGAACGGCAATTCTATCATAGTTTATTGATTTTGAATATTGATTTTTCCGTCATAACTGATTTTACGCAAAGACTAGCAGGCATTCTCAGGGTACAAGATGAGCACCGAACTTAGGAAGATTCAACGAAAAATCGCCAAACTGAAGAGGGACGCGGAGGAACTGCGACGCCTCAAGTCAGCCTGTGACGACCTCAAGAAGCTCCGCAAATCACTAGTTGAAACAGAATTCGATTAGCTCAAGAGCATTCCTAGATACGAGAGGAAAACAAAAACAATTTTTCGAATGCAAACTTCCAAGTACGAGATGTTTTTCAATGATGTCTGAAAAATGATGGGATCAACCTTTTGTTAATCCATACATGAGCCCGACCATAAAGCTGCCCATAAACATCAAGCTTGAGGTGAGAGGATTTAAGAGTGGGAAAAAGGTGGCAACCAATGTTGACATAGTTTCTGCCAATCCGCTGAGATTTAGATTAATTACGCTCACATGAGCCATATACGCAACCAAAAGGACGAAAGCTCCGATAGTAAATGCAAACCTATAAACCTTCTTAACCGTATACCCAACGAAGAACCCCCCAAGGCCACCCATGCTCAACGGAATAACCAAGGGCAAAAGCGGGGTCAAAACTTCGCTCATTCTCAAATCACTTCCGAAGCTCGATTAATTTTATCGAGAAATCACGGTCCCGCAGTTTTTGCAGTAATAGAAATTTCCCTTGACTTCGCTCTGCTTTGCCTTGTTGATCTTGCCTTTGCAACTAGGACAATCCATCTATTTTCTCACCTTCTGTTCTACACTCTTCTGAAGAGGCTGTACTCTAAAGGTTCAGGATCAAAACGTTGACAGCCCTCACATGTATCCTTATTTGTTTTCTCTCGTCGCAAGGCGCAGTAAGCTCCATGTGACAGCAAAAGGGCATGCCTACAGTCGTTGCAACTTATTATCAGATCGCTGCTAATTTCCTTGATAGCATGTTTTGTAGGTTTTTTAAGTTCTTGTAAAACATTGATTTGACGAACCATTCGAGCACCGAATGTGCGTATTGAGAAATCTATTAAAAATAGATTATGAATTTGAAATGAAGGATCAGAATCACAATTCCTTACTTGTTATGGGCATCTATAGAAATGTGGGTTTATCGTAGTGGCTTTTCCTTCTTGCCGAGCACTAATTCCTTGAGGGAAACCCCATTGATCATAATGACCTTCCAACGGACTCCTGGAATGTCTCCCATACTCCTCCCGCGAGAGCCGCCGATTCCTTCAACTATCACCTCGTCATGTTCGTCAACAACGTTTAGGGCGCCGTCGCCTGGAAGGAAGGCTGTAATGAGTCTACCGTTCTTGATTAGTTGAGTTCTCACGCACTTTCGAATCGCGCTGTTGGGCTGTTTGCTCTCAACGCCAACTTTCTCTAGGACTATTCCTCGCGCCATGGGCGCACCCTCTAGAGGGTCGGATTTGACATCAAGCCTGAGCATTCGGCGTTTGTAGTAGATGTCGCTCCACCTGAGCTTTTTCCGTTTCCCACGTAGTTGTCTCGCAGCGAACTCGCCCTTTGGCGACTTAGAGCCCATGATCTTTCTTCCTCAATCACATGATGCTGACGTGTTGTATTTGAAAATATCGTTTGGCTAGGAATCGGATTCTTTCGGCATTCCTTCCGTTTTTGCCGATCGCCACTCCTTTGTCCTTGGGATTAACAGCAACCACTGCAATAGTTTTTCCGTCAGGTCGCTCAGTTATCCGGATTTCCTTCACTCTCGCAGGTTTCAAAGCATTCTTGATGAATTGAGCGGGATTATCTGAGTGTTCAATTATTTCATGCCTTTTCCCGGTCATCTTCTCTAAGAGACGAATGTTCTTGCCTCGTTTTCCTATGGCCATCCCAACTTCTCCTTTCTTTACGATAAAGATTATTCTGTTAAGTTCATCGTCAATTATGCAGTCCTTGACCATCGCGCCTGTCATGCTTTCAAATAGAGCTATATAGCGCATCTCTCGGCTTGTGAACCTTATTCCGCTAGACATCCGTAGCCTCCGCAAGCTTGAGTATATCTGAGTCCCCGGGTTCCCTTATCGCCAACGCTGAAACCATGAAAGGTTTTCCACACACTCCCCCTAAGTCTATGCTAGTTCCATTGTAAGTAACCAACGGGATGTCAGAAAGCCTACAATAATATTCGATATCTTCACGAGCGCCCTTTGGACAGTTTGCCGCTAAGATCACCAGTTTGACCTTTCCTACCTTGGCGTTCTTTACGGTGTTGTTAGCTCCCAAAAAGATCTTCCCAGTTCTCACGGTTGTGGCGATGGCCTTGTTGACATCGATCATTTCGTCTCCTCTCTGGGTGCCGTAGACATGTAGAGATCAACTAAACCCGTGCCGATAGGTATCGACTGCCCTACTATAACGTTTTCTGTAACTCCACTTAGCGGATCGCTTTCACCTTTTATGGCGGCTTCGATTATGTTCGGAACCGTGATCTCGAAGGCTGCCCTTGCAAGAACGCTAGCTTTCTCTCCGCTGATGCCATGTCTTCCTATCTGCCGCACGTCGCCTGTTGCTGTCATGATGTCGGAGACCAGCATGACATGCCTTACATCTACGTCGAGGCCCTGTTCCTCAAGCACGCCTATTGCTTCTTTGATTATTAGGTTTCTTGCAGCTTCGATTCCAAGCGTTTCAGCGGTCTCATGTATGTGATTGGTGAACGTTCGTTTCGGGTCCACACCACGAACTCCGAGTACTTTTGCTAGGTTAGACCCATCTGTTCTTATAACCCACTCTCGCCCTTCTTCAGTAACAAGAACTCTACTGATGTTTGATAGACCCTTGACATGGTATGTTGAGAGTTTGTCAAGTAGTTTCTTAGCGTCTTTTGGTTTCTCTGGTTTGATGTTGAGTCGGTCGTCTCTGATCCGTATTGTGCATTTCGGTAGGCGCAATCCTTTCTCAAGTTCGTCTAGCGAGACGCCTCGATCTTCCATCATTGTTAGGCCCAGATTTATGACAACCTCTTCCTTCTCAGGGTCTATGTACATGGCTTTCGAAATATCGCCCATGGTTGTATGAATGATTTCACGAGCTACCTCGGTTGCTTTCTCTTTGCTTTTTCGATGCTCTCTGTCGAGGTAAACGCTCATAATTGGCGTAGAAGGTGTTCGTCGAGCGTCGACTATTTCGATAAGGCGTGGCAATCCGAGAGTTACGTTTTGCTCTCTTACTCCCGCGTAGTGGAACGTTCGGAGGGTCATCTGGGTTCCTGGCTCGCCTATGGACTGCGCTGCCACGATTCCAACAGCCTCGCCCGGCTCCACTAGAGACCGCTTATAGTTCTCTAAGGTTTGAGAGATAGCTTCGTCTATGCCTTGTTGGGTCAACTTGGCTTTGTTCAACTTTGTTCTTAATTCTTTAAAAAGGATAGGTGTAAGCTTGTCCTTGACTCCCTTGACGCGTTCCTGGATTTGTTTCTTTGATGCTGGTTTGCCTTTTCCTCTCGCAATTCGGATTTGTTCAAGAAGCCTTTCGATATTGACAGCCTTTCCGTGATCACTCTTCGCTGGATCTACTCCATCTTCCCCGTATCTGAATTGGATGATGTCACCAACGGCATTTCGAACTGTTCCGTCGTACTCGATACGCAGATGTTCTAGGGCATTGATAAGACGCCTCTGCATATACCCACTCTGTTGCGTTCGCACGGCCGTGTCTACAAGTCCTTCTCGCCCGCCCATGGCATGGAAGAAAAATTCAACGGGGTCTAGACCTTCCCTGTAACAAGAATACACGAAACCTCTCGCCTTAGGAGTTGGGTCTCCTAGCTCAAAGTGTGGTAGAGCCCGATTGAGGTATCCACGCATGATTCTTTTTCCTCGCACAGACTGCTGGCCAACACACGCGGTCATTTGACCGATGTTGAGGCTAGATCCCCTAGATCCAGTCCTTGTCATGATCATACCTGAATTACCTACGTCAAAATCTTCGTCGGCCGCTCTTCCCGCCTTGTCCCTAGCTTTTGCTAACTCGTTCATCACGTATATTTCAAAGGATTCAGTTGGAGTTTGACCCGGCAACCTTTCTAATGTTCCATTCTTAAACTTCTTTATTAACTCCTGTATTCGCTCTTCGGAGTCCTGTATAATGTTACCTATTTTTCGCTGGACGGCATCAGATAACTCAAGTTCGTCGAAGGAGTAGGTGAACCCACGCATGGTCACAAAGAGCGCGAGAAGCTGAGAGATCTGATTCAGGAATTTCTGTCCAGCAGAGGCGCCATAATCTTTCATTATCTGATGGAGAAGACTCTCTGATTGCTCGGCTCCAATAGAGGTCCTATCTATCACACCGGACTTTAGAATGCCGTCTTTGACGACTACGTAAGCGTCATAGGGACAATCCTCGCTTAGACACTTAGTGCAACCACGGCAGAAAGTGGCCTTTGACGCATAATTCAAGCCTTCTGGGATGAAGAGGCTGAATATCTGCTTTCCAGTCCAGAGAGGCTCGGGCTCCTTGGCCTCAGGTTCAGGTATGGAGCCTTCATACTGTGCCGCAGCTAACAGTCTGAAAACGTCCTCTCTAGTAAGGCGAGCGGACTTGCGGGTGAAAAGATACGCGGCAGTTATGAAGTCCCTGATCGCTCCGATTATTGGGCCCCCAAATCTGGGTGAGAGAATCTGATCTTGTACCTCCATTAGAATTCGCGCTTCTGTCTGAGCCTCCTCGCTTTGCGGAACATGAAGATTCATCTCATCGCCGTCAAAATCGGCGTTGTAAGGAGGACAGACACAGAGGTGCAGACGGAATGTCTTGTGAGGTAGCACCCGCACGTGGTGTGCCATAATAGACATCCGATGAAGGGATGGCTGCCTATTAAAGATGGCAATGTCGCCATCTCTAAGATGACGCTCCACGATAAAACCCGGTTCTACAGCCTCAGCGACCTTTTCTCGATCCACAACAAATTCTAGTCTAACACGTTTACCATCAGGTCTAACGACGTAAAGCGCACCTGGATAGCTCTCAGGCCCATTAACAATCAACCTCCTCATCTCATCAAGGTTCCATTCCGTAACCTTCTCGGGCAGCGAAAGTCGCATGGCAACATCTACTGGGACTCCGACTTCGTTTATATCGAGATTTGGATCTGGAGAGATCACGGTGCGTGCTGAAAAGTCTACTCTTTTTCCAGAAAGGTTGCTCCTAAATCGCCCTTCCTTTCCTTTGAGGCGCTGTGATAAGGTTTTAAGTGCCCTGCCAGAGCGATGTCTGGCTGGGGGGATTCCCGAAGATTGATTGTTGAAGTATGTGGTTACATGATACTGCAGAAGTTCCGATAAGTCCTGAATAATTAGGGTTGGGGCTCCGGCCTCCATGTTTTCCTTTAGCCTCTGGTTAATACGGATGATGTCAACGAGTTTGTGAGTTAAATCATCCTCTGAGCGAATGCCAGATTCTAATGTTATGGAGGGTCTGACATAGACTGGAGGAACAGGAAGAACCTCTAGGACCATCCATTCTGGTCTGGCATTCTCGGGGTCAAAACCGAATAGTTCAAGATCATCATCCGGTATACGTTCAAGCCGTTCACGAATTATGCTTGAAGTTAGCCGTTGCGCACCCTCTTCCATAATCTCGTGAAAAGTTGTGGGTTTTGTGAAGTCTATCTTGTATTGCGGTGTGCCGCAATGAGAGCACTCTTTACTTCTCGCCTTGCGCAACACTCCCTTGTAAACGCCATCAGGCACTGTTCCTCTCAGCTTGCGGGCATGTTTGATTCTGGCTTTGATCCGGGTTATCTGTTCCGTGGACAGTAAGATGCGCCCGCAGTTTCTACAGGTAGCCCTGAGAAGATTGTGGATCATTTTTGTGAATTCTATATGGACTATTGGAACCGCAAGTTCAACGTGACCAAAGTGTCCTGGGCATCGTATTGCCGTGTTGCCACAAGTTTTGCATCGCTGCCTTGGTTCAAGTGTTCCCAGCCGACCGTCCATGAGTCCCGAAATGATAGGAGCTCCGTCTTCGTCGTAGGTATCGGCTGTCTGTATCTCTGCCACCGATATTCTACGTACTTCCTGGGGCGATACTATTCCAAAGTTAACTTCGTCCACAACTTTGCTAACGATTTCCTCAATCGCCATCTTATGCTCTCTCCCTCAGTTTAAGCCGAGGCGCGATACAGAGGCTCATCATCTCCTGTAGAAGAAGCTTGAATGCGTAGGAGACGGCTACTGGGGAAATCTCGGCTTTGTCTTCACAAAGCCGGCACACGTACTTGCGCTGTTTGCTATCATAATATGCAATGTAGCCGCACCGCTCACAGAGGTAAAGAAAATATTTGTCAGATTCCTCAAGTAGTCGATCTCTCAGGAGCATGGCGGCACCGTGTCCAATCAGACAGTCCCTCTCCATCTCGCCGAAACGCAGCCCACCCCCTCGCGCTCTCCCCTCAGTCGGCTGCCGCGTTAGCATTTGAACTTGTCCTCGTGCCCTAGCGTGAATTTTGTCCGTTACCATGTGATGGAGCTTCTGATAGTACACTACGCCCATGAAAATGTCGGCAACAAACTTTTCACCTGTGATGCCGTTGTAAAGGACATCTCGACCTGTGTGGCTCAAGCCTAGTTCTATCAACGCTCTTTTGAGGGCTTCCGGGTTTTCGCTGATAAAGGGTGTTCCATCAGCGGCTCTTCCTCTAGCCGCAGCAACTTTTCCAGCCATCGATTCCAGGAACTGTCCAATAGTCATTCTTGAAGGGATTGCATGGGGGTTGATTATGATGTCGGGAACAACACCGTCTGTGCTGAACGGCATATCTTCTTGCGGTACGATCAATCCCACTACACCCTTCTGACCATGACGAGAAGCAAATTTGTCACCAAGCTCAGGAACCCTTTGATTACGCATCCTAACCTTTACTAGTTTGCTTCCTTCATCACTCTGTGTGACAAAGACGTCGTTTACTATGCCAGCTTCAGCATGCCTTACGTCGACTGAGGTGTCTCTCATCGTTGGGCCCTTGACCTCGAACTCCTTGTACTCTTCAAGGAATCGAGGTGGACTCGTTCTTCCAATAAGAACGTCGCCACCTTCCACTTCGGATTCCAGACTAATTATTCCATCGGCCCCAAGGAAGCGGTAGTATTGTTCACCCCTGTAACCGCGAATGCCTGATTCTGGTGCGGCGAATCGGTCTCTTAGTCCGCCTAGGTATTGACGGCATTCTGCACTGTAAATTCTGTAGAATGTGGAACGGAGCAAACCACGTTCGACGGAAGCCTTATTGAAGATCAAGGCGTCCTCCATATTGTATCCTTCAAACGATATGACCGCAACGACACAGTTTTGCCCAGAAGGCCTGAGATTATATCCTACTATCTCCATAGGCTTCGTCTTAACTACAGGCGTCTGTGGGTAGTGTAGAAGGTGAGAACGGGCGTCAGCCCGGTAGAGGAAGTTTGTGGTGTATATTCCGAGGGCTTGCTTTGCCATGGCTGCCTCATAAGAATTGCGCGGTGACTGGTTGTGTTCTGCATAGGGGATGAGGGAGGCGCATATCCCAAGGATTGTGTATGGTGCGGTCTCTACATGCGTGTTCTTAGATGTGGCTTCTTCGGGACTTAAAGCGACCAGCACATTTTCTTCCTCTTCAGCATCAAGGTTCTCAATGATGCCTCGTCTCACGAAATCATCCCACGTCCATTCTCCAGAACGAAGTTTTTCGATATGCTCATTTTGCAGCTTGGGCATACCGTCTTCGACAACTATGAGAGGCCGACGCACCCTTCCTTCATCGCAGTTAACATACACTTCCTCTTTTACGCCCTGAATCTTTGAGAAGTAGGCAACATTGACATCTGGAGAGATCTTGCCGCTTCTGCGCCTTTCCCTTAGTCCAGTCACCAACTCCTGTGGCGACATAGAGAAACCAATGGGACATCCGTCCACGAAAACTTTGGCACCAGAGACTCGTATGTTCTCGGTTGCCTCTTGAATAGGAATTACACCCATTCGATAGAGGATCTGCCGCACTTTCTCGGTTTTCACGCTTACAGAGATGCTGGCGGCTAAGGCGAGATTCTTAACCAGACCACAATTGGACCCTTCAGGGGTCTCATTGGGACATAGTCTTCCCCAGTGAGTTGGATGTAGGTCTCTTGCCTCAAAGTTTGGTTGGCTGCGACTTAGTGGTGATTGTAATCTCCGAAGGTGGCTTAGGGTGGAGATCCGATTTGTTCTATCAAGAAGTTGGGTGACACCGACACGTCCACGCCTCCAGTTCCCCGTTGCCAGCGCATGTTTAAGTCGGTCAGAGATTATTCCAGGACGAACAGCCGCGGAGATTGTGACTGGGGATCGCTTGAGGCCCATTCTTTCAAGTTGATATTTTATATCTCGACACAGACTTCTGAATGCAATCCTAAAGAGGTCGGAGAGCAGAGGACCAGCAAGTTTCAGGCGTTTATTCTTGAAGTGGTCTTTGTCGTCGGGCTTTCGCCTTCCAAGCTTCAATTCAATGACGCGGCATGCCATCTCACCGAGGAAGAAGGCTTTTTCCCCGCGTTCTTCTGTATTCCGTCCAAGATGAGGAAGGAAATTTCGGTCGAGAATGGTTTCAGCCCTTCTTCTTCGGTACTCCTCCACTTGGCCGTGGGCCACACGATTTCCAATGTACATTACGGCCTCATTGACTGTGTCGAAGCCACTAGCCTTCTCGAATGATGGTTCAAGTTCGTTTTGTACGATTTTCTCTGGAGAGACCGCGTCAGCAATTTCTTTGTCGGATTCTAAACCAAGTGCACGCATCAGAATGACAAAAGGTATCTCGGTAGGAACTCCTGGCATCGAAGCGTAGATAGCACCGTCTCCTTTCATTCGCAACTGGATTCTGGCTCTGAAGCCGACTGTTGTTGAGAATATTTTTGCCTGATAGACTGGTCTTGCACCGCGTGTGTCGATGTCCACGAGGATGCGGTTTGGTGCTAGATCTTCCAGGGCGACGATGACTCTTTCAGAGCCGTTTATCAGGAAGTAGCCTCCCGGGTCGCTTGGGTCTTCACCGTGTTCGGTTAGTTCTTCGGGGAGTAGCTCGGAGAGGAAGCACAGTTTTGACTTTAGCATCACCGGAAAGCTGCCTATGGGGACTAGTTCGGTTTCGAGTTCCCTTCCATCGATCACGGGGGTCATTTCTAGAGAGAGTGGTGCGGCGTAGGTTAGGTTTCGGAATCGGGCTTCCATTGGGTATATTTCGTGTTTTGTGCCGTCGACTTCTGTGATGTAGGGGCCTGTAATTCTTGATTGGGGGTCGATTATCCAGAGTTGGCCTAGTTTTATCTTGTATGGGCTTTCTGGGATTTCTATGTCGATTTCTGCGATCTCGTCTATCACTTCTTGCAGTCCGTGATCGACGAATTTGTTGTATGAGTCGAGGTGTTGTCTTACCAGCCCTTTCTCTTTGAAGAACGATTTTTGGACAATTAGGATATCATCATGCGAGATTTCCAAATCCGATTTGGACCTCCGAAGATACATTTACCAATATAAGCGTATCAGGGAATTCGTTGAATTTCCGCCTAATCGTGGAATTTCTCCTCCAATGGGTCGGTCATCCGACCCGAAAACGGGTCTCCAAGGGTGCTTCCCATATTATTTTCTGGAAGCTAACATCGTAAGCCCTACTGCACATTAATAAACTTTGCTTTTGGAAGATCAATATTTTAGGTTTAAGAGAAGATGCTTGCGAGGCTAGTGACGTAGATGTACAGGATGCCGGAAATAATCAATGTAAAGCTTTCCAGTTATCTAAGGAATTTTCGAGTTCTTGCTGAGAATGAAAAGGTGATCAAAGGAGCAAAAGAATCAGGATACACGCGCAACGTTGAAAGATGAAAAACTTAAGTAGTGGCCGCTTTTCTTTATGGAATTTGGCTTCCTGAGCCACACAGCCCTGGTAGTATAGTCCGGTCTAGTATGAGCGGCTGTCGCCCGCTCGACCCGGGTTCAAATCCCGGCCAGGGCGCCATCATATTCTTGACGGTTAGCATTGAAGAGTTACAAGCCCGTATGAGCACATAGAATAAAACCACGGTGGCGGGCCCGCCGGGAATTGAACCCGGGACCACCGGGTTAAAAGCCCGGTGCTTTGGGAGTCTATGCTCTTCCTTGCTGAGCTACGGGCCCAACTGGTTAGATGAAATAGTGCTTGTATGTTTATATTCGTTGCTTTCATGCGGTTTGTCGACGAACTAAGACAAGGATTCGTACTCTGACAATTATTAACAGCTAACAAGTGAACCTATCCCCTCCTGTGAAGATTCGCTCAAGCGTAGCATTAAGGTTAATGAATCCCTCGTTTGTCTTTGCGGAGACAGGGGTTAAGAGAAACCTAAGTCCCAATCGGTGGATGGCGTGCATCATGTCGCGGCTCAGTAGCCGCCTTGTTCCGCTCAGCTTCTCCTCGATCGCACTTTCCAATTTTTTAGGACTGGCTGACCAGTCGACGATGCGATCTACGTTTTCGCGTGAAAGTAGATCACACTTCGATAGCACATGTGTCTGGGGGATGAAAAGCCGATTGTAAAGGGCTGCCGACAGAAAGAGATTCGAGACGTAATTTGGGGGATTAGCAGAGAAGACTGAGTCAAACAGATACACAACAGCCTTTGGCTCTGCTGTCAGTTCCTTGGCTATGTATGGTCCGCTGGCTCTGAAAGCGAAAAGTTCCATCTGACCAGGAGTGTCAACGACGACCAGATCAGGCTGAAACTTCGCTATCTCTCTTCCAAGTCTCTCCGCCTCCTCTGCAATGAGGTCTGCAGCCATCACGAGGGCGCCATTTGGTCCAAGCTTATATTTTTCCATGATATCTTCAATGTTTATGTAGTCTCGCACATCTATGTTAGGCGTATAGGGTAGCGTGAGGGCGCCCGGATCGAGGTTTGTGGTTATCACGTCTTGTTTCTGAGTTTTCAGCCAATCTGTGAGCGATGCAGTGAGGAGTGACTTTCCTGAGCCTGCCGTTCCGATTATAAAAACTATGAACATGCAATGCACCTGCTATTGATTGAAGTAAGCAGAGTAGATATGTTAGAATGGCTTATTTGTTTTGCTTTTGCTCACATGCTTGAGCGATTTCCCCAAAAAAAGGCTGTTTTCGACATTCGATTGCTACTAGGCTCCAAAGGCGGATATCATATGTAGCATCAAAGGTATTTTTTCCAGCAACGTGGTGAAAGGAAATTCGTATCAAAGGTCGCTGGGACCTTAATGACCCGAGCTAAGATCATCTGGAACGCAAACAATAAAGGTCGATTTGATAAGGTTTAACTGAAGGCATCAATTAGGGTAGCTTAGCCTAGAGAGGCGGGGGTTGCCAAGCCAGGTCAAAGGCGCAGCCCTGAGGCGGCTGTCCCGTAGGGGTTCGTGGGTTCGAATCCCACCCCCCGCACCATGTCTGCACACTAGTCACTTTTGAGAATGTGGTGGCAAAATACATCGGGTATTTACTGTCACACAAAACCTTGAAACCAGCAACAATCAAACGGAAGGTCAAAACCATTAAAAGCCTTCTGAAACATGGGGTTGACTTAGCAAATCCTGAAAGTTTTGTGCGGTTCTTGAACACTTGCAGTTGGGCAAGTGGAACCAAAGACATTGCTGTTGACGCCTACAGAGATTATCTTGACATGCTTGGCTTGAAAGATGTCAAATTGCCACACATTCGCAGAGAAGAAAAGTTGCCTTTCATTCCATTGGAGGAAGAGATAGATGCGATTATCAGTTCTGCAAGAATGAAGGCTTCAGCGTTTCTAAAAGTCCTGAAAGATACTGCTGTTCGCCCTATTGAAGCGTGGATGCTCAAATGGACAGACATTGACGTGACGAATAGATGCATAACAATCACTCCAGCAAAATACAGCCATGCCAGAAAACTGAAAATCACGAAGCAAACTCTGAACATGCTTCTTGCCCTACCACGAAAAAACCAATACATTTTCAGTCCAAGCGGAAACAAAGAACGGTTTGCTGATGAACTGGAACATTTCTCAAGAAACTACTGCAAAATGCGAAGGCGAATTGCCGAGAAATTGAAGAATCCGAGAATAAGACTGATTTCCCTACGAATCTTCCGTCATTGGAAAGCCACTATGGAATATGCCAGAACTAAGGACATATTGCATGTTAAGGAACTGCTTGGACACAAGAACATCAACAACACTCTGAAATACATTCATCTGGCAAACGCAATCACCGAACAACAAAGCGACTATGTTTCAAAAGTTGCCAAGACTGTTGAGGAAGCGTGTGACTTGGTGGAATCGGGATTTGAATACGTGACTGAAATGGATGGAGTAAAGATATTCCGAATGCGAAAGTAACACTCTCCCTTTCACTTCCCTCTTCTTTTTTCATAGCAACAGACAACTAGTGAATATCATCACCACACAACGGCTATGTTGACTTTTCGTGAAGAATAGAAAGGACATTGACTCTCGTTGGAGATGCTGTTCTAAAACCTAGTTTTTTAAGTGAGAAGTGCCAAAAATAATGTTGGGTCATAGTTGGCTAACATACGAATTTTGCACGCAATATTGCTTGCGTCGTGCGTCCTATGCATCAGCATAGCCATAGCCCTAGAGTTTTTTCCCCAAAATGGAGAAAGAGTTCCTTTTCATCTAGTAGTCACAGGAGACGGAACAGGTAAGATGGGAGGCTATTTCGGATGGGTAAAAAATCCAGACAAAAAATACTGGTATTCTCGTCATCTATACGCCAATGTTCTTCCCTCAGCAGATATACATAACATTGTGCTTCTGGCTAATGCCTCTGGATACAAGACAGTGCTGACTGCAAACACTGTAGCCGTCCAGCATCGTGTAGTGTTGTATCCCAACAACGTTTCTATATGGTTTAGTATCATTGTTCGGGAGAACGGATATCTCACTGTTGCGGTAAATTCAGACTACTATCTACTTGATTGGTGGATGAGAACCGTGTTTCGGAAGATGTTAGAAGATGTCGGTCTTCCTCCAGACGCAATTTCGCAATTTGAACTAGCAGTGAATACTATAGCCTCTATAGATTCGTAGTTTATGTTACCCTTCTTTTCTATGTGACGCCCACCAGTGGAAAAAATCAACTACATCTTATGGCGTGCATATAGAGGTCTCATTTGTCAGTTTTGCATGCATGTAATGGACGCAACAACCGATTACTATTGAAGGCTACATAAAGTTTTGTGAGACAAACCGATTTATTGCATCAGCTTCGGCGGCGAAACGGTTTATAATGCTGATGTGTTATTGATCATGATCTGATTGGTTAACAATTGCGAAAATAATGAGGGAAGCTCATGCCTATACGACAACCGATCGTATGCGTGCTTGGTCACATCGACACAGGAAAGACTCTGCTGCTGGATCAGATCAGAAAGAGCACTGTTCAGGCACGCGAGGCTGGTGGCATAACCCAACACATTGGGGCGAGCTTCTTCCCTCTTGATACGCTTACGAAGATCTGTGGGCCTCTCCTGGAAAAGTTGAGAGGCAAGATAAAGATTCCTGGACTGCTGGTCATAGACACACCTGGACATGAGGCCTTCGCAAACCTTAGGAGAAGAGGCGGAGCAGTGGCAGACATCGTTATCCTCGTCATTGATGTCCTGAAGGGGTTTGAAGCCCAGACGTACGAGATTGTCGAAATCCTGAAAGCTAGAAAAACCCCGTTTCTCGTGGCCACAAACAAGATAGACCGCGTGCCAGGTTGGAAATCCAAGCCAGAAGAGCCCTTCTTAACCTCTTATGAGGAGCAAGACTCTTATGTTCGCCGAGACCTTGACGAACGCCTGTATAATATAATTGGAATTCTCTCCAGACTAGGCTTCAGAGCAAACCGTTTTGACAAGATATCAGACTTCACAAAAACCGCGGCCATCGTCCCGACTAGCGCAAAAACAGGCGAGGGAATACCGGAGCTTCTAGCGGTTCTAGTCGGTCTCACTCAACAATACCTGCAACCAAGACTCCAAGTAACAGAAGGCCCAGCAAAAGGCACCGTGCTGGAGGTGAAGGAAGAAACAGGGCTTGGGGTGACCATAAACACCATCATCTACGACGGTGTCCTCAAAAAAGGCGACACCATCGTCGTAGGAGGAAAGGAAGAAGCCATCGTGACCAAGGTTCGGGCAGCCCTCCTGCCAAAACCACTCGATGAAATTAGAGACCCCAGAGACAAATTCTCCTCAATGGACATGGTCTCAGCCGCGGCTGGAATAAAGATTGCGGCACCAGACCTCGAGAACGCCTTGGCTGGAGCACCCCTATATGTAGTCCCATCTGAAGACCGTCTTGAAGAGTATGTAGAATCAGTTTCCGAAGAGGTTGAGAGAATTAGAATCGCCACAGATCTCGAAGGCGTCGTCCTGAAGACTGACGCCCTCGGTTCTCTCGAAGCAATCGCTGAGAGTTTAAGACGCAACAATGTTCCGATAAGATTGGCGGATGTAGGTGACGTCTCGAAAAGAGATGTTATGGAGGCTGTCGTCGTCAAGGAACATGAACCATTCTACGGAGTCATCCTAGCATTCAACGTGAGAACCCTCAGAGACGC
>JABAOF010006981.1_pt1 | contig 25498 bp, 28 predicted proteins | sample 7062171 | NCBI WGS metagenome assembly JABAOF01 (sample SAMN14538628, study PRJNA623070) | marine sediment metagenome | biome: marine biome [ENVO:00000428]; feature: marine pelagic biome [ENVO:01000023]; material: deep marine sediment [ENVO:00002113] | place: India: Gulf of Khambhat ...
CGCAGCGAGTGTCAAACCACCAGCAAATGCTACAGTCAGGAAAAGGAGCCAACGGGGATTCATCAGCAATATACAAGCACTACCCTCAACTGGATCATCTGCTTCCTTTCGCCCATAGACTAATTTCTGACTGATGATGAATGTCAAAAGCAACAGGCAAGCGCTTCCCCAGAATGCTAATTTCAAGCCGAAATTGTCAACGACCATCCCAGCAATGGATGCTGTCAGTCCAAAGCCAATTGTGCCACCAAGACGAATGCGACCATACATCTCTCTTTCGTCTGCTAGCATAAACATGGTAGCGCTGTCAGCAAAGGGCTGAACCGGCGCAAGAAAGATATTGAACACAATGACAATCAACAAGATTGGCAAGAATGCATTGAGCAATGGAAATACAAATACGGATATTGCCCCAATCAGTATGGCAAGAGTCATGATAAGCCGGTGCCGACGGTTCGCGTCAGCGAGTCCTGTCCAGAATGGAGCGCNNTGTAGACGCCTTGCATCAGCGAGCCCTGTCCAGAATGGAGCGCTGAAGGAGGTGATAAGTGGTGTTATGCCAGTAAGAAAACCGATCTGCGTGCCCGTGAAACCAAGTTTTTGGTAATAGAGGACGAGGAAAAGCAGCACACATGCAGCACTTGCAAACCATAGAAAGTTAAAGGTAAACGGCCAGATTTTTCTCATCTGCTATATATGCTCCAATGATGAATCCTTTGAAAAACACTATTGCTCTAATCGATCAAGCATTTCAAAGCACGTCCGACTGTGATGATAGGAGCAATCCCACGGGCCTGCTTTATATCTTTCCATCTCGGGCGTACCATCCCGAAGCAATCTCTTAAACCAGTCACCGTTCGTCCGGTCAACCATCTTATCCTGAATGTATATCCATAGTTTGTAGGCAGCTTGCGCAAAATGCTCCTGATTGGTGAGTTAATAGGCATTATAGAAGCCGACCACCGCTTCGGCTTGCGTCCACCATTCCTTACCAGGATCCACCAAGCCCTCCGGGCTGGCCTCATGGAAAAGACTGCCATCATCGTCCAGTCCTTCTTGATGCACAGCACTGGCAAGGCGGATCACGGACTCTCGGATTTGCGCCATGAGCTCCGAGTCCCCTTGGATCTCAGCCGCCTCCCATAGCAACCAACTGCCTTCGATGTCGTGTCCAGAGAACACATGATATGACAGCGAATGCCATTGGTCATCAAAGAAAAGTTTGAAATGGCCAATCTTATGGTTAATGATCTGTTCTTTAAAGGTCTGGAGCAAGGCTCGATGTTGAGTTCTGAGGTGTACATCGTTCCACACAAGCATCAAATTTGAATACGCTTCCAAGATGTGCAACATGGTGTTCATCGATTTTCGGCAATTGAGGTCCTTGTCACTTAATCGCGTATCCTCAAGCACTTCCCATTAGCGGCTGCTCCCCTCGATATACCCACCGTAGCATGGCTCATAAGCATGCTCTTCCAGTAAATAAAACAAATGTTTTGCTAACTCTAGGCTCTGCGGCTCATGCGTTGCCTGGTAATACTCGGTCAATCCATAAATCGCAAACGCTTGAGCATAATGATGCTTCCGATCAACGACCAGGTTACCTTCGTAATCCACGCTCCAATAGATGCCACCATATTGCTGATTCCAAAAAACCTGGGTGAGATGATCATAAGCCCATTGAGCAGTCGATAAGTACTTCTCCGCACCTAATCTCTGACAAGCCCTTGCGAAGGTCCATAGAATACGCGCGCACAAGATCGCAGAGCGAGGTACTTCATTATGGATTTTTAGGTCATTGGTCACCGCTCCATAAAACCCGCCATTGATCTTGTCCACAACGCGTGTCATCCAGAAGGGCAAAATATTCCCCGTCAATTCTTCCCCCAATTGTTGCCTGAATTCAGATCGGTTGAATATATGAGACATTATTCCCCTTCATTCCTTTCAAGGTCTGGAGAGGTTAATGAAAAATTAGTTAATGACCAAAAATCGTATACCACAGGATCCGAACCCTGACCTGTCCTAATATCTTTCCAATGAGCGGCTGAGCGATGAATTATCAATGTAAACAGTCCTTGTATAGATTAACACCACCCAATGGAAATCACATCAGGCGTGAGCGACACCTTTTGATTGGTTACCACTACCGATCGGGTGCCTCCGACCTTAAGATCGAAGTAGTTATAGATGAAGTGAGTATATTCAACTCACACAGTCACGTGGACATAGAAGAGATACGCGGGTCCATGCACATGGACCAACAACTCGTGTTCTCCACGAGAAGAGAAGGTTATTTCAGGTTCTTCTTGATGAAAGGAGCTTTTACTATGAAATTTCTTACATTCCCGATTGTAGAAGTGTCTCACGATTTTTAATTTCCAGTCACACTACCTTAGACCATCAGCATCGTTTTCACTTGACCCGATCTTATGATCTTTGACATCCCACGGGTTATGTAGGAGGTCAAAGATATTGAGACAGGAGAATTAACACTAATATCGGAAGGTGCGTTAACCTTTCTAGAATTCCAGTGAGGACAGGTTATGAAACAGAGTACTTTCTTGGAACCGTCTCTAATTCACTATAAGATCAGGTTCGTAGTAAAGATTCAAGATACAGCAAACATCTTTTCTCTTATGACAATGATCCTTCTCGAAACTGAAAATAGATAAATATCTGCGCAGCAATAAGATCTTCATCAGAACCTCGGAGCAAAGAAGCATGGATCCTTTCGAGGATCTTCAGTGCATATCTTTGTACAAGCAAAGCGTCAGGGAAATACCCACTCTTTCCACAGATCTCAGTTTCAGCAAGGGTAACAGGGAAGCGATTCGGATACCTGCAATATATCTTAATGATAATTTACTTTTTCATCGTATGTTTGCTTGATACATGGGAGAACTTGAGGGTTTAAAACCAATAGATACTGCCTGAAGGCTTGAAAATTCGCAGTAAAAACTACTTCTGAATAATCTATTACTTCGGCTAGCGTTTGGTGTCGTCCAATGACAGCCGGTTTAGAGGTAGCGTCAGTTTAACGATGGTGCCTTCTCCTTCCACGCTATGTACCTTGATTGAACCACCAAAGCGTTCAACAAGTTGAGTAACGATGCTCAACCCCAAACCCGTGCCTGCGATCCCTAAACGTTTGGCGTTCTTTGCACGGAAGAATTCATCTCCAAGACGAGGCAGATCCTCTTTAGGTATGCCAATTCCATTATCTGAGACGGTGATCTCAACATTCTCTGATATCCCTAATACCTCTACTTGGATTCTGCCCCCTTCAGGCGTGAATTTGATCGCATTACCAATTAAATTCCCAATGATCTTCTTAAGACCATCCTCCGTTGCATTTATTGCCAGGGTGTTTTCTGGTTTTTCAAGGGTTAGTATAAGATCTCTGTTTTCAGCTTCGATCATGTAGTGATTAATAACGCTGTCGACTAAGGGAACGATCAAGACGCTTTCAAGAGGTTGATCAATGTCATAGGATTTACTCTCCGCAAGAGAAAGCAGATCATTTATCAGTTCTGTCAATACTGATAACCGAGCTTCAATTCGGGTCAATATCTCACTCTGCTGCTCGTTCAGTCCACCCGCGAGCCCACGTATAAGGGTCCGGATGAGGCTCTGAGCACTCCCAACTGGCGATCGCAATTCGTGCGCTACCGTCAACATGAAGTCTGTTTTGAAACGGTTTAATCGTTCTACCTCGTCTTTCTCACGTGCTAGAGTGGCCGCCTCTTGTTCAATAGCTTGTAACCGTTTAGCTTCCAGCGAGAGACGTCGCTTTTCCAGGCCTTGATTGACCGCCATTAGGAGTAAGTCGGGTGTGAATGGCTTGGAGATAAAATCATAGGCCCCTCGTTTAATCGCTTCCACAGCCAACTCTACCGTCGCGTAGCCGGTGATGATGACGGTTACGATATCAGGATCTCTTTCTACGATAGGGGCTAAAAGATCAATACCTCGTCCATCAGGCATCATGACATCCAAGAGCACCAAATCAAACGTGCCCTCCTGGACTTTACTCAATCCAGCTTGGAGGGTTTCGGCCGTTTCGACGATGTAGCCTTGCGGTTTCAGAACTCGTATACAACCTTCACGAATTCCCAATTCGTTATCGATGACTAGGATTCTGCCTTTGGTGTCCATAATCGCCCTGTTTTTTCAATCGATCGAGTCAGGAGAAATATTTTCCAGCCTCGATTCCCCCTGAGGCAACCGTACTGGAAGGGTGATGGTAAAGGTTGTCCCCTTGCCAACCTCGCTCTGAACAACGATTTGCCCTCGATGCATTTTGATGATCCCGTAAACGATCGACAGTCCCAAACCAGTGCCTCGGCCATGGGCCTTGGTGGTAAAAAAAGGGGTAAACAGCTTACCCAAATTTTCTTCAGGAATTCCACACCCGGTGTCAGATATTTTGACCTCCACCCATTGCTCATCAATAGGATTGGTCTCAATCAGAATTGTACCGCCATCCTCCATCGCCTCAGCAGCATTTTTCATTAAATTGACAAAGACCTGCTGCAACTGAGCTGAATCCGCTTGAATTGTAGGGAGGTCAACGTTAAATTGCTGCACGATACCCACCTCCTTGAATACCGGCTGGAGCTTGACCCCTTTGATCACTTTTCTCAGTAATTCATGCACATCGGTCTCTTTAGCTAAGACTTCTTGTTGCCGGGCGAAGTTCAAGAGGTCAGCCACGATGTTCTTACAGCGGGTCGCCTCATTGATGATCATCTTCAGATCCTCGCGGCGCGGATCGTCTTCGGGGGATTCCTTATACATCACGTCCGAGAAAAGAAGGATCGTACCGAGGGGATTATTGATCTCATGAGCGACACCAGCGGCAAGCTGGCCCATGGAGGCGAGTTTCTCCTTATGCATTAGTTCCTGTTGAGTTCTCTGGAGTGTCTCGACCATGTTGTTAAAAGATCGGCTCAGAACAGCTAATTCTCCCTTACCGTAGGTTTTTACACGGACGCTCATGTCACCTTGAGCGAGGCTACGGTTGGCTTCTACTAACTCTGCGATGGGCCGAGTGACAATACGAGCAATCGGTACCGATACAACCCCGGCAAGCNNAAGCACGATACAAATTAAAGCAATTTGTGCTTCCTGATGATAAAACGTGCGGACCAAATTCTCAAAAGAAGACAATCGCGCACCCACATACAAACTGCCTACAACGCCCCCTCGGTAATCTCGCAATGGGACATATCGCGTGATGAAATTTTCGTTAACCACAAAGGCCTCGCCCTTATAATCCTGACCTTGTTTCAACACCTTGTCATATACAACTTTTGAGACTCGCGTTCCTACGGCTCGTTCACCCTCCTCAGTCATTACATTTGTTGAGACCCGCAAATCCCCAAAGAAAATCGTCACTGTGTCGACACCCGCTACTTCCTTGATACGATCCACAAGAGTGAAATCGTTGTTAAACAAATACGCCGTCAATACCACACCAATTATTTGATCCTCTGCATCACGTAAAGGGAACACGCCTGCAAGCGCCAAACCAGCTGACCCCTCACGAGGGTCGAAGGGCTCTGGAGCTGCCCTTGGTGTTTCTATTAGAGGGATGTAAGCTTGCTTATCCAAGCCCACTTCGGATAGAAATTCGACAGGGATGATCTCTGTCGCTGACTGCTCTTCTCCAGAGGACAACACATCCGCAACGATAGGCAATTGATACCATTCACCCTGTGTAATGACCTCTGAGAGTTGTCCCTCTGATGAAAGAACTCTTGCTACCAGGATATTCCCCATGGTATCAAGTACAGCGATGAGATGTGTGCCACCCAGGGTCGGCACGGTGATCTTGCGGCTAATTTCTCGGTCAATCGCCTCAATCGCGTCAAGTTGATTCCGAAAGGCGCCTGGCGCAGCCTGAATCACCCGGGGATCCAAGATCGTCCGGTGACCAACGGCTTCAATTTCCTTTAGCTTAAGTTGATAGAAGGCTTCAGCCAAATCCATGTCGCGCGCGACGCGCTCATCTTGAGCGGTAACCAAATAATCATTGATTACCCTCTCAAATGTAACCAACATATTCAAGCCAACTGTCAATACGGCTACGAGTGAAAAGGAGGTGATCAGCACTATCCTCAGCCGCCCTCCTATCAAACGTGAAACGAAATTACTCATAGCGAATCCCTCTCCAGATGATTGAGAGCAGGGTGCTACCCATTATTTCACTTTGAACTTCGTTAATTTTTTCTTCAATGTGCTGCTACGCATCCCCTCGCATTTAAGGAACATTCATACACCAGAATGCAGCTCCGTTTTACAACAAGGTAAAAACCGGTACAACGCGGCCGTGTTTTAGAAACTGACACTCCTCAACCACCGCAATGTTGCCCTTACAGCTAAAGTCCCATCCATAAAGCCAGCCGACCTTACGTCAACAAGAATTTAGTATTTATGCTTGGGAGTGACGTAGCAAGTTCGATCATACGCACCCTCTAACACAATTTCACAACGCTGTTAGATCGGTCATACCGTAAGAAGATCAGGTCTTAGGTCGTGACCCAACCTGATAAGAGCGCACTAAGCTTGAATATGAAACGCTTTCCCAAACGTGCCCATCTCTGGGTTGGGGCACAACGAACATCTTGATCCCAAATATAGATGCCTGAAATCAAGTCGGTAAGAAAAGGTCCTGGGTTACTCGTCCTCTTTGCTGAGCACCCACTCGACCTTCCCTACTAAATCATCCGGTTCAATCGGCTTATCCACAAATAGTTCCACTGGCAGATAGTCGATATCGGGCTCGAAACGCAATGGGGTCGTGCTATGTATAGCCGTGAGCATTAGGATCGGGATGTCACTGAACTGAGCCCAATCGGATGTTGGATCAGGGCTTCGCAGTTTGAGTGCCAATTGAAAACCCTCGGTAGCTGTATCCATCATCACGTCGAGGATGATCAGGTCGGGTCGATCTTTCTTGATCATCTTCAGACCTTCGAGGCCATTTATCGCATCTGTTACTTCATGACCGACGTTCTCGAGGGCCATACGGCAAGCGAGAATGGTATCTGGATCGTCATCGATAACTAGGATCTTAGCCATTTTTAGCCTTTCCTTTCTCATCAGAACTCTCGGACGAAAGTTTGAAATTACCATCCATTCGTATCTGATAGATCTTTTGAATTTCTTCTAAAGCTTTGTCGAGATAAATCTGCTTAAGCCTTCACCATTCGTTACTCGAATAATTCGTAAATTATCCATTTGATAACTCCTCTAAGATCGCTTTGCTCACTTCTACCACAGCTATTTGAACTGGCTTACTTAGAGTTGGCTGCCAACCTGTTTCCTGAGGCTGTATGCCATAGATCACAATCTCCGGTGGTAATAAGTCCAATGCCTCTCCCAAGGCCACTGCTTCAGCAAGGTTGAAATAGTGGATCGTCTCAGAGGTTTCCATATCGATCGATATCGCATTACCTTGTGGGGTTTGAAAGCGCACCCACATTCCCGGCGATAAACCCATCTCAGCAGCATCGACGATGATCGCTCGTTGATAATGTTTAGAAAGAAGCTCATCAAGCAATCCGCCACGTGAACACTGACGGCATGTTATGTTCTTCGGCAGGGTACAAGAATCAATCAGCTTCTGTAAGACCGCGATCCCAGCTCCGTCATCTCCTCTGAGTGGGTTGCCGAGTGCGAGAATAAGCGTATCCATTGCCGGCGAGGTCGATTTTCCGCAGGGTGGGAAACGACCTGGCATATTCGGTACCCGTCGACAGGAAGCCGAGTACGTCCGATCAGACAAACTTCACCTCCAGCATGTGAGTAGAGCAAGAGATGCATGGGTCATAAGCTCGTACTAGCATCTCTAAGGCTAAGGTGATGTCCTCTGGAGTCCGATCCATAATGTTCAGAACAAGGGAACGCATGTCCGCTTCAATATTTGCCAGGTTTTGCGCGGTGGGGATGATGCAATTCGATTCTTTGATCATCCCCTCTCCGATAACATAATGATGATACAGTGTCCCTCTGGGTGCCTCACATGCGCCGACGCCTTCCCCGTACTCCCTGGAAGTCGGGCTTGGCTCCTCCCAAGCGACCCCTTTCTCAAGAAGCGTATCGGTGGTTTCAATGGCCTTCTCCGTGAAGTGGATCATCTCGATCAATTGCGCGATCGTGATCGCGTAGGGGTTCACGCACTTCGGTGCTATCCCCAGCGCTTCGGCGGAGGTTTTAGCCCGTGGGTGTAAATCGTCATAGTTGTTATTGAAACGCGCTAAAGCCCCGACCATATACGACTCTCGTTGATGGCTGGTATGCTTGGCTGTTGAATGAGGGACGAAGTGCTCATTGGTCACGCTCTTATAAGTATCAACGGGCCAGCTACCTCCGTCACTACTGGTGATCCTGCCGCCCATGATGCAGTATTCGTTATCCGTGTGAAGCGCAATGTATTCCGTTTCGCGTTCAAAATCCGGAAATGAAAGACCATGGAACAACTCCACTGTGTCGTCGAGATCCTCACGCATCTCAACCAGGCGTCCTCCAAGAGTAAATAGATCATCTTCAGATGGATAGTGGCTAAATCCGCCAACGACCATTGCTATAGGATGGGTGTGACGCCCACCGATTGCAGCGCTGAGATCTCCAGCCACTTTCTTCATTCGTAATGCCCGAAACATGACATCCGGATTGGTTTCTGCCAAGCTGATCACGCTACCCTTCCCCCACAAGTCAGGTGCAACCAGCATGTAGATGTGTAAGATATGGCTATCGAGCATCTCAGCATATAAATTCAGCTTGCGTAATAACACGGTTTGCTCGCTCGGTTCGACACCGAGGGCGTTCTCACAAGCGCGTAGAGAAGCCGTTGTATGGCTGACAGCGCAGATGCCACAGATGCGCGAGGCGATGTGCGCCGCATGTTCGTAAGGCCGGTGACACAATAAAGCCTCAAAGAAGCGTGGAGCCTCGATGATCTGCAAATCACACTGTTCTATGACGCCATCCCGCACATTTACCACAATGTTGCCATGACCCTCTATACGGGTCAGATGCTGGACATCGATCTTTACATCCTTCGTCGTATGAATTACCATCGTCTTACAACTCGCTTTCCATCATCTGGTAGGAAAGAAAGATTGTCATTGTTTCCACCAGAGTCTTCTCATCAAAACCATTCTCAGAGAACACATCTTTCAGTGATTGGATATTTGGATTTGAGATCATACCTCGGCAGCCTTCGCAACCTATCCCAGACATTGGACATATCGCGCCACAACCAGCTCGCGTGATCGGTCCTAAGCAAGCCTTATCGATCGTGTAAAGGCAAACATTTTCCTTTATTTTGCACTCGATGCAGACCGGGTAGTCTGGCAGGATGGGTACACGACCAAGTAACAAGGCCTTAACTGTACGGACAAACTCCTCTCGGTCGATTGGACAGCCTGGAATGTATGCATCAACAGGGACGACAGCATCGATAGGAAGGATGGAATCCGTCTCGATAAGCATAGCTCTTTCACCATAGACGTATCTCCTCACACCTGCGACGTCCAACCCCGCGCGAATGGCGTTCACCCCACCGATATGGGCACAGGCTCCCAAGGCGACGAGAATCTGCGCGTGATCACGAATTGCCTTTAACCTCACCTCATCCTTTGTCCTGGTGCAAGATCCCTCTACAAAAGCGATCGAGTAGTCGTCAGACTTCTCACTTATCATCTCCCTGAAATTGACGATCTCTACAGCTCCTAACAAATCGAAGTGCGTCTGGAGAGCGTCAGCGACGGTGAGTTGACATCCTTCACAACAGGTAAAGTCAAAGAAGGCGATCCTGGGTTTTGTGTTCGTAGAAGACATCAAAGAGCCTCCTCCAGGTGCTTGATCTCGGCGTATGTAAAGGATGGACCTTCCTGGCAGGTGTAGATATGGTGCATTTGACAATGTCCGCATTTACCAACGCCGCATTTCATGCGGCGTTCCAGACTGAGCCAGATGTTACCTTCGGGGATACCTTTTCCCAGAAGTTCCACAAGGACAAATCGATACATGACAGGAGGGCCAACAGTCACGGCTACAGTGTTTCGAGCATGGAGTTGGACCATGGGGAAGAGGATCGTGATCACTCCTACATTCCCGGTCCAGTCATCATCGGGACGATCCACAGTCAAGTGTAGCTCTACATCCTCTCTCGCCTGCCATTCATGTAACTCATCTTTGAAAAGTTGTTCGGAAGGGTGACGAGCGCCATAGAGGACGATGATTCGTCCAAAATTGTGTCGCTCATCCAGGACTTGATTGATAAGTGAACGTAAGGGAGCGAGACCTAATCCACCAGGCACAAAAAGCATATCTTTTCCATGAAAGTGGTTGATCGGAAAACCGCGGCCAAATGGGCCTCGAATGCCTATCTTCTCTCCGATCTCAAGGGAATGCAGTGCCTTGGTAAGACTGCCAACTCTTCGCACACATAGCTCAAAGGAACCGTCGCTTCGGCTTGGTGAGGAAGATATGCTGATCGGCGCTTCTCCCACACCTAGCACGGATACCTCCACAAACTGTCCCGGGTCATGATTGAGAGACATACCACCAGGAAGCTCGATGGTAAATAGTTTCTCCGACTTCGTCATCTGACGGATATTCGCGATTTGTGCAGGGACAGGCACGTATATCGAAGATGAATTTAATGTCCCTCTCAAGGTTGTGGTCATGGCATGGTCCCCTCTGGCTCCCACACTGTTAAATAGTGGCGCCGGTATAGATCGTTGAATGTTTCCACTGGGGTAATATGAACCAAGCAAGCTTGTGCACAACGACCGCAGCCGACACAGCCTCTTTGGCCGTGGGCGTTCACCAGATATTTGCCCTTACGGAAGAAACGGTGCTTGACCCTTGCTTCTTGACGCTCGCGGAAGTTGTGCCCGTCTGCAACAGTTGCGAACAGATTCAACTGGCATGAATCCCACACACGAATACGTTCACCGGCTTTTAGGGAGAAATCAACCTCGTCAATCACATCAAAGCAATAGCAGGTAGGGCAAACAGCTGTGCAAGACCCACAGCCCATACATTTCACTCCCAATATCTTCCACAAGACACTGTCATAACTGACTGAGAGCAGGTTCGGGAGTTCGGTTACATCAAAATCCAAACGATAGGGAAACCGAGCCCACTTCTCACTCATGACCTTCTCAAGAGCGCGGTAGTCTTCATGATCAGCCTCACGTATCCCGGGAACGTTAACCAATAGAGCCTCACCCTTTTCAGAGCCAATTTCTACAGCGTAATCCTCGCCAAGGTCTGTAAGATGTAGATCGAACTCCTCGTGTACGCTCAAGGTGCCCATGCTCTTGCAAAATGCATGCTCAGAGCATGGATTAAAGCACTCAATGCCAATCAGGATTGTCTTCGTTCGACGAGCCAAATAATGTTGATCCGGATATCCAGAGCTAAAGACGCGATCCAATAAGGCGATCGCATGCAAATCACAGGTATGAACACCAAGGACAACAGTTGGCGCAGCCTCAATTTGCGGCTCAGGTTGGCTCTGTTCGGGCCTGAAGTTAAATAACACCTCCTTTGAAGGAAGCAGGATCTTTTTCGGTGGAAGGATCGAGGTTGGATACTCCAGGTCTACATCCTCTAAAGTTTGAATTTCCTCGAAGATGTATTGCTCCTTCTTGGGCCTAGGACCAAACACCCGATAATCCTTGCACAAAGCATCGACCCACTCAGGCAGATTTGATTTTGGTATGATCTCGAAAGCCATTTCTTTTACCTCGGATTCAAATCGTTTTCGTACGTCGTCTACGTTCTCTATCCAGCATCAAGATCCGTTTGCCCCAACTTATCCATTGACTTCATACCTCCTATTCCTCAAGCAGCCAGCGCCTCTAATAGGATGAGAGCCAATGATTCGGCTGTCACCTCGATCGAAGCCTTAACAGCGGACGAGATCTGATCGCCTACCTTTATGTTCGCCGGTTGGATGCCCAGAAGCCCAACCTCACAACCCAATTCCCTGGTCAAGTAGTTCCCAATGAGGCTGAGGGGGATACTATGAGTTGATGCACTGAAGTTCGCAGCCTGTTCCCACGGAAGCCATCTCACCTTCCCAGGTTCCTCCCCCATATGTGCTGCATCGAGCAACAGGACAGAATCAGGCTCGAAGCGCCGTAATTGCGCAGTACAATTCTCTGGAGTCGGGCCTGCGAAGATCACGAGCAGATTCTCATTTCTGATTACAAATCTTTCCAACGATTGGGCCAGTGCGACGCCGGCCGCATCATCCCCCCGCAGTTCATGTCCGATTCCGACAACGGCAACTCGAAGGGGGCGATCAACCCGTTGCCGCTTACGCAGTGTCTGGCGAAGAAATGATTGCCAAGAATTCCTCAACATCGGCACGGTCTCCGAGACAAAGTGTCAGGGCTTTATTGTCCAATGTGGCAAGTTCCCAATTCTCGGGCGTCATCTCAAGACATCCCTGATGACAGGAATAGGTGCACTGAGCACAAAAGGTGCATCTATCGATGTGAAAACACATAACGAAACGTTTTTCTTTCTTATCCAGAACGATCATTTCTATCGCTTGAGAAGGACAATCCACCGCACAAAGACCACATCCGGAGCAATTTTCGCGATTCCATTTTGGAAGGGTACGCAGGTGAGTCGGTGGTTCCTTGCGTTCAAAGGGATACATCTCAGTCATTGGAGACTTGAAAAGCGATGGCAACACATCACTCAACATGGTCGCAAATTTCATAGAATAGTTCCTTTCGACACGATGATGACCATCCACTGGACGAGTACAAGCAGCGCGCCATAGCGCCACCAAACACCGACCGTTTGGTCAATGCGAAGTCGTGCCAGAAGAGCTTGAAGTCCTGCCATCACAAGCAGAAGCGCCAGCGTTTTCACAAAGAAGAGCAACGGGTTAGGAATCCCACCCAAATAGAAGGCAGCGATAAGGGTTAGGCCGATGAGCATCTCAATGCCTTTCCCTAGATGGAAGAGAGCTAACCCTCGTCCGCTATAGCCTGTCAACGCGCCCGCTACGATCTCGGTCTCAGCTTCTGGTGCGTCAAAGGGGGGTAATTCAAGTTTGCCCATCAGACCGATCAGTGCGACAAGGAAGCCGAAGGGTTGCGACAGTAACAGCCAGCGGCCATTGGTGTAAGCTGTGATCTCGCTGATCTGCCAGCTTCCGGCAACGATCGCAGGCCCCAGCAGAGCCAAGAGAAACGGAGCCTCATATGAGAATAGTTGAGTCAAGGTGCGCGTAGCACCAACCAACGAGAAGCGACCGATCGTGTTGGATCCGGCTAATCCCATGCAAAGGGTTAGAACGCTAAGCAGGTATATGGTGACGATGAGGTCACCCGAAAAGCCATGGGATGGTGCCATCCCAAGGATGGGGACGTAAATCGCTGCTGTTAAAACCGCGGCCAATCCCACAATCGGAAGCGCGATGAATAAACGCTTGTCTACTCCTTGTGGGATGACCTCCTCTTTTGCCAACAACTTAATGACATCAGCGAAGGGCTGGAACCAACGAGGGCCAATCCTGTTTTGGAATTGCGCCAATAGCTTACGGTCAGCCCATTCATAAAACAGGCTGATGATTAACAGAATCAAGCCGCTGGGGAAGAACAGAAGAGCGATCAGATCACGAATGATTTCCATAGTAATACTCGATCCCGTATTGTCGGAGCTGTTCCCATGGCCATACATCCTGCTTGGTATGGCTCCGTTCCAAGATCACCATCCGATCATTGCATGAAAAGCATGGATCGATGCCCGACAAGATCATGGGGACATCTGCCAATTGATGGCCAATGGCCAGCTTCACCACTGACATCATGTTGCAGATGGTTGGAGTGCGAACCTTGATGCGTTCGGGCTTATCGGTGCCGTTGCTCTTGATGAAGTAGAACAACTCTCCCCGAGGTGCCTCCACCCTACTGACTGTCTCACCTTCTTTGATTCTTCGGGGCACCCTCACCCTGAGGTCGCCAAGCGGTAGGTCCTCCAATACCATTCGAATGATGCGATAGCATTCAAACAGCTCGTTGATGCGGACCACGAAACGTGCTTCCAAGTCACCATTTTCCTCTTGCACGACGCGAACTGGGTAGGACTTGTAAGCGCTATAGGGTGCTTCAGCACGAATGTCGCGTTGAACCCCAGAAGCGCGAGCGGTGGGTCCTACCACACCAAGCACTTCCGCCTGCAATCTGGTCATCACGCCGATTCCTCGAGTGCGTTGAAGGAACATAGTGTCTGACGTTACAACATCCAAATAATGGCGAGAGCGTTCTTCAAGGAATTCAAGAGCCGAATAAATCACCTCGGCTTGAGCATCATCGATGTCGCACTTGACGCCGCCCAAGACATTGGCGGAATAATTGACCCTGTTTCCGGTTAAACTTTCCAATAAATCCATGACCGTTTCGCGGTCCCGCCAGCTGTACATGAAGAGGCTATCAAAACCGGCTTCGTGCGCGGCAACTCCTAGCCAAAGCATGTGGCTATGAATGCGTTCCAATTCAGCCACCAACACACGGATGGCTTGCGCCCTCGGAGGCGCCTCAACTTCTGCCAGTCTCTCGACACCAAGACAATACGCGGTTGCATGAATGTGGGAGCAAATCCCACAGATCCTTTCCAAGAGATAGAGATTTCGCACCCAGTTACGCTCTTCGGCAGCTTTTTCAATGCCCCGGTGTGCATAGCCCAAACGCACCACAGCATGGGTTACGATCTCTCCGTCCACCGTGATCTGAAAATGCCCCGGCTCTTTAAGGGCAGGATGCTGTGGACCAATGGGAACCATGAATTGTTCGACTTTTGGCTGCTCTTCCATGAATACGCTCCTACCNNAAAATCCTTCCTGAGCGGGTATTGATCCTCTGCCCAATCATCGGGTAGGTAAAGATGTTCAGGGTTGCGGAGCCCCACCACTGATACGCCGAACATCTCACTTAACTCACGTTCGAAGGCTTCCGCATTGGGGATGATTTCGCAGAGGCTGGGGACGGATCCACTCTCGCGAGGGATACGCAATCGCAGTGTGATAACAGCTGCTGCGACACAGAAATGATAAAGCAGCTCAAGCTCACCCACCTCAGAGCCCAGATCAAGACCGGTAATTGCGGATAGGTAACCTAATCGCTTAACCCTCAGGCCTACGACAATCGGTACCAAGTCATCAGGGGTGGTCAAAGTGACATCCAGCCGGTTCTGCTCTGGGCGGGCGGTCTCCGTTGTCCAAAGCCAATTTTCCGCGTACTCGGTGGCTATCGTCAGGGCTTCCTCTGTCGTTATCATGACATTCGCACCTGTGCTTTGCCGCCATCTGGAGAACGTAAGGCCTCGACTTCTTCCATTGGATAGAGCAAGCTGTTCAACAACTTCACAACCCCATCAATAATCGCCTCCGGCCGGGGTGGACAGCCCGGCACATAAGCGTTTACCGGGATGACACGATTGATTCCCCCCATGATGTTGTAGCAATCCCTGAAAGCACCGCCTGAGAGGGCACATGCACCTACCGCGACTACGAACTTCGGCTCATGCATCTGTTCGTAGATGCGCAACAAACGATCACGAGCTTGGCGGGTTACAGGGCCCGTGCAAACTAACACATCTGCGTGTCGGGGGCTGCCCTTGAGTTTGACACCAAATCGCTCAAGGTCGTATCGAGGCGTTAAGGTTGCTAGGATCTCGATATCACAACCGTTGCATGAGCCACTATTAAAGTGGATCAACCATGGGGAATTGACACGCGCCCAGGTTTTGAGCTTCCCCAGTATGATTTTCCAACCTCTATCATCCTTGTCCATCGAAGACTCCAATACTCAGGTCTCAACCTAAAATAAGTGCTAAAAGCGCCAATATGAGACCGACAAGATAGATTCCTGACACCGTCGAGAAGTTACTGGTACCGAGCATCAAAACACCCAAATGAACAATGGCGAAGAACAAAGCGACCGCGAAAAAGGGTCGATAGCCAGGAGCAGCCGCCCGAGCTGGTGGTTCCTCTCCACTGGAATAAATGCTCGATTTGAGCGGCGTTTCACGGGTTGGGCCGGCAAGCAGGCGCCCAAAACCTGTCAGAATCCCGACAAGAATCACGTAGATCGCAAAGGTAATGGGTGGACTTAACAATTCGATTCGCATCTTCCCTTCGCCTCTGTTTGATGTCGAAATAAAACCAACCCCTGACAAGGCTGACCAAGACGATCAACCGAAAGCGGCTAACAATGCCTTACCGGCTTGACTCGTCAACCAACTCATCACATTGGGCCAGATACCAATCACGATAACTGCAAAGGCTAAGATGACGAGTGGAACGCTCATACTGACCGGTATTGGGCCACCTTGTTGAACAACCAGCGATGGTTTCTTACGATATACAACGTTCACAAGAGGTGCATAATACGCCAGCGAGAGCACGCTATTGAGAGCCGCGAACACGATCAACCCTCCGATCACTGCATCTTTGGTCTCAAAACCTGCGACGAAGATCTGCCATTTAGACATGAAACCGGCCAAGGGTGGTAAGCCACCCAAACCCAGAACTGCCAAGCTCAGCGTAAGGGCCACGACCGGGTACCGCCGAGCGGCACCTGCCAGATCGTCGACGATTAATGGGCTATGATCACCTAGTTGGATGTGAAGGGTATACAGCAGCGCACCAGCAGCGAGAAATGCCAGTCCTTTCATCAATCCATGGTTGAACAAGTGAAATAATCCTCCCTGTGCCGCGCTTCCCTCTCCTGCGTAAATGGAGATACCGATTCCGACTAGCATATAGCCCATATGAGTTAGACTTGAATAAGCCAGGAGCCGCTTCACCTGGGTTTGTCGTAATGCCATCAGGTTGCCAACGAGCATGTTGAGGGCACCAAAAATAAGCAGCAAAACACTCCAGGAATGCGCTGAGGTCGCTAGAGCGGATAACGCCCGAAGCATCGCAACCAAGCCTGCTTCGATCACCACACCAGATAACATGGCACTGATCCCACTCGGGGCTTGAGAATGCGCGTCGGGAAGCCATGTGTGAAGGGGTACTAATGCGGTCTTGACGCCAAAACCGATCATGAAGAGAGCACCAGCGACCACTATCGTTAGCGAGGGCTGAATGGTCGCTCGGAGCTCCTGTAAGTTCAATGTGCCAGACTGGGAAACTACAAGACCGATCGCTATCAGAACCAAAACCGAACCGGACGCACTTTGAATTAAATACTTCAAACCTGCTTCCAGCGATGCGGGTTGTTCACGATAGAAGGCGACCAAAAGATAGGAGCAAATCGCCATGGCTTCGAACCAGATCCACAAATCGAACAGATCGTTTGCGCAGCCCAATCCAATCATCACACCGATCATGGCCACAAGCATCGCGTAATATTTCTCCTGGCTCACCTCCTTTGCGAGATAGGGACCAGAGTAGAGCACAACCAACGTTCCAAGCCCTAAGACGATCGTAGCCAGCAATATGCTTAGCCCGTCACAACGGAGGGATACGGTCCCCACCATCAGTTCAACAGATTCCGAGAGGCCTGTCCCAATCACTGTTGCACCAAAGGGCACCCATGTAACCAGGAGCGCCGCTAAGGCTACACCTTGGCTAATTCTGCCCCCCCGAAGACCTTCGCTTAGATGGCCTGCTAAGTAGACTACTACGGATGCGATAATGGGTATCGCGATCGCCCAAGCGAATATCGGTATGTCCATGTCATATCCCTGTGGTCAATATTGCGAGAACGAGGACCAAACCGGCGACCACACCAAAAACATTCCACGAGAGCTGCCCTGTTTGGGTCGTTCGCAGGGCAGACGCAGAAAGCTTTGTCAGGTTTAGGATTTGGAGATTCAGCCAATCAAATCCCAGGCCCTGCTGTGCAAATCTAGCTAATGGTTCCATTCGTCCAACAAGCGACTCCATTCGATCGCGCAGTGACCATACGATGAACCCCAAGGCGATGATCGCTAACGCAAGCCAGGTTGCCGGCGCGGTGACGATCTCCAATACCAATTTCCCCGTATCAATTCCGTCCAGTCGATGGAACGGTAAGCTCACAGCCATAAGATCTACAAATGGACCTGCGAGGAGCCACGAGGTCAGTGTCCCGATCGACAGCATGCTTAACGAAACTCGCATTGCTGAAGGTGCATCGTGAAAGCGCTCCTTCTTTCTCCGCTCACCGTAAAAGACCATCATGACCATGCGCAGGGTGTAGAGCGCAGTGATACCTGCGCAGATCACCATCCCCACATATGCCCACAGAGGACCGTGGGTAAGTCCTTTTTCCAACACGAGTTCCTTGCTGAAGAAACCATTCGCAATGGGCACTCCCGCAAGGGCCAGGCCCCCAATGATGAACACAACCCGTACAAAAGGCATATCCCGTCCCAGACCACCCATCTGCCTCATGTCGCGTGTTCCAACGGTGTGGATTACCGCACCTGCACTTAGGAAGAGCAACGCTTTGAAGAGTGAGTGACTGAGCAGGTGGAATTGGCTAGCAAAGACTGCACCAGTTCCTATGGCATAGACCATGTACCCAAGTTGGCTGATCGTTGAATATGCCAATGCCCTTTTGAGGTCGTCCGAGACAGCAGCCATTACCGCGGCCAATAGGGCTGAGAGTAGGCCAACGATAATGACTGCTGTCGTCCATCCGGGGACAAGCTCAAAGGTTGGAAAGAATCGAGCCAGTAGATAAACCCCTGCGTTCACCATCGTCGCCGCATGAATGAGAGCAGTCACCGGCGTAGGGGCTTCCATGGCATCAGGAAGCCAAGTTTGAAAAGGAACCTGAGCGGATTTTGCTGCAGCCGCGATGAGAAAACCAAAAGCGATCAAAGCCAACACATTGGATGGCAACTCAGGGGCTCGTTCAAGAAACGTGCTTACCTGATAACTACCAAAATGGGCGCGGACGATCATCGCTCCTACTAACAAGCCTATGCCACCGAAAGAAGTGATGATGAGCGCTTTGATCCCACCTGCAACAGCCTTAGGATCATCATTGTGAAAGGATATCAATGCATAGGAGCAGAAGGCCGTAATCTCCCAGAAGAGGAACATCATCAGAAGGCTCCCCGAGAGTACCAATCCCGCCATGGCGCCGATGAAGATCAACACCAGCGCATAGTAGCGTCCTAATTGTGCCTCCCCGCGCATGTAGTCAGCTGAAAAGATCACCGCTAGCGATCCAACCACAGCGGCGACCATTGCCAGAAAGACTCCTAAGCCGTCAGCCACCAATGTAAAATCACCAAAAACACCCCCAAGGGGGAGTCGCAGCACGACCTCAGCGCTAACATATGCGGGCAGTAGTAGCGAGGCCAAACCGGTCGTCACAGCAAAGATCATGGCAAGGAAATGTTGTGCGCGTGGATGTTGATCTCCTACGATCCAAACCGCCAATGCGCCAAGCCAAGGGAGCACGATTGTGACGCATAACAACCAGCTAATCATGGGCTAACCTCTTAGTTTTGAAAGTTCCTTGACGTCCAGGGTTCCGAGTTGTCGTCGTATTTGAACCGCAAGAGCAATTCCGATGACGGCGACAACTGTATCGGCAACGATGACAGTTATGGCCAAACTCTGCGCCAAATTAATTTGATTGCTTGTCCTCCCTGCCAATATCAAACCAAGAAGGGTTGCTTTTACGAGGATTTGAAGAGCGATTACGATCCGAAAGAGATTCCTAGTTATGAGCAGGCCATAGAACCCCACCCCGAGTAAACCTAGAACCCCGATTAGTCCTACATGACTCAGAGACAGGTTCATATTGCATACTCCTTTTCTTTCTCCAAGCTTGCTTCTTCAAGAGCCTTCAAATCGCTTTCTCGTCTCGCAGCCACCTCTTCAGCTATTGGTTGATCCAGAGGGGCTTTAGCTTCGGCAAGCAGCCCTAACAACCCTAGGACGCCAGCGAAGATGAGCGCGATTTGCACAAGAATGTCCAATCCTCGTTGTTGCCAAAGGACGGTTGAAAAAGGAGCTTCCATTCCCTTTGCAACTTGAGGGACCATTGGCAGAAGGAACCATCCCAATAAGAGGGCATTCAAGAGCACAACGCCGATCACGAGAGACCTGGGAAGAACAGACCGTTCCTCGACGGCTTCATCGCCAACGATGTTTATTGCAAACACCAAAAGGATGGTCACCAACCCCGCGCCGACACTGAGCTCAATAACGGCTACTTGCCATCCTCCAAATTGGAAGAAAACCACTGAAAGTAATGCGCTTACACCAGCCAGCCACAGAGCAGATGTTATGAGACGCTTTGTACGGAACGTTTGAAGAGCGAATATCAATATTGCGGCAATCAATAAAGGGATCTGCATTCATCTCTCCTATTATTTGTTTCTAGAGCAAGTTAGGACCTGGATGGACAATGAGGTTATTTCCCATGGATTTATCCATCTGGATTTGAGAGTTTCTTCTTCCAAAGTGCTGTACGATCTCTATCGACAATCGCCAGCACCACAAGGCCCTAACAATCATTGTTCGCTTCCATGTCTACGAGAGATCAAGCTTCCCGGACCTTCATTCCTTGCGCGCGTAGGTAGACCTCAAGAGGAATGCCATAGAAATAAGCCATGGCTTCAGGATCATCCACGTCGACCTTTTGCCAGCGGGCTAATTCCTGATCGCCCTCAAGGTTGTACCGCCCGTCATAAGTTGCTCCATTAGGCATGATTGCGAAGCAGAGGCGTTTAGCCTTCGAGAGTTGTTCGTCGGTGAGATTCCGGGCACCTCCAAGATTAGCTTTTAATAGATCCGCACCCTCTATATTGGTTTGGCTGAAATTTGCACTTCGAAGGTTAGTTCGTGTCAGCCTGGCTCCGCTTAAATTCGCTTGGCTCAGGTCTGCCCACTCAAGATTAGCTTGATGCAGGTCCACTTTACCTAGTTCCGCTCCAAACAAATCTGCGCCCTGCATATGTACTTGACAGAGGCGATGATTCGCGAGCGATCCGTCTTCCAGCCAGCCGCGCACCCGCAACTCCTCTATGGCTTCGAGAACGCGCTTATTATCTGGACTACGCAATTTCCTTATAAGCATTATCAGAGTTTTCATCATGACCTCCTGCTACATTCTTATTTGCTTAGTCCATGGATACTTTTCATCCAGCTTCAATACGACTCTAAATCGAATGGGTAACAAGCATGATCAGATTGCAGTAACAACCCAGTAACAATATGCTGGATTGAATTGAATGAGCAGTATCGTACAGATGAAAAAGTCGTCGAGAAATTTATGGCGTATGATCCTTTTCTATTCCGATCGTGCTGGGAATGAGTGAGTAACCAATCCCCAGAACTGTTTTTATGCACTTCGGTTCCGACGTATCGGCTTCTATCTTCATGCGCAAACGATAAATCAACTGCTTGAGCATCCCTCGGTCACCACCCTCCGGTCCCCAAATATGATCGATGAGGAAGTCCGTTGTTAGTACTTGGCCGTTATTACGCATAAGTACTTCGAGCAGGCGTGATTCCAAAGGTGTAAGTCGTGTTTTGGATTGACCACAAATGGAAACCTCACGTCGGGAGGGATCCAAACTGAGATTTCCGGTCTCAATTGGGTCCTGGGAGACAGATGATGTGACAGCCCGGCGTAATACCGCTTCGCTCCTGGCAATTAATTGGCGTGGGCTAAAGGGTTTGATAATGTAGTCGTCTGCACCCAACTTCAAACCACGTACCACATCATCCTCTTCAGCCCGCACACTGAGGATGATAATGGGCGTGTCGGATTGAGATCGAATTTGTTGACAAACTGCTAAGCCATCAAGCTTTGGAAGATTCAAGTCCAAAATGATTAAATCTGGGGCTTCCGAGGACCAGACCTCAAGCGCAGTCAAACCATCATGTGCGACAGACACCTCATATCCAGCGCGAGACAAAGTGAAGGACAAAATATCTGCTAGTGCCAAATCATCGTCAACGACAAGAGCTTTCATGGCTTTTTACCTGTCTAGGAACAGTGAACCAAAAGATTGAACCTGATCCCGGTCGCTCATCAAAACCAACTTCACCTCCATGTTCTTCAACTATCGCTTTGGCGACCGACAGGCCGAGTCCTACGCCATACTGAGCGCCATCTCCTGCGCCTAGTCTTACGAAAGGTTGGAACAACTTGTCTCGCTCCTCGAGTGGTATTCCAGGTCCTGTATCTGCTACGGAGACGCGCACCGTGCCTTCTTTTTCTGCGTCGATAGAGACTTCGATCTTTTGTTCAAGCGGACCGTATTTGCTGGCATTAGATAGAAGGTTAACCATCACTTGCTTGAGACGGGTCGGATCGCCATTCACCATCGGAAGCACATCGGTCTTGCTGATGGATAAGCGCTGATGGCGACGATTCAAGAGTGGTCGCATGACCTCAACTGCCTCTGAAACTACTTCCACAAGATCCACCGAGCGAAGGCGAATGGTGAATTGCCCAGCTTCGATGCTGATGCTCTCAAGCAGGTTGTCAATTAAAGTTTGAAGACCGGTGACACTGAAGTGGATCGATCTAAGCAGTTGAGCGATCTCGGATGTCGAGAGTTGATCAATCTCCCCTAGAAGGAATTCAACCGAGGCGTTTATAGCCGATAGCGGTGTGCGAAACTCATGTGTGATGTGTGCTAAAAAGTAGGATTGTAGCTCCTGGATGGCCTCTTCCTCAGTAATGTCTCGCAAGACCAATGCCGTTTGGATGGCCTCACTTTTAGGATCTACAAGTTGAGCATCGGTGACAGCTAACTTTATGATTCGCCCACTGCGATTGAGGACACTGATCTGATGTTTTCCACCCAATGTCGGAATGTTTTCAGAGAACTCGCCATTACCATTCGATAGTGGGAATACCTTGTCAAGTTTCTGATGGAGCGCTTCGTCTTTCAACCAACCTGTGATTCGTTCAGCTCCTTTGTTGAAGGAAGTAATACAACTATCATCATCTATCGTGACGATGCCTTCTGCGATTGATTGAATCAAAATCTCAAACCAATCTTTTGCCTGTGATATTTTATTTAGCACTTGTTGAGTGTTGATGCGGCTTTTTTCTAACGCTTGCGCAAGTTCAGCAATTTCGGTTGGATGATCGGGACAAGGCACAGGTGTCTCAAGATCTCCCTGGCTAATCTTGATTGCCGATGTGGTCAATTGATCCAGGGGGGTGGTTAACCGCTGGGCGTAAACACTCCCCAAAGCAAACCCGACAAGGATCACCAGAAGAGCGCTGACATTCAGTGCAAGCAACACCCTATGTTCAGCCGAGAGAAGATCATCCACATGTAAAGCGACCTCTCCAACAGCAACTAACTCAGCTTCATAGCCAAATATTGGGTAAAGGGAGGTATAGAAGCGATCGGAATTTATCCTCACCACAGCTTGCTCTTGATGCCGAGATGATATGACCAGATCAAGTACCTCCTGCTCAACCGTCAGGGGAATGCCTGTCAAACTGGAGGCGATTCGGCTCTTCTCAAAAATGAAGCTTTGGTCAAAACCAGTTCTAACCGCCATGCGACGAGAAAATTCATCATCGATAATCACCCCCACAACAACGTAGCCCAACAGATGGTCACTAGGCTTTTCATGAACAGGCTGAGTTGCCAACAGGATTAATATCGGGTCGGAGCCCGGTAAAACACGGAACTCAACATCCTGGTCCAACAACAGCGGAGGGCATTCAATTGAGCCACAAATCTCAGCCAGAAGCTGGTACCTTGCATCAAACACCACCAACACGTCAAGTTCGGCTTCGGTTTTGAATATCCGCGCAAATTGATTCAATGCTAAAGAGCCCCCATCATGCATAAGCTGTTGTGATGAAAGACTTTGGGAAGCTAAGGTCGCAAGATTGGTCATACGATCCTGCTCATATTGGAGTAGCACCTTGGTGGTCTGGCCGCCATCCAAAACATGATCCCAACAACTTCGCTCCAACTCGTTTCTGATGAGCCAATAGATAGGTACACCAACGGACACTGTTGTGACTAGAATGGCAACAAGAAAGGCAAATATTACCTGAGTTGATAGGTAATGAATGAGCGTCCTCAATCGATATCCCTTCTCAACACTTTCTTTACAGACAGTAAACCTCTGAAAATTTATCCAATCCCTGATAGCAACAGATAATTAGCAACATATGATCTTCAATATCATTGCTTCGATGTTGCGCGCATATTTTTACAGAGGAGGATTACAAGACACGTGATGAAACTATGATGATGGTGTGATAAAAGAGATCAGCAAGAAGCGGGGTAAGGGGTACCTCGAGCCTTGATGCTTAACAGCCAGTTTTTACTTCCAACAGAAGCAATCGAAAATGATGTAGATAACGGGATTTGGCAAGTAAAGTAGAGTTATTTCATTTTGGGGGTCTGAGGCTTTTCCTAGGTTGGGGAATAATAACCTACTATTTTGTACAGATATACAAATGTATACCTACACAACAAGAACTGGCCGATCGATTTTATTAATTATTTGTTTGGCTAAATTGTCGAGCAAGATACGATGCCATCTATCACCGCGAAGGGCGCCGATAATCACCAGGTCATAATCTCCAGTGCGTGCCTCATCGAGGATTTCATCCACTACCAGACCATGTCGCACCTTAGGAATGGTAGAGATATTCGATTTATTCAAAATATGAACATCGTGTTTAAGTAGCTTGCCCTCAGGGGTATCCTTTTGGATGAGATCCTCCGCTTCTGCTCGTAATTGTTCGCCCACAACACCGGGCCCAGCACTTATCTGCGACATCACATGTAGGATCGTGATCTGCTCCCCACCCTCGATTTGTTCAGCTAGTTGAGTGGCAAATTGCGTGATCGATGAGGGACTTTTTGCGCCACTGTCACATAAAAGGATACGGTGGATGGGGTTGAACCCACCTTTAGCGATGATCACCGGACATGGCGCAAGTTCTACCACCTGCAATACAACTGATCTTGATAATAAGCGCTCCATGAAATTCCTTTTTGGCTTATATCCAACGACCAGGAGATCGTATTCTCCTTCTTCAGCTTCACGAGTTATCTCTTCAACAACTTGACCAATTCGTACCTTCGTCCTTACACCGGGCGTTAGCTGTTCTAGAAGTTGGTAGGCATGATCCAGAATCGTGACCGTTCGTGGACGATCAGTTTCTTTCTCGATAACGGTTAATACGGTTGGCGGGTCGCATGCGGAATGAGCGATATGAGCTCCAAAGCGTAAAGCCACATCAGAATGAGACGAGCCGCTGGTTGCTATCAGGATCCGCATGGAAGGATTTCCTTCTTCATGGGTACTATACCACCATCAAGAATATGGGCACCACGAAAACTACAGACAGGAAGATAGCAAGATTCCTGTTGTCCGCCGTGATCCAAGCCACAAGATCGAGCACGGTTCGTTCATAACGATGGTAGATTGTTGCCAAGATGATCATCGAGACCAGGCTGATACTCACCATCTCAACAAAGACGATGGTGAATGCCGATGCGTTGT